>Ga0210040_10007767_pt1 | contig 12881 bp, 4 predicted proteins | sample CryGeyCG12114_NA_FD_185462 | JGI IMG/M metagenome (GOLD analysis project Ga0210040, IMG submission 185462) | Groundwater microbial communities from aquifer - Crystal Geyser CG19_WC_8/21/14_NA (SPAdes) (version 2) | ecosystem: Environmental > Aquatic > Deep subsurface > Groundwater | place: USA... | reverse complement strand
GCCAATTATTCTGATAGATCTCTTGTTCTTATGACTAATTATTAAGTAAGTAAGTTTATGAACCTTAATAATTTTTAAATTAAACACTGAACAGTGTTTTTTAACAACACTAAAATCTTACGTCTACTCTACACGTCTACGTGAACGTGGTAATTCAAAATAACAATTTCCCTCTTAAATAATTTCAATGGATTCTCCATATTCACTGTTTGTTAAACGAACGGCTTTTATGCGTGCTAGAACAAACAACAAAGCAACTACAAAAGAAATACAAATGAACTAGACTTGATGATATCCGTCAGAAAATTTGTGGATCATTGAAAATTTGACAGGTTTAATTTTACTCGTCAGTAAGTCTGGCTAAATGCCAGTGAGCCCGGCTAGTCAAGATAATTAGACCAACATCTCTCAAACTGACTGATGGCATGTACAATGGGTTTGAAGTGGTACTTCTTTAAAAAGAAGAAACAATGATGTAAAAAGCCCCTGCAATGTACATTAAAATGAAAATATTGCCTCCCAATTTTCCATATTCCGATCTACATGTTATAAATTGCCCGAATTGACAAAACTTATTTCTGGAATGAGCAATGCATGTAGGCTTAAAATGTTTTTCAAGAAACTTGGAAAAAATAGTATTCATTAAAAGCGTTTGATATCCATTCAGCTAGGACTGTCTATCAATAATTAATTATTGTGTTACTTGAGTCAGCCAAGTCTAAAAATTTTAGCTGTGTTTGGTTCTTTATGTCTAGTTTTGACGAAGCTCTGCTTTCTGCATGAAAAAATAGTGATAACAGTCGTAAAAGTGGTGGTTGAAGTACTATAGCAAAAATATAAGGGGACTACATGTCAATGAAGAAATTGAAAAAGTGTATGTTTTCAAGTACTACCTACCTTACCTAGGAATAGTTTCAGATCCCATAGCAGACTAGCAGACCATTACTTTAAATCTCATGCTTTACACGAGGCAAGTAAGACGGATTTTGCAGTATGCAAAATGTAATTCAATTATACTCTCAATTACTGCTTTTACAGTTCTTTTAAGTGCATTTTTGCATTCTGTAGCCGATTTTGCTGGGGATATTTGGGGGAATTCATCACCGGGTTGCTGCACAGCTACTTTATCTTACGACTTTCAAGGAAACTAAACTGTAAGGCCGAAACTATTCGGTAGACGATAATCACATAGTATGTTAGCAGCCTGTAAATTTCAATTATGTGCAAGAAAGGTGTAAAGTATCATTGATTGCATTTACTACTAAATCCGTATCACTTCAATTACCAGGCACGCATTAAGTGTTTTTTTTTGTTTTCAGATAACACAAGATCATCGAGAACCTTTTCAATGTTAAAAGTACACACTATTGTCGTAAACTAGTTCTGTTGAGGATTGAAAGTTTAGCTATTTCGATTTTTGGATTCACGTCCAAAAATATGGGATTTTAATGCAAATCACTCTTATATAATTACGATTTTAAAGAAAATACTATTTAATAAGATATGATCCACATTTTCTTAAAATTTAAGTTATTTTGTGTCACCGAAGGGCGACCAGAATTTAGTGAATCACTGATTTGGTGAGACACGTTAATAAATCATGCCGTACCATCTACAACTATCTTTTTTATCCTTCTCCTTTCAACATTGGAGAAATTCAAATTACAATGGTACTTAAAAAAAGCTATTGGGACTGAGTTGCAGGTATTGGAAAATTTGAAGTTGGTATTGTACGATCCACCTTTTCATGTAATATAAAACATTCCATCTATCCAGCGGCTTTTACTGTGTCAAAAATCTATCTCGTAGCTTTTTTTCATAGCTTCATGTCTCATATCTTAATATCAATTTTTTCTTCAAAACTTTACTTTGCCCTCACCAGTCGACAACTTCTTGCCCCGTCCGCAACACAAATATTCTGAAACTTTTGAAATGACTACACTAGTACTAGTGCACAGGCCCAGGCGGCAAAACCAGATATCTGTACTTTATACGAAAAGGTCAAAAGTTCGTTATCGGAATGAACTTCCAAGTATAGAGCAACTGGAAACCTAAGGCAGTGTATACAAGAGTACATGAACACAGTAGCCTCTTTCAATAGTCTCTGGAGAAAAGTTTAAAAAAATTACCATTGCATGAATGCATGAAATTAAGCCGTATTGATATAGTTCGGATTTTTCAAACCAGGAACAACATGCATTATATGACATGAGCAACACAAATCCTATTTGGGTAGAATTTTATATTCCTCACTTTGTGTCAAATTCATTTGACTATTACATAACATGCTATCCCCATCTCATCTCATACTTTTACGTAAGAAAATTACCAAACGTAAATTTAATCATTGCATTTTTTGTGTAAATTGCCTCTGCGATCTTCTTATTTACTACGGATATGAAAATTTGAAACGTCATTCCCTGGAATTACATATTGTGGACCATGGGCGTGAGAAATAATTGCAGGATTTACGCTCTCTAAAGCTCTCTGGTATGTATAATGCAGGAAGAGAATAGGAGAGCAGAGAACCCAAGTTAAAGCTAGTAGTAGTAGTAGTAGGAGTTAGTTCATACACAGTACAAAGAGTTGTTGCAGCTAGCTACTTGGTCCATTATAAACCTCGTACTTGTTCCCAGCACAACTTGTACTCAGGCTTCAGTCTTCACTCGAGTCTGCCAGACTCAGGAGCTTCAGAGCACATAGTTGTATTTTGTTCGTCTTTCTCCAGAAAACTTCACAAGTCAACTTGCGTAGGTTGCATGCAGTGACAAAAACTTTTAATTAGCTCTTATCGTAATTATCGCAACCTTAAATTTTTCCAGCCCATCTTATCCAGATTTTCATTACAAGGATCCCCAGTGGGTAAGGACAAGTTTTATTAATTTTTTTCCTCCACTTGTGGTCGGTTTTGCATGAACATATCATTTATATACAAATCATGTACAACCACATTCCATGAACCCATTTCCTCTTTCCAAATATGTGGAAACCCCAAAAAAATATTTCCATGAACCCATGGAATCTTTTGATGAGGAAACTTTTTTCATGTCGTGTCTTTTTTAATTTCATGCAATTTGATTACATTTTTAGGTAAAGTGTCAAGGATTCTTTTTTGAACTCTATCGAGGGATAATAATCAACAAAATCCATTCCAGCCATAATTTGGATAAGTCTGTCGTCTTCAACTATTTATCCTTGCGATAAAAAAAATAATAATAAACTTTACCGGTCTGTGAGTTGTAACAAGAGGAAACTATTTACACTCTACTCTGGAAGCATTCTACATTTCAAGAGATATCAAGTGTACCAGTGAATTTTTTTCCCAACCTGCTCTTCATAAACGTGCACAGTTGGTTCCCTCACCAATTACAGAAGTGGCTGTGAGAGACAGAGAAAGGAAAGCGTGCCATTGATCTCATTCATCCAAGTGGCTGTATGAATCCCATGTAAACCCGAACATACCTGCCTACCGCACTATAAATATCTTGCATACATAGTACGTGCAAGAAAATTCACTGTTCCATGCCAAAAAAAAGACCGAAAGGTAGCAAGTTTGTCAACGAACCTTTCTTAACGACTTTTACATCTGTGCTTTGAAATCGGGACGCGTCACACAAAGATAATATCATCATCCATTTACCAAGAAAAAAAATTCTTTCCCATATATGAGCAAAAAGTGTAAATCGATATTCTAGACTTGTCCAAAAAGTTACTCACTTTTATTACCACAGATAATCAAGTGTCTTTGTTGATAAAATCCATAAAAAAACATTTTTAGTACAACCCTACCAATACCGCTAATCATAAAATGCAACAATAACAACTACACACTAAAATTTCAGTTGGTTACTGTAACAAACATCATTAATTTGCAAGTGAACACGCAACTAAGCTGCTGAGGTTTCGCTTAGGTTGCGAATTCTGACTCATCCCTATTTCTCACAGTGTCTGTACACTCATGGTCATATAAAAAAGCCTTATGAGATCAGCACATCCGAACTAACCAACTATATAGCTGAACTAACTGCAGTGAATGTGTGAGTGACCCAGTGGTGCATAATAAAACAGTGCATAGTTTGTGTGCAACATTCGTCTCCTATCTGTGCCTGCACAACCTTATAACTAACTAACTAACTAACTGATTATCCATGAAAAATAGTTGTGACTCAAACTGTACCCCACACATACATAAAACACTCACATGCTACACATTAGCAAAGACTATTTTGCGAACTGGATGATAGAAACCTCAGTGAGTAGAGTATAAATAATTCTCTGCTCTGTGGTCACTTGATGACCAAACTAAAACTATACCTATAGTTAGTGCAGTGTAATAGAGAACTCACCCAGATCATCCTAGTCCAACTGTCATTCACTCAATCAAAGTTGTGAGCCACAAATCTACTCACAGTCAGAGCATCCCTATTCCGACCAAAGGACCATAGGAGTTGGTTAAAACTCTGTGTGTTATTAATAATGAAAGGATAAGTGTCATCCGGCTGAGTACGGAAAATTTTCATTACCAGTTGTTGACTGTCGTCACTGACTGAGAGTACCACAGATGTATAGACACACGAAATGAATGGATGAGTGTTGTTACTCCTGCCTGTCATATGTTATGATTGTCACCCACTATTAAATGCTAAATGCATCATGGTGGTGATACTCTGAGCCTGGTTTCTCTATACCAGACCACTCTGTGTCATTAATTATTGTGAAAAGTACATACAGAAGATAGGAACGACGGTAGTAATATCCAGTTCTCTGCTGCTAATGATTATAAATACAAAGCTCATTGTTCAATGTTCATGGGGCAGCCAACCAAGGGAATGTTTTTGTAAGCAAGCAAGCATGAGCAGATGAAGAAGGGACCACTTGTGTGTTTAGAAGGTGGAAACAAGTTATTCCAGTGACAAGTGAAGAGTCCCTTTGATTTATTTTCTTCTTCTAATCCTTTTAACGACTGCGTGTGTCATCCCGAGAAGCACAATTCAGTCGAGTCTAGTCCGTTGTGAGATGCAACAGTGAAATTTCAACGAGTTCAGTGTTCTATGAAATTGACAACTATTGGGAAACTACATCATTAATTACATGTGTTCCGAGCAAGCTCAAGTCTCTTGAACTACTGGAGAATTACATTAAAAAATCCATTAGTGGAGAAGGGAATAAATAGGGAACAATAGTATACCGTTTTAAGAAACTGTTCCACACTCCGTGTCGGCAACTTATTTCGCAACATTAATAATTCATGTGTTAAGTAAGCTGGAAAATATTGAAAAGAGAAGTTGCCCATTCATCTTGAGTCTTGCAATTTTTTTTGTTCCCTTTCAACTCAAGTTGACCTTAATCCAGCTTTCCAAAGTTTCCACAATTTCCAACCGTCATTTTGGACTGTCAATCTGGATTCAGTTTCGGCCTATACACTTTCACATCATTTTTTGTTCTCGTACATTTTTTGATGATTCCCACACTGTGAACAGCTAGCCCGTTCCTACAATAATAACGTCATAAATCTTGCCAACAATATCACCATGATCTTTTGACAGGAACAGAACTTAGTGGTGTTAAAAAAGTTTTGTTTGAAACTGAAAGTGAAGTGGGCTGTGAACTAACTAACTAGCTAACTGAACTGTTATACGTAATCTTGTACTTATTCGCTGATGGTACAAAGTTCCATGATGTCCTGAATTCTTCCTACAAATTCATTCATTGCAAACTCCTGTGTGCATACATAACGTTGAGTGTATAAACACAGATTTTCCTATAGTGTCATCATTCCTTGAATGAAAGTCTTGTACCACCCAAAGTATTCAACTGTGAGTGCATTCTCAGTTAGTCAATAATAATCATTATCGCCATCATGGATGTTCTACCAAGCGTCGGCATTCTTTATGAACTACAAGCCATACATGATACAGGCTATCTGCTCTGTCAAGCTTCTGCTGAGGACTACTGGCATCAGGTGAGCTTCATTAATATTCACTCACTACGTAGTCAACCAAATTATTTACCATCAGTTGTCTAATGTCTAACCAACTTACATTATGCTGAGCGTCAAAATCTATTCAATTCATTCCACGTATACATTCTGAGTGAGTTGGCTCATTATATGATTGCATATACACAGAAATCAATCCTCATTCATCCTCTTCTTCCTGTGTACGTAAAATTGTTGTCAAACACAGTCCTATAAGGGGAGATGCATTATGAGTTATTATATACTAATCTTTTATCTGTTCCTTTTCTTCAAGTTTTTCATACTCGTAATTATAATACGCATCAATCTATATACGGCTCTTTAAATGAACCTATCCATAGGTTTTACAAACTATATACATACATACCATGAAATGAATGGTTAATAGAGATAAACACTGCATTGAGAAGTTTGTGTACGTAACTTGGCAGATAGTAAATGAGTTGGTTAGTTAGCTGGTTTGTGCACACATAACAAGAAACTGCAGTGCGCAAACAATCTATTGTCAGTTGACAATGCCTATAGCATTATCAATTGCATGTGCGGTATGGGGAATAATAGAAGGAACGATTTGAATCACAAATAGTTGGAGTGAGCTATTATTACTAACAAGAAATAAAATATGAAAGGCTCTGTGTAGGGTGCATTGAATTTTGGGTGTCCCAAAAGTTTGCGTTATAAACTCTCAGTCAGAGTTGAACTATAAATCGATAAAGTTGTGAAAGAAATTGCTGTTCCTGTTTTCGCTTCATGTGCTATGATACGTTATATAAGAAAGTTTGTGAGTTAGTTCTCAGTCAGTAGCTTTATAGTTACGCACTTTCTTCGTCTGTGATATTAGGATAACGCAGACGCATATTGAGTTAAAGGTTACTTTTTCAATCTTTCATTCCGTGCACAGGATTCAGAGTTGTGATAAAAGCTTGGGCCCCAAGTGTGTTCAAGACTTTCATACAGCCTGCAAAATTAATGCCAAGTTGGTCACTACAGAAGGTATAATAGATTCACGCATTGCGTGCTCTGGAAGGCAAAAGTGGTGGCACTACACACAGTATATTATCACCACTAAAGGCTCACATGTTTCATGTCCAGCAGTCTGTTCAGTCCACAGCCTTGTGAATATTTCATTTCCTGCAAGAATGCTATATTATTTTCATTTCAAGAATATCCTTCCCTTTTTGGCTCATATTGCGAGTTTAATAATGCTATCCCGTCCTGATTACATATGAAGTGTGAATCATAATAACATCACGTGTATTTTTATTCATTCCGTTCTGATATGAGCCGTCAGTTGTGTTAAATACTTCATTTCCCATTCCACTTGAGTTTCCCAGAACTCGCACAATACATTGCGGCTGGATAAAGTTGTGCCAGTCAATATTACGAATATAGTATAGAGGGTGAATGTAATAGCCTCTCATGATAGATGACGGGAGTCATCAATTTCCATAAAACTTGTTCAATTTAAAACTTTTCATTTCATTTGGAATGGTCTCCTTATCTAGACTCTAAGGAAGATTGATATGTTATATTCCGTGTGCGTGCATTTTATCATTATTAAAAAGTCAGGGATTAATTATAACCCATTCATTGCCAATAAACGCACATTCTTGAGAAAGTATATGAGTGTATTTAGTTGGTGAGCTTGGGTCCTCCCATTTCCATTAGTTAATATACTACGGAGGGTTCACTTTCATGGAACGGAACGCACATAATTATAAATAAATTATAGACAACACGAACATTAAGAAAACTAATGTGAATGTGACCTGAATCATTTCTATTTATTCATTCGAATGAAGCGTTGACCATTAATGAGTCATTAGTATTGTCATCAATAGCTCAACTATAATGTGACCTTGTTTTAGTATATGCTCTTATCCATCAACATTACTTGCACACATGGTCTTTCGAAGGACACCGCACATCAGTTTAAACTCTGAGCTCAATCAGTATACAAACAAACATGTTTACCTTTTACACTATACTCGACTGTGTTGTTGTGCCGTACTATATGGACTATAAAAACTTGCACTTACGTAATACCACGAAAATGTAGAAATCTTGAATCTCTGCTGAAGCAAATCCTTATAGTTAGATTTCCAGGCTTATCTCCATAGTTGGCTCTTATTGGATTTGAGTCATAAAGTCAAAAATATACATAGCAAGTCTATATATGTAGTAGTGGTAGTATTGCGCAATATATTTAGTCTGTTGGGAATATGAGTCTGTTGGTGAGAAGAGTGTGGAATCGGATTTCCGAAGAAAGTAAATCTTTTGAAATCGTAAAACTTGCCTAAGCTTGAAATATGAAAAGTCAAAGTGACGGGGGATCAAATTTACAGGCCTAAGTCAACTTCCTTTTCTCAGCCCTTTAGATCCCAAATATCCTTATACTGTTGGCAGTGGTTTCAACAAGATTAACATAATTGAGCCTTTGCTATAAGTTTAAATTACGGCCCTATGCCATACAAGCTCTACAAGTATGGTGGGCAGGTTATATAATAATACCCGGTGGTCGGTTTACTAAACCACTAAATGACTTTGCAGGACCCCAAATGATGATTTACAAGGTTAGTTAGTTAGCTGAGGGCATTGGATTCAAAAAGTGGTCAACTTGAAGAAAATCATAAATCAGGGTCACACACCTTACTAACACTAAATAACTACCGTGTTTTTTGTACTGCCCAAAAGATGTAATCATGTTATGTTATTAGTTTCCCTGCTTACGCTCTGTATACGCTCTGGAATGTGAAGGGAATTGTATAACACTGTAGATAGTGGATTCCTTTCACACACAAATAGTTTCATGTTATGTTCCACCTGTAAATCCTCTCACCATTGTGTCTAATCACATTTAAAAGTGCACAGCCTTTTTTGGTGCCAGTTATATATTTATGTTATCAAAGCACTTTTAATCTTGCGTCCATCCACCGTTCTCACAGACACAGATGACTTAATCTCGAATGTATATGTATGTATGTTCTTGACCTTTGGTAAAAACGTAAAGACAGGCAATAAATATGTTCTTCAAAACGCTTATCCTTTTTTTAGGTTGACTTGACTGTAAATTCAGGAAAAACTCCAAGTTAGAATTTAAATCAGTGGATTGGACACGGATGATTCTAAATAATCTATGTTTAAACTTTAGTAGGTTCGTTATTTCGTCGACTAAAATAATGATCTACATAGTTTGACTACTTTTAGATACTATATAAAAAGATGATAAGATCAAATTGTTAATGTATAGTTCGCATCAGCTATCAATGATAATTTACACCGCAGTATATTTCCGTTTCATTGTCCGAACCTGATACCCAGCAATAATTTGCATTCACCATACACAATTTTTTATCACTTTTGAGCTGATGATAGTGTTTCTTAAATAAAATTCATTTCGCTATGCCATTCAAGTGTAGGAGGCAGAAAAAAAGATAAAATTAGTATGCACAGTGAAAACTATAGCTACTCAACTTATTACTGTGAACATAATGTTGTGGGCTCACATGACTCTGACTCTGACAAAAATGTACATTATAAATTCACGAGCATAGAATTTTACACTGATAATGATTCGGCATACCAGAGGGTAACTACCTCTTAGATAATAAAGTCTTGGTGCGTTCGCTATAGTAATAATGAGAAAGATGGAAAGGATAAGCACACACTATTTGTATAATAGAATGTTCTTCCTTACTTGATTACTCTCACTCACTACTGCCATTACAACACTGATTAGACTCTGTGCATGGTGTTGCACATATTTTAATGCATTTTTATGCCAGCTTAATAAAAAAGTAACAAGATGCGTCCCTTGCATTCTCCACGGAGCAAAAACTGCTGTCTACATAGAAGCTCGACATGAAAGAAAAGTTGGAATACAAACTCATGTAATCCTTTGCACTGTAACATATATTGTGAAAACTTGTGTGATACATGTGTAGTGTATTTGTGCGTATACAAAAAAAGTCACTTGTTTTTCTGCGTATAGAAAAGTAGATGATAGTCATGACTGATAAAAATGCCTCAAGCAGCAACACGTAATATAAACACAAAATATATAAACAAATGCATAAACCAAGCAATGCAGATTTCATGAGAGAGTTTTAGCAAGCAAACTTAACCTGCTCTATAAACCTTGTTGTTTAAGAGATGGCTTATCAGAATATCAAGAATTTTATGTGACAAAAAGTGACTTTTTATCACTTTATATTTTCTCTTGTATCATATTCTTATAGAAATTTCTAGCTCACTGAATATGACTGTCTCAGCCTTTTACTTTTATATACATACTACATGCAGAGATAAGCTTGGATCTTTGAAAAAGTCACCTCACTCTTTGAAACTTGCTCACCAAGTTTTTGTATCACCTTCAACCGAAAGAAGATGAAACTTTAAGTAAAAGTTTTTGCCTTCGTTGCCAAACTACTGCTAGTAATAAACTTTGGTTCTTTCCTTTGGTAAATTTACTTTCTCAACTCGACATGGATTACACTTTTGGGCATCTCAGTTGCAACCAAAGAGCAGGCTTAGCAGAGGCCAAGAAAAAGCACGTATAATTGATACATGCAAATCCTTTTACTTTATCTACTTGAGCTGACTATATAAAGTATGATTCGGGATGTAATTAGGTACTCAGGGTGGCATATTAATCTCCTCATTACATGTAAAAGTCACCAAAGGGAAGAAATCCGACTGGTAGGTTAGTTTTTTGTTTCCCTTTCCAGCAGCTGGCCACATCTTCTATGAGCATTCCAATGACAACAATGTCATCTTAAATTGGAAGTTGGCATTTGGGATCACACAAAGAATGACACTGTAACATACTATCAAAAAATATGAATATGGTTTTATCCTCTGGAGGAAAATATTATCATCCATATGGTACATACAATGACTCGACAGGAGAACCCTAAATATATACGTGGCTGGCTATTTTACTATCTAAACTACATGTGTGACGTAAGTTGAGGTGAAAAGTCACAGGTGTGCTATATAAAAAATCTTCTTTTTTCCCTCCACTAACTCATCGTTGAATAGGATGAAAAAATGTATTTATTTATGTCCTTCATGCTTCATTGAATATAAAAAGAGTAAAGATGACTTACAAGTGTACCTAACCTAACCTTAGGACGTAATAAGGAGGCCACAGGGTATACTGTACAGCAAACAGATACTAACTCGTACTGTTGGGACTATTTTTACCGCACTCACTTTGATATTCAAACACCGTGTCTTTTTTCTTCATCATAATATAATAAATTGGTATGGCGTAGCATTGTACTAACGAACTTGTAGTTAAGGTTTTCAAATGGTGTATTTTATTTGATATTACAAACTACATCAGTGACTTACAAGGAATCATCTTGGTTTGGTGGGAAAAATGTATGAAACATTACAGTCATACCCAGGCACCTTCTCTCTGTATCTATCAAAGTGTGAATAAATAACAAAAGAAATTCGGTTCGGTAATATATGTATAGTAGCAGCCTATTTAATACTATACTCATGCAATGCTTACTGCAACCACATCATTTTACTATACTATGCCTCATAAGAGATGAAAGTTGCAGGGCAGGGGAAGAATAAGCAAATGCCTGTAATACATTTTGGTTGTTTTGCCACAAATCTTGCCCCCTTTTTGAATAGGCTACTCATGTCTTTCGCATTATACCGACAATGACAGAAGTTTGCACTTAAAGGGAGTACTTTTGGGTGGATTAGGCTGTCTCGAATTCATCCTTCTTATTGGGAAGCAACAGATAGTCTGACTTGGAAGCTAAACTTTAGCTAGTGAGTTTAGTGAGTTAGTTAGGCTCCGTGTGAAGGATGAGAGAAACGAAAGATACAAAGGAACTGAAATAGACATTGCAAGCTTTGGACAATGATCTTGTACAATTAATTTTCGTGCACAACAATTATACGCCAGTCGTTTTACCATGTGGTGATAAGCTATGGACAGGTTTGTAGTTAGTTAAGTAACAACAATAATGAATTGGCATTTGTTCCTAGGGTACGTTGACTACTTAAGGCCTGAAGGCAAAGAAGTACAAAAAATACATTCAAGTATAAGAGTCTACACAGCCGTATTAAATTGCAAGCCTGTCGGTTATGAGTTCCCTCCATTTCTGAAATGTGTATGAATCTGAGCCCCCATCACTGTGTTGTATGTATCTAATGCTCATTGTTGGCATTACGTACTACATCTCTTTTGTATATTGATGTTGTTGATGGCCAGTCATTTTTACTTGTCATATTCTGGAATAGTTTGTTCCACCTCTTTCTTCATTTGGAATTGCATTATTATCTAATGCGTTGTAAATGAAATGATGTCATGACTTGGCTATAACTGGGGGGGGGGAATATTAAAGTTGTGCACATTTTTACTACGCCATATGAGAAATGAAAAAAATTATATGACACCAAAACTGGCTACATGGCTACTACTACAACTACTAGTATAGTCATTTGTTTGGAATGGAGACAACCTGTCTCTTTATATGCATACAAGGAGCATTATTGTTGTACACGGCATTATTCATGCATGCGTTCATCACGGCATTGGTGTGTAAAACCTGCCAGTCTGCTTGTATATATTAGTTTCACGGTTCCCTCGTATGGGTCCTCAGGTAGTGCATTTTCCTACAGCATAGTGTAACTATGTGCATTCACTGGTTTTTTTCTGCTCTGTGCTACAGGCTATAACTATTCCCATATATTAGTTATAGCTAGTAGTAAGCAAGATTATCCTTATGCAAAAAATTGCGTTGCTCCATAGGAATGTTGTTTGAATGCTTACTAACTAGAGATGAGGTAATCAGATGATAGTGAGAGTTCCAGTTGTATAGCAGAAATGGACGGAGCACATTTTTATTGTGTCTCTGTACAGATGAAATTATTTTGA
>Ga0210040_10007766_pt1 | contig 12882 bp, 14 predicted proteins | sample CryGeyCG12114_NA_FD_185462 | JGI IMG/M metagenome (GOLD analysis project Ga0210040, IMG submission 185462) | Groundwater microbial communities from aquifer - Crystal Geyser CG19_WC_8/21/14_NA (SPAdes) (version 2) | ecosystem: Environmental > Aquatic > Deep subsurface > Groundwater | place: USA... | reverse complement strand
TCTCTTCCAGCCACAGGAATGCGCCAACTACTTCAGCTCCTGCGGCTATGACCCAGACTGAACGGAATCCGCTCTAAATCCCAACAATCAAGAGCGCACTGGTCGTTGCCAACACTAGCTTGCACGATTCCCTCGTCCGCAATCATACCGGCACCTCACCCACAGCTCTCCAACTGTGCGTTGCCACTAGCGTCGACAGCTTCGCGCAGGCCACCATCCTCGGTGACGATTCAGAAGCGGGTTTTCGTAGCCCTGTCGGCTGCGGATTCGGGAAGCGATCCTAGCCGATCAGACGGCGTCTGAGCCGAAATTAACGAGCGTCCGCTTTCAGGAAATGGCTGAGAACGTCTGAGCGTCTGGTTGTGGGTCGTCCTGCCCGCGGACTGGGCGACGAAGGCGTGCTAATGGTCGAGGCGGCTTGACGGGGCTGAACCGAGGGCTGCACAGACGGGCATGAACTTCTCCCTCCATGCTGCGATCATCCCGTCCCAGGCGCAAATCCTGCGTGCCTCCGCTGCTCTGATCGACAAGGCCGAAGCGTTCTGCGCCGAACGCAACCTTTCGCCGGATTTCCTGATCCAGGCGCGGCTTGCAGAGGACATGCTGCCTTTCGCCTATCAGGTGAAGTCGATGGCGGTGCATTCGCTCGGCGCGATCGAGGGCGTGCGCAAAGGCGTGTTCGGGCCCGATATGACGCCGCCCCCATCCGACTTTGCGGGGCTGAAGATGCGCCTCACCGAGACGCTGGCCGGCCTCGAGGCGATCGATCCGGCGGAGGTCGACGGCTTTCTGGGCCGCGACATGCGCTTCGAGTTCGCCGAGCGTCGCATGGAGTTCGTGGCGGAGGAGTTCCTGCTCTCATTCTCGCAGCCGAACTTCTACTTTCATGCCACCACCGCGTACGACATTCTGCGGTGGAAGGGATTGCCGATCGGCAAGCGCGACTTCGCGGGAATGCCACGCATGAAGCGCTAACCGCTTAGATCTCACTCACGCGGCCTGCGTCGGAGCAGGCGGCCGATTCAGGGGGCTGCAGTTGGGTGAGAAAGCCGAGCGGAGGGCTTGCTCAGTGGCTCGATCTGAGTACGCTCGTTGACCAAACGTTAGCTCGCGTGCATTCCGCGACTCGCACTCCATAAATCCAATAAAATCAACAGCGAAGGATTCTGACGGTATCCTCGACGGTATTTCCGTTTTTTCAGGCCGGATAAGCGATGGGAAATCAACACGTTAACAGGTCAGGAAACAATGGAGTGGGAGTGACGGTGATCGGCGGTGTTTGGCGGCAAACGGCGGTAACAGCGTAGGGCTCGCACTTCCATTGAAGCTTTGTCGGTAGTCCCGAGTGCATCGTCAAAGGCGATCCGGAGCCCGGCACTCCCGCCCTGCAAAATTGCAGATCGATTCGCCGCTTTTCAGGGATCGCTAAAGGAATGTGCAGCTAGCATATCCGTGGCTCACTCACGAGGTCCACGATGCTTCCCGCACTCTTCGTCTCCCACGGCGCCCCCACCTTTCCCTTGACGGACGCACCGGCCCGCTCGTTCTTGGAGCAGCTGGCCGATGGCCTCGCCGAGCGTCCGCGCGCCATTCTGGCTGTGTCGGCGCATTGGGAAACGGCTCGGCCCAGCGTGACCGCGTCGGCGGTGAACGAGACCATCCACGACTTCTTCGGCTTCCCGGAGGCGCTCTACCAGATCCGCTACCCGGCACCGGGCTCGCCGTGGCTGGCCGACCGCGTCGCGCAACTGCTCGGTGCCGGGGTGGAGCGGGATGCGCAGCGCGGTCTCGATCACGGCGCTTGGGTCCCGCTCAGCCTAGTCTTTCCGGAGGCGGACGTGGCGGTGGTGCAGCTGTCGATCCAGCCCGGGCAAGGGCCCGACTATCACTACCGGCTGGGCCAGGCGCTCGCGCCGCTCCGCGAAGAGGGCGTGCTGATCGTCGGCTCGGGCAGCTTCACGCACGATCTGTCGAGCTTCCGCCAGTATCGCGATGCGCTCCATGCGCCGGCACCGGACTGGGTCGATCAGTTCGCCGATTGGATGAGCACGGCGCTCGAGCAGGGGCGGATCGATGACCTGCTCGCCTACCGTAGCCGCGCGCCCCACGCGGTGCGCAACCACCAAACCGAAGAGCATATCCTGCCCTTGTTCGTGGCCGCCGGCGCAGCCGAGGGCGGGCGCGTCGAGCATCTTCATCAGAGCACCACTCACGGCGTCCTGCGCATGGACGCCTTCGCGTTCGGAGGCGGGGCATGAGCCGGCCGGTAATTGTGGCGCTGCATGGGGTCGGGGCGAACGCCCGCAACATGGCAGCCGCGCTCGCTCCGCTCGAACGTGTCGCCGACGTGATTGCGCTCGACGGGTGCGAGCCCTTTGACCGCGGCGGGTCGGGTCGGCAGTGGTTCTCGATTGCCGGCGTCACCGAAGCCAACCGCCCGATGCGGGTCGCGACCGCTCTCCCGCGCCTGCTCGATCGGCTCGACAAGCTTGCCCGTGATCGCGCGGTGGACCGCGATGCGCTGATCCTCGTCGGCTTCAGCCAGGGGGCGATCATGACCTTGGCGATGGTGGCGCAGGGGCTGCACAAGGGTCCCGCGGTGGCGATCGCCGGCCGGCTCGCGGCTCCGGTCCTCGCGACGAGGGGTGAGGGCGCCTTGCTTCTTCTCGTACACGACTTGGACGACCAGGTGATGCCTTCCACCCTCGCGGACGATGCCGCCGCGCGGTTCGGCGCGGCCGGTCACAAGATCGTGCTGCGGCACACCGAGGGCGTCGGGCACGGCATTGGCCAGCCCACGACCGCCGCGATCTCAGACTGGCTCGCCGCCACGGCTGCGCCTCGCCCCATTCCCTCTCTCATCGAAGGATGAACCTCATGACTTCCACCACCTCCTCACGCCAGCCGAGCGCGCTCGCGATCGCCTGGGCACCGCGTCTGCTGTCCGTATTCCGCATCGTTCTCGCTCTCCTGTTCATCGCGCATGGGTTGGTGAAGCTGTTCGGCTTTCCCGCCGGCGCGCAGCCGGGCGCGGTGCCGCTGGTCAGCCTGTTTGGCCTTGCGGCGCTCCTCGAACTCGTTGGCGGCGCGGCGCTTCTTCTCGGGCTGTTCACGCGGCCCGTGGCCTTCCTGCTCTCAGGTCAGATGGCCGTCGCTTACTTCATGGTCCATGCGCCGCAGGGCTTCTGGCCGGTGCTGAACGGGGGCGAGCTGGCGATCATTTACTGCTTCGCGTTCCTGTACCTCGCCGCGGCAGGCGCCGGACCCTGGAGCATCGACGAGCGCCGCCGCGCCTGATGCTCGACTGGGACGATCTCAAGACCTTTCTCGCGATCGCCAGAGCGGGCACGCTGTCCGCCGCCGCCCGCGCGATGAAGGTCAGCCAGACGACCATGGGGCGCCGGCTCGACCACCTCCAGGGTCGGGCCGGCGCCACCTTGCTCGAGCGCACGCCCTCCGGCTTTCGCCTCACCGCGACCGGCTCGGCGATCCTCGGCGAGGTGGAGCGGATGGAAGAAGCTGCCCTCACGCTCGAGCGCACGATTGCCGGCGAGGACTGCCGACTTGAGGGCCTTGTCCGGGTCACCACCGTCGACTCGCTCGCTGCCCATATCCTGACCGGGGGCCTCGCCGCGCTACAGGTGAAGCATCCAGGCATCGTCATCGAGCTCATCACGGACAACCGCTCGCTCAGTCTCGCGCGCCGCGAAGCCGACATCGCGGTGCGGCTCGGGCGGTTCGAGGCGCATGAAACGGTGGTGCGCAGGGTCGGCGAGATGGCGTTCGCGCCCTATGCCGCGTGCCGATACCTGCAGCTTCACGGGGCGCCCGATTGGACGGCGGGCGCGCCGGGCCACCGGATCGTCCGGGTGCAGGACGATCTGCTCGATACTCCCGATGCGCGCTGGTTCGCCGACCGCACGGGCGCCGCCGAGCCCACGCTGCTGGCGAACAGCCGCGAGGTCCAGCTGCGCGGCGTCGCGGCAGGGCTCGGGATCGGCAACCTGCCCTGCTATCTCGCCGACGCGCGGGACGACCTGGAAAGGCTTGATGCCGACGCCGGCCTCACGCGCGAGATCTGGATGGGGGTCCACCGCGACACCCGTCACGCACCACGGATCGTGGCCGTGCAGGACGCGATCGTCGCGGCAATCGTCTACAACGGGGCAATGCTCTTGCCCCCTCACGCCCCCGTGTCGGGGCCTTGACCAATGGAGAAATAAGTCATGGCTCAGCTACCAACGATCGGCATTCTCGTCGGCAGCCTTCAGGCGCAGGGGATCAGCCGCAAGCTTGCCAACGCGGTCCGGCAGCTCGGCCGCGATCGCATGGAATTCGAGATCGTCGAGATCGGCGATCTTCCCCTTTACCATCCCGATCGCGACGACGGCACGGTGGGCGCGTGGCAGACCTTTAGGTCGGCGGTCGCACCACTGGATGGCGTGCTGTTCGTCACGCCCGAGTATAACCGCTCCGTTCCGGCGGTCCTCAAGAATGCGATCGATGTCGGCTCTCGTCCCTATGGCGCGAGCGTCTGGTCGCGCAAGCCGGCCGCCATCGTGTCGCAGTCGCCGGGCGCGCTCGGCGGGTTCGGCGCGAACCATCACCTGCGCCAGAGCCTCGTCTTCCTCGACATGCCGGCGATGCAGCAACCGGAAGCCTATCTCGGGCATTCGGCCGCGCTGTTCGACGATGGCGGCGCCTTGCTGGACGGGTTTGGCAAGGACTTCCTCGACCGCTTCATCACCGCGTTCGCGGCGTGGGTCGCGGTTCACGTGCCCGCCGCCGCCTGACCGGCCGCGTCAGCTCAGGGTTCCGCGCGCCGCTTCCTCGACCAGCCGGTCAACGACGAAGCGGACGCGCGGGCTGAGATGCGACTGTCGCGGCCAGAGCGCGTGGACCTCGACCGGCACCGTCGACAGGTCGCTCAGCACAGGCTCCAGCGTTCCTGCGGCGAGGTGGTCGCGGACCATCGAGGCCGGCACCTGGCACAAGCCGAGCCCGGCCGCCGCCGCATCGACCATCGCCTCGCCATCGCTCAGCTGGTGGATGCCGGAGGGAGTGATGCGCTTGACCTGCCCGTCCTCGCGAACCACCCACGCCAGCGGCGGCCCCTTGGGGGAACCGACGATGCAGCGATGCTCGCGAAGCTCGGCCAGGGTTTGCGGCCGGCCATGCCGCGCGAGATAGCCCGGCGCGCCGCAGATCACGCGCTCCTGATCGACCAGGTGCCGCGCGATCAGGTGGCTGCTGTCCCGCAGCTGGCCGAAGCGGATGGCGAGGTCGACATCGTCTTGGAGGAGGTCGCTGGTCGCGTCGGTGAAGGTCAGCGCGAGGCTGAGGTCGGGATGGGCACGGGCAACGTCGACCAGGATCGGCAGCAGCACCCGCCGCCCGAACGCCACCGGCATGTCGACCCTCAACCGTCCGCGCAGCACTCGCCCGGCGGACGACAGCGCCGCCTGCGCCGCCTCGACCTCGTCGATCGCGGCGGCGCAGGCGGCGAGATAGGCTTCGCCGTCGGCGGTGAGGCGGGTCAGCCGCGTGGTGCGGTGGAACAGCTTGGTCCCGAGCCGCGCTTCCAGCCGGGCGATCGCCTTGCCCACCGCCGATTTGGTGATGCCGAGCCGCTCGGCCGCCAGCGTGAAGCTGCCGGTGCGGGCGGCCGCCACGAAGACGGACACGCCGGCCAGCGGATCTTGCTCGGCCATGGTAGACATTTCCTCTACTCAGATATGCTCGGGCGCCCCTTTATCGCGCCGAATTCCACCGTACATCGGCACTGGCAACGCAATGCGCGTTTATGAAAGGGTTTCCATGAAGGACGAAATCTACTCGCTGTACCATCTGTCGATCGATCCGACGAACTTCGACGCGTTCAAGACGCTCGTCGAGCCGATCGTCGAGGCGACCTCCAAGGAACCCGACACCACCACCTACGAGTACGTCGTCAACGCCGACAAGACGGTGGTGCACATCATCGAGCGTTACCGCACGCAGGGTCTGCTGCCGCACGTGAATGAGACGTTCACGCCGTTCGCCGAGCGTTTCCTTGAGCTCGCCAAGATCGACAAGCTCTACGTCTATGGCGAGACGACGCCGGAAATCCGGGCCAAGCTCGACGGCTTCGGCGCCGAGTATCTGACGTCCTTCGCCGGCTTCTCGCGTTAAGCCAGGAAGCCCCGTGATGGGGCAACGCGCCGGCCGCTCGCGCGGACTGCAAGGAGGTGCTGTGATGGCCAGATCAAGGCGTACAATCTTTGCGGGAGCGGTCGGCGCGGGGTTGCTCACGCTTGCGAGCGCCCCTGCCTCAGCACAGGCGCCATCGACGCCGACTGCGTGCGGCGCGCTGGCGGCGCAGGCTCTGCCCGGCGTGCGGATCGTGTCTGCCCGAGCGGTGGCGGCGGGAGCGTTCGAGGCGCCACCGTCACCGATCGCCCCCGATCTCGCGGCGCGGATCGCGACGATGCCGGCCTTCTGCCGGGTCGAGGCCGTGGCCATGCCGACGCCGGACAGCCGGATCGGTATCGAGGTCTGGCTGCCGCTCGCCCGCTGGAATGGGCGGCTGCTCGGCACCGGCAATGGCGGCGGGGCCGGGCGGATCGCGTACGAGATGGGGATGGTGGAGGGGCTGAAGCGGGGCTTTGCGGTCGCCAACACCGACCTCGGCACCGCACCCGACATCAACGCCACGGCGAGTCATCCAGAGCGCTGGGCCGACTTCGGCTATCGCGCCACGCACGAGATGACGCGCGTCGCCAAGGCGATGGTCACCGCCTTCTACAAGGTTTCTTCGTTCCGCTCGTTCTTCGAAGGCTGCTCGACCGGCGGCCAGCAGGCGCTGGGCACGGCGCAGCGCTACCCGGCCGATTATGACGGCATCCTCGCCGGCGATCCGGGCAACAACCGGACCCATGTCGCGAGCTACTTCCTGTGGAACTACCAGGCGCTGAACGCCTCGCCGGCGGCGAAGCTCTCGCCCAAGCAATGGTCGTTGGTCAGCCGCGCGGTGCTCGCCGCCTGCGCCGGCAAGGATGGCGGCGCGCCCGGCGACCGCTTCCTGACCGATCCAAGGCGCTGCCGCTTCGATCCCGCGACGCTGCCGATGTGCAGGCAGGGAACGGACGCGGGCGATTGCCTGACCGCGCCGCAACTCGCGACGCTCCGCCGCCTCTATGCCGGTCCGACCAACCCGCGCACTGGCGAGCGCATCTACCCGGGGCTGACGCCCGGCAGCGAGGACCAGCCGCTCGGTCCCGTGATGCAGGGCGATCCGGCAGTCTGGCCCGCCCAGCAATTTTACCTTTTCAGCTGGGCGCTCGGCGAGCGCTTCACGCCCGCTAAGTTCGACTTCGATGCCGATCTCGACCGGGTCGACGCGCGGCTTGGTAATACGCTCAACGCCAACGCGGCCGATCTGTCCGCGTTCGCCCGGCGCGGCGGAAAGCTGATCCTTTACACCGGGCTCGCCGATCCGGCAGTGCCGTTCGCGGAGGTAGCCAACTATTACGATCGCGTGGCGGAAAGCGCCGGCGGAGCCGACAAGGCCGACGCGTTCGCGCGGCTGTTCCCCGTCCCTGGCATGGGGCACTGCTTCGGCGGCCCCGGCGTGACCGACATCGGCCAGCCATTCACCTCCGACGTGCCGTCCGCGGCGGAGAGCGACGTGCTGATGACCCTCGTCGGCTGGACCGAGACCGGCAAGGCGCCCGCCATGCTCGTCGCGCAGAAACCGGCCGGAAACGGCCAGCCCGCACAGGAACGTCCGATCTGCGCTTATCCGGCGCTTCCCGAGTATCGCCGGGGCGACGCCACCCGTCGCGCGAGCTTTGCCTGCGTCGCCCATGCGCGGGGCACCGATCAGGCGCCGGCCGCGCGCTACCTCAACTAGGCGCGCGCCGCATGGCCGAGACGATGCGCGCCGTCGTGATCCACGAGCCGGGCGGGCCCGAGGTGCTGAAGCTGGAGCGTCGCCCGATCCCGGTGCCGAAGGCCGGTCAGGTGCTGATCCGGGTCGAGGCGTTCGGCCTCAACCGGTCGGAGATGTTCACCCGGCAGGGCCACTCGCCGAATGTCGTTTTCCCGCGCGTGCCGGGCATCGAAGCGGTCGGCACGGTTGCTGCTGCGCCCGGGGCTGAGTTCGTGACCGGTGACAAGGTGGCGACAGTGATGGGCGGCATGGGGCGCGCGTTCGACGGCGGCTATGCCGATTATGTCTGCGTGTCCGCAGGGCAGGTACGCACCTTCCGCAGCGATCTGCCGTGGCAGACGCTCGGTGCCTTGCCGGAGATGCTGCAGACCGCCTGGGGTGCGCTGTCGCGCGCGCTTCGGCTCCAGCCTGGCGAGCGGCTCCTGATCCGTGGAGGCACGACGTCGGTGGGCCTCGCCGCGGCCGCCACCGCCAGGGCACAGGGCGCCGAAGTAGGCGCTACCTCCCGCCACGCGGAAAGCGAGACGCTGGTCCGCGCCAGCGGTGCCGACCACTTCTTCCTCGACGGCGGCGCGATTGCCGGCGACGTGCGGAGATGCTGGCCGGGCGGTGCGGACAAGGTGCTCGAGCTAGTCGGCACCAATACGCTCGCGGACTCGTTGGCCGCTGTGCGCGAGCCGGGGATCGTCTGCATGGCCGGCATGGTCGGCGATCGGTGGTCGTTTTCCGACTTCGCGCCGATGGACGTGATCCTGACCGCGGTGTCGCTGACCACCTATTCGGGCGGGGTCGAGGACTTCATGGCGATGCCGCTGCAATCGCTGCTCGACCAGGTCGCCGACGGCTCGCTGCCGGTGCGGATCGGGCAAGTCTTGCCCATCGAGGCGATCGTCGAGGCTCACCGGCTGATGGAAAGCAACCGGGCGGGAGGCAAGATCGTGATGATCACGCGCTCCGCATGATATCCCCTGTTGAAGGTCAACCAGCATGAAGCTCTACGTCTACGATCACTGCCCGTTCTGCGTGAAGGCGCGCGCCATCTTCGGGCTGACGGCCACCCCCGTCGACCTCGTCATCATGCTCAACGACGACGAGGAAACGCCGACCCGCATGATCGGCAAGAAGATGGCGCCGATCCTGGAGCTTGACGGGCGCTACGTCCCCGAAAGCATGGACATCGTCGCCCATGTCGATCGCCTGGCAGGCGGCAAGGTCCTTGCCGGCCCCCGCAACCCGCAGGTGGCGGAATGGATCGGCAAGACGTCCGATGCGCTGTACCCGCTGGCGATGCCGCGATGGGCCGCTTCGCCGCTCGCGGAGTTCGCCACGCCGGAAGCGCGGGCCTATTTCACCCGCAACAAAGAGGCGATCGTCGGCAGCTTCAGCGACCGGATGGCCCAGAGCGGCGAGTATATCGCCACACTGAACCGCCACCTTTCTGCGCTGGACGAGCTGATCCGGTCGCCCGACGCCGTTAACGGCGCTCTGTCGGAGGACGACATCCACCTGTTCGCCACGTTGCGCGCGATGTCGATCGTGCGGGGGATCGTCTATCCGCCAGCCGTCGAGGCCTACCGGGTCCGGATGGCGGAGCGCACCGGCGTCGATCTCCACGACGCCATCGCCATGTGAGAGCTGAGCAACGCCCGCTATGTACAACCCGCTTCACCCGCCAATCTGGCGTTGCCTCTCGAAATCTTGATCGCACCAGCGAACGGGTCTTCTCCGCCCGGCTTCATGATTGCCACTGCTGAAGTCAGCCCGAAGCGGCATCCGTGACCATCCATGCGGGAGAGGCGTGCCGCATTCGGAAAGCTTGTGCCCACCATATTGAAGCGAAGGATCCTATCGTGACCGAACCCGTGTCCAATGACAGCATCAGCTCGAACGTGGCGATCGACTATCCCGATTTTTCGAAGCTGTCCGAAGATGTGCGAGAAAAGTTCGAAAGCCTGCCGACCAAGGTGAACTTCTTTCGAATGGTGGGACACAGCGCAGGCGCCTTCATCCCCATCATCGACCTTACGAACGCCATCTTCCGGGACCTGACCATCTCCGATTACAATAAGGAACTGATGGTCCTGCTGGTCGCTGCGAACGAGGACGCGGCATACGAATGGGAACAGCATGTCTCCATCGCCCAAGCCGCTGGGGTCCGGCCGGATCAGTTCATTGCGATCGCCGAGGATCGTCTGGAAGACACGGAGGCCTTTACGGAGAAGGAGCGCGTACTGCTTCGGTTTGGACGGGCCATCCTGGTAAAGGGCAAGGCGTCGGGCGTTCTGTTCAAGCACGCGATGCGGCATTATTCAGTCGAGGAACTGAGCGACGCTACCATCGTCCTTGGATATTACCGGATGCTCTCCGGCTACATCCAAACGTTCAACATTCCGATTGACGCGCAACAGGACGGAAACTGGGTCAAGGGCTGAGGGTCGCCGCGTTGACGATTGCGACATTATCGCCTAGCTAAACGGGCAGACAAGCGGCTCCAGAGCCTCTTGCGTAAGCGTTAACGTCAACCAACGCACCATCATCGCGATGCGCGCTCCTGTACGCGCGTCGTGCTGTGCCGGGTTGTCGTATGCCTTCATCTACAGTCAGCATCTCCGCGCGCCGTCCCGGCCTTGCCCTTCCTTCCGGCATCATCCTCATCGGCGCCAACCTCAGGGCGCCGATCACCAGCCTTGGGCCGGTGCTGCCGGATATACAGAAGGCGGCGCATCTGGGCGGCTTGGCGGCGGGCCTGCTCAACGCGCTTCCTCTATTCCTGTTCGCGGTCCTGTCGCTGGTCGCGCCCGCGATTGGACGGAAGGTGGGGCTGGAGCGGGTTCTGGGCGCTTCCATCGTCGCGATCCTGGTCGGCACGGTGATCCGTTCGCTGTCCATCCCGGCCGCTCTCTGGCTGGGCACCGCACTGCTGAGCGCCGGTATCGCCTTCGGCAACGTTCTCCTCCCCGGCCTGGTCAAGCGGGACTTCCCATCCGGCGCGGCCGGGCTGATCGGCCTCTACGCCGCCGCGATGGCCGGCATGGCTGGGTTGGCCGCCGGCGCGGCGGTGCCGATCGCGCAGCTTCCCCACGCGGATTGGCGCTGGTCGATCGGCTGCTGGGCGCTCCTGTCGCTCGTCACCGCGATCGTCTGGCTGCCGCAGATGCGCGGGACCCAACATCATCTGGCAGCCGCGAGTGCCGGCACCAGCTTCGCCTCGCCCTGGCGGCACCCGATCGGCTGGCAGGTCTCGCTGTTCTTCGCCCTCCACTCGCTCGTCTTCTACTCGGTCGTAGACTGGTTTGCGTCCTATGCGGCGAGTTCGGGCCTCAGCCTGGCGACGGCGGGCATGTACCTGCTGGTCTATCAGGTGGTGGCGGTCGCGACCAACCTCGGCAGCGCGTCGTTGATCCGTCGCTTTCGCGACCAGCGGCTGCTCGGTTTCGTCTGCGGCGTGCTTCTGCTGGTCGGCACGGTGGGACTGCTGGTGCGGCCCGACCTGTCACTCCTCTCGCTGGTCAGCGCCGGCTTGGGGGCAGGGATCGCCATGGTGACCAGCCTGTCGCTGTTTGCGTTGCGCACGGGCGATCACCATCAGGCCGGCGCGCTCTCCGGCATGGCGCAGTTCATCGGCTATGCGGGCGCCGCGGCAGGGCCGCTGCTGGTCGGGGTGCTGCACGATGCGACCGGCAGCTGGAGGCTGCCGCTGATGCTGCTGATCGCCGCGAGCGCGCTGGTGATCGTCTTCGCCACGCTCGCGGGACGGCAGCGGACCATTTCGTGACGCGAAGCGTCCGCCGGCATATCCGCACGCCTAGTCGACCCGCCCCTCAAACGATCGTATCGGGTTCGAGCTGGCACGGCGTCGCTTGGTCGGTTTCGATCTGGATGGTGGCGTGATCGATCCCGAACTTGTCTTTCAACGCCGCCGCGACGGCGGCGGTGTAGGCGTCGCCGGGGTAGCCGCCGGGGATGAGAAGATGGACGGTAAGCGCCGTTTCGGTCGTGCTCATCGGCCAGACATGGAGGTCGTGGATCGCCTGCACGCCCTCCTGCCCGCGAAGGAAGCGACCGATCTCCTCTGGATCGACGCCGGGAGGAGCCGCTTGCAGGCTCATGTTGACCGAGTCGCGCAGCAGGCCCCATGTCCCGACCCCGATCACCGCCACGATCACCAGGCTCGTCACCGGATCGATCCAGGCAAGGCCGGTCCTGAGGATGAGGAAGCCGGCGACGACGACGCCCGCTGACACCGCCGCGTCGGCTGCCATGTGAAGGAAGGCGCCCCTGATGTTGAGGTCGCCCTTGCGGCCCGACATGAAGAGCAGGGCTGTCGCGGTGTTCACCGCGATGCCGATCGCCGCGACGATCACCACCGTGCCGCCTGCGACGGGCGCGGGCTCGGAGAAGCGCCGGATCGCCTCGACCGCGATTACGACGATCGCGACGATCAGCAATAGCGCATTGAGGAACGCCGCCAGGATAGAGGAACTGCGGAACCCGTAGGTATAACGCCCGCGTGGAGATCGGCGCCCCAAGGTCGCCGCGCCCCACGCGATCAGTAGGCCGAGCACGTCGCTCAGATTATGACCGGCATCCGCCAGCAACGCCATCGACCCTGCGGCGATGCCATAGCCCGCCTCGATGATGACGAAGCCCAGATTGAGGGCGGTCCCGATCGCAAAGGCTCTGCCGAAGCTTTTGAGGACGTGGCTGTGTCCATGCCCTCCGTGATCGTGGTCGCTCGATCCGGTATGGTCATGGGCATGTCCGCCCGCTGCATGTTCGTGCATCGTCTGCTCTTTCAGCGCGCCGGAGCGGCCAGGGGAGGAAGTTCAAGGTGGCCGTTCGACGTGGCCGGCAGCACGCGCGCACCAAAGCGCGCGTAGAGGGTCGGCAGCACGAACAGCGTCAGCAGCGTCGCGGATATCAGCCCGCCGATGACGACCGTGGCGAGCGGC
>Ga0210040_10007765_pt1 | contig 12882 bp, 10 predicted proteins | sample CryGeyCG12114_NA_FD_185462 | JGI IMG/M metagenome (GOLD analysis project Ga0210040, IMG submission 185462) | Groundwater microbial communities from aquifer - Crystal Geyser CG19_WC_8/21/14_NA (SPAdes) (version 2) | ecosystem: Environmental > Aquatic > Deep subsurface > Groundwater | place: USA... | reverse complement strand
ACGGGTGAACATGACCCAGGCGACATAGGCGGGCAGCGCGATGGGATCGACGAAGACCGTCGTCAGGAGCACGGCCACCGGACCCGCGAGGGTCGTCCAGACCGACACGCGCTGGTCGAGGATCGACCACCAGGTGAAGAGCCCGATCCGCCCCGGCCCGAGCGCGAGCGCCCGGCCGTTGGTGCGCATCATGTTCCCGAACCAGCGCTTCATCAGCGTGACGGCGCTCTCGACGAACCCCGGAAGCGGCTGGGTCTCCATGGACAGCGACCGCATGTCGGGCAGGTAGGTCATCCGGTAGCCCCGGCTCAGGAGCCAGAACCAAGTGGACTTGTCGTCGCCGGTCAGGAACGTGACCCTGCCAAGCCGCCAGTGGTCGATGTAGTCCTGCTGGACCTGCTGGATGAAGCTCGGCTCGACCGCGAGGTCGGCGCGGAACACCGACATCCGTCCTGTGAGGGTGAGCACCCGCCCGGTCAGCGCCATGGAGCACATCATCACTTGGCGCTGCATGAAGCGGAGGTCGAACCAGGCGCGGAACAGCGGCGCGTCGGGGATCTCCGCCGCCTCGTCGGTGGTCAGTGCGCCCACCCGGGGGTCCGTGAAGAACGGCGCGGACCGCTCCACGAGGTCAAGGGGGACGCAGCTGTCGCCGTCCACGAAGATCAGGATGTCCCGCGAGGACGGCGCCTCGCGCCCTATGATGCGGAGCGAGCGGGCAATGGCGTCGCGCTTTCCCGATCCCGGGATCTGGTCGATCACCAGCTTCACGCCCGGCAGGCCCGGCTCCATCCGCGCGAAGAGCTCGCGGATGATGCGCAGGTCCGCGCCTTCCACCACGGAGGCCACGATCGTGGAGCCTCCCCGCGACTGGCCGGCGGCCTCGAAGATCGAGCGGTAGACCCGCGTCGTGATGTGGGGCTCGATCTTGTAGGTCGTGACCATGAAGTAGGCGTGCGCCGGCACCGCGCGCTGGGCATAGGCCCGCTCCGCCCGCGCCCGCTGCCGCGGATAGGCGCGCAGGACATAGAGCGCCGCCCGGGCGAAGTTGATCGCCGCCCAGGAATAGCGCCAGAGCCCGATCAGCCCGATCACGAGGATCAGCGAGCCGAGCTCCGCTGTCCCGCGCTGGGAGACGGCGGCCCCCAGCGCCAGGGTCGCGGCGATGTATACCAGATGCCCGAGCATGCGACCTTACCAGCAGATGCCCTGGTAGGTCCCGTTCGATCGCACGTCGCGGTCGAGCCGGGTCAGGTCGATCATCGGGCGGCGGCCGACGGCTTCCAGCAGCGGTTCGCGCGCTTCCTCGTAGTTGTTCCCCACGAGGATGATGTCCGAGCCCTCGATGAGGTCGGCGATGCTGGCTTCAATGCGGCTGCTGAGGTCGGGGACCACGGTGTTGCCGCGGTTGGCCGAAGCTTGGTCACGGAAGGCGATGGCGACGAAGGGGTCGTAGACCCGGACGTCCCGGCCGTCCTCGATGAGCCGCGACGCCAACTCCGCCAGCGGGCTTTCCCGAAGGTCGTCCGTTCCGGCCTTGAAGCTGATTCCCACGAGGCCCACCGACGTTTTGCCCGAGGCGCGCACCATCTCTTCGGCTCGGACGATCTGTGCCTCGTTGGCTTCCAGGACCGAGGTGAGGAGCGGCGAAGGCGTGCCCTTATCGGCCGCCAGCGCGGTCAGCGCCCGGACGTCCTTGGGAAGGCAGGAGCCGCCGAAGGCGAAGCCGGGGCGCAGGAAAGCCGAGGACATCGCGACCTTGTCGTCGCTGCACAGCATCCGCATCACCAGTTGGCCGTCGAGCCCGCAGGCCTTCGCGATGTTGCCGATCTCGTTGGCGAAGGTGATCTTGACCGCGCGCCAGGAGTTCGAGGTGTACTTCACCATCTCGGCCGTCGAGAGGTCGACGAGGTGCGACTCGCAGGGGAGGTGGTCGTTGAGCGACTTCAGGACCTGCGCGGTGCGGTCGTCCAGTGCGCCATAGACGATCAGCCCCGGGTTGTCGTTGTCCTCGATGGCGGTGCTCTCCCGCAGGAACTCCGGGAAGTAGCCGACGCCGAAGCCCTCGCCCGCCTTGAGGCCGGACGCTGCCTCCAGCTCGGGGATGCAGGTGCCGACCATGGTGCCCGGCACAATGGTCGAGCGCACGATAACCGAATGGAAACTGCCCTTCGCCGCGATGGCGCGGCCGATCGACTGGCAAACTCCCTTGACGTAGTCGAGCCCGACGGACCCGTCCGGCGCACTCGGCGTGCCGACGCAGACGAACGAGGCGTCGGTGGACGCCACGGCCTCGGCGGCATCGGTGGTGGCGCGCAGGCGTCCCTCGGCCACTACGCGCTCCAAGAGCTCGTCCAGACCCTTCTCGACGATTGGCGACCGGCCCTCGTTGACCGCCCGGACCTTCGCGGGGTCGAGGTCCACGGCGACGACCTCGTGACCGTCGCGGGCCAGGCAGGCCGCCGAGACGACGCCGACATAACCGATTCCGAAGATGCTGATCCGTGCCATGAAGCTACCTCTTTTTTTGGGGCGCTCAAATAACGGCCCTCATTTCGCCACAATATTTAATAGGCGGGGAGCCGCCGATCAGTCGGGAAAGGGGCAGACGCGGGTCGGGATCGTTCCTACGGACCCGGTCCGGGTTTTCCGCCAACCTGTAGGGCGCTGCCCCACACGGACCCGATTGGCGGACCCGGTCCCAGGCTGCGGGATCCGGGACATGGGACCTCCTCAGTCGCGTGGGGCCGCAAGGCAAAGGCGAGACCCCTCACCGGACCTGGCGCATCCACACAGACGCAATGCGCATTGTACTTATTTTGGAAACAGTTAGGAGACGGCCGCTATTCGAGCCAGCCCTGCTTCAGCGCTACCTGGATGAGCGCGCCACGATCCGAGACGCCCAGCTTGCGCATGCCGCGGGCGCGATAGGTATCGACCGTCTTGTGGCTTAGCCCGAGCTCTGCGGCGATCTGCTTGTGACTCTGCCCTAGCGAGATGCGCCGGAGCACCGCCGCCTCGCGGGAGCTGAGCTGATCTGGGTCCGGAGAGGCCGGTGTTTCGGATGGCGCGCGCAGGGCTTCCGCGAAACGCCGGTCCACATACATTCCGCCATTGGCCACCGTTTTCACGGCGGCAATTAGTTGGCTGCTGTCTGCGCTTTTGGGGATGAAGGCTCGAAAACCGAGGTCCAGGCAGATGCGCGCCAAGTCCTGCGTCGCGTCCGAGGCATAGGCCACGAGCTGCGCCCCCGGCACTTTCGCCCGCAATTCGACCACAAGGGGATCGAGGCCTCCCGGCGGCTGCGTCGGGTCCAGCACGAGGATGCCCGGCTGGACCAGGGTCACCCGATCTGCCTGGTCCCAGGTCAGGGACACGACCTCGTCGTGCTCGAATTGCTCGCTCGCTCCGAAATGCCGGCACATCGCCTCGCCCAGGATGGGATTGGCGTCGAGTACGGCCACCGCGACCTGCTTGGGTTCGCGCCTCTTCAATGCGGTGACCATCTCAATGCTTTCCAGACCATGACCTGGAGGCCGCGGCGCAGCTCCGGGGCGGCGTCGACCGAGACCCCCCTCCCCGGCTAAGCGGAGCCGGAGGAGAGAGCGAGTCGGGGCGAATCCTCTGATGCGTAGGGCGAACCCTCACAGCCTGTCAGGCCGCTCGCCCAGCCAGTCGCTGCGCAAGGCATGCTGCACAATGTCCGACTTGCGACGGAGGCCCAGCTTGCCAGCCCCCCGGGACCGGTAGGTCTCCACCGTCTTCGAGCTCAACCCCAGCTTCCCCGCGATTTCCTTGTTGCTGAAGCCGCGGGCGACATGCTCCAGGACGAAGCGCTCCCGCTCGCTCAGCCTGGAGGACGCCTCTCCATCGCCGGTCTCCGCCGCCGCGGACGAGGCGGTCGGCGCGAAGCACTGGTCGACGTAGATGCCGCCGAGCCGGGCGACCGTCAACGCCTCTACTAGGCCCTCGATGCCGCGTGCGTGCGAGACCGCGCCGACGAAACCGGCCGCAAGGCATTGCTGGGCCGACTTCCGGCCGCTCTCTGTGACATAGGCCAGCACCTCGCAGTTCGGGAGACGTTGGGAGATCTTGCTCACATAGGTCTCGGGAAGGCCCGGCAGATGCGCCGGATCGAGCACGACGATGTTGGGCCGGAAGGCTGCCAAGGCTTCCAGGAAATCTCCGCTGCATGCCTCGGTCGTGAACGGGCCGGTCAGCTCAAGCCCGCTGCGGATCGATGTGGCCAATAGCGGATTCGGCTCGAAGACCAGCACCCTGGTCAGAATTGGATTGAAGGACAAAAAAGGATCCCCGGTCGCTCGGATGTCATCCACGGATAGCCTACGGAGGCGACAGGATCGCCAACCTCCACCACCCGCGTCCCACCCCGAGCCTTAACGGCCCGAAGTGAGCTTGCTGTCTTTCCGCCCCACGCTGAAACCAACATTTGTAAGTAAGGTTCCGTACAGGCTGCCCGGCTTCTCTCGCGTCCGGCAGGTCCGCCCGCCGCTGGCCTCGGGTCGCGAACCCCTTAACACCATTGCTTTGTAACGATTTTGTATCGTCTAGCCTCATCTCCGAAGTTTGCCGCTTGGCTCCTCTCTCGACGGACACGACCCGGTGAAGGGGCTGGTCCAGCCTCGAAAAGGGCCTATCTGCTTAAGGATTGTTCATCAGGAAGACGGCAGAAGCCGTGGGCGAGGTGACGTGGCGCCACGTGCCGGGCGTACGCTGCCTTGGGCCTGACGATGCAAGGGGCCGAGCTTTCGCTCCGCACAATCCTGCTCTCAGCGGGCGCCACGGTCGGGGCAAGACAATTTCATGCCATAGGTTCATGCCGCTCAGATCGCCGGGCAGGCGGGCCTCGATGCCGGGAACGAGTCGTCAACCGCAAGGCCGTCGCGCCGCTCGTCCTCGCAAGGGGCGGCTCGGGCGCTGTTGCTGAGCGTTCCGAGGGACCACCTAAGGAGGATCGCCCCTCGCGAGGCACAAGCGATTAGAAGAAGTTTCGGGGCCTCTACCTTGGAACAGTCGAGAACGCGGCCGACAGCGAGCCTCGGTCCTGATCAGGCCGGGTCCGGCCTGTTGAGCCATCGCGCCTCAGACCCGCCGCCTTTCATGCGCTCTTCCATGTCTGGACATAGGCGTAGGACGCAAAGAGCCGGAGGTCGTGCCTCGCGCAGAAGCCTGCGATCCGCTCGCCGATTTGGCGCAGGCCGGGGAGGTTGTCGTAATAGGGGTGCCCGTAGAAGGGCCGCACCGAGATCCGTTCGAACCCGATCGGCCGAAGCCGCCGGCGCATCTTCTCCTCGTTGGCCCAGCAATAGGAGTAGTGGGCCGGGAACTTGGGGTACCCGCGCCGAATCCGTTCGCGTCGGAAGGTATTGACGAGGGCCTGAGTCGCCCGCTCCGGCATGAGCTTGTTGATAACGAAGGGCGGGGCGAACAGCGTCGGGTTCAGGTGGATCGCCGTGCCGCCCGGCGCGAGCAGGTCGTGGACGTTCCGATGGAAGCGGTAACCGTCTCGGACGTGCTCGGCCAGAAACTGGGAGAACACCACGTCGAACCGTCCAGCGAAGCCCTGCATGTCGCCCGTGACGTCGAAGCACGCCGTTTCATATCCGGCGGGCGCCCTCGCGAGGAGGTCGGGATCGATATCGTTGAGCGTATAGGACGCAACCGTCGCAGGAAGTTCATCGAGGCTGAACATGGGCCAGCATCCGCCGCCGAGTTCAAGGACACGGAGCCCGGGGCGTGAGCCGAGAAGGGCCTTGACCCTGTCCTTGTAGCCGTCTCTTGCCGCGCGGTGATCGGTGTCGTCCACAAGGCTCATTCGGAACCTCCCCTATGGCCAGCCCCCAGGCACCGCCGGAGTTGCCGATCCCTGGGTGCGATGCGATGGAAGGCGGATGGTAGGGCAAGAGGAGGCGCACGTCAGCCCGGCTTCCGATGCCACCGGCGGAGTTTGGCCCGCCGGGTCGGTTGCAATTGAGGCTGCCGAAGGAAATGCTCCTGCGACTGGGCCCGGCAGGGAGAGCTAGAGAATGCTCCAACGTAAGATAGGCGGCCTCCCCGTGACGGTCGTCGACACGGCAGGGCTGATCGAATCCATGCGGGCGGACGTCGAGAAGAACCGCGCCGGACAGCTCAGGAGGCCTCGCGTCGTCACGGACGTGAACGGCGAAGCCGTGTCGCTCTACGCGAGTTCCGACGCCTACCGAGCCGCCTACGACTCGGCCGACGTCCACCATGCCGATGGCGCGTTCATCGTCCGCCTGTCGCGGCTCCTGCCGGGCCCGGAGATCCCGGAGCGCACGGCGACGACCGATTACATTCATGCCGCGGCCGCCGTAGCCCAGGAAAGCGGGATCAGCTTCTATCTCCTCGGCGGCCCCGAGCCCATCAACCGAGCCTGCGCCGAGGAGCTGCAGCGACGCTATCCCGGACTCCGGATCGCGGGGCGCCGCCACGGCTACTTCGAGGACCGGGAACTGGACGCCATCGTCGCCGACATCAACGCCTCCGAAGCCGATGTGCTCTGGCTCGGACTGGGCAAGCCGCGCGAGACCACCCTCGCGATCGCCCTGCGCGAACAGCTCCGCTGCGCCTGGATCGTCACCTGCGGTGGCTGCTTCCATTTCGTCGCGGGCGACTACAAGAGGGCGCCTCTCTGGATGCAGAAGAGAGGACTGGAATGGCTGCACCGGATGGGCACGGGGCCGCGCTACCTCATCAAGCGATACGCCACGACGATTCCCCACGCGCTCTACCTCGTCCTTCGCAACGACGTGGTTCCTGTCGTTCTCCGCCGCAAGCGGTGAGCGCCGGGAGTGACGCTCGCAGGCGGGGCCTGTTGACGCCACGGAGCACGAGTGCGGCGCGGCGCTCTCTCTCCGGGCGCTTGATCCGGTCGGGGCGTCCCCTAACTGCCTACAGGCCTCGTGTCCTCGCTCCACACAGGGGGAAGCGGCATCCGGATCACCTCACCGGCGCCCAGGACTGGCGGGAGGTCGGCCCCGCTGGCCCGAGTGCACGCCCGGGCACTGGCGCCGTGGGCGCCCGCGACTGGGGCCAGACGTGAGGAAGTGGTGGTCAGGCTGGGAGGGCATTGGATGAGCAGACGCATCGTGGAGCACCTGCTCGCAGCCCGGGTCGGCGACCTGGGGGTCTACGCGCATCGCCTGCTCGGCCGGCCCTACTTGCGCCAGGACGACTTCTCGCCCGCCGTCACGCCCGCGGAGGCCAGCCACATCGAGGGTCTTTCGCGTCGGGCCCGCGGGAACGGGCCCGCCCCGATTATCGTCCTCGGGGTCATGCCGCGCTCGGGGACCAACTTCGTGCGGGATATCCTGGCGCTCCACCCGGATACCTGCGCCGATCCGGGCGGCCTGCACGAGTTCCCGCTGCTTCACACCGCCCGGCATGCCGCCATGTTCCGGCGCGACTACATCCAATACTTCCCAAGCTCCGCCGACGCGGTCGGCCGGTGGGACCTGCTGGCCATGCTGGCCGGTGCCTGGTTTCGCGAGCTTCAGCACGAGGCGGGAAACCGGCACATCGTCCTCAAGAGCCCGCATGTCCAGAACCTCAGCCTGGCGCCCCACGTCTTCGCCGACGTCCGGCTGATCCTGTGTCTCCGGGACGGCCGTGACGTGGTCGACAGCTGGACCTCGACCTTCGATCAGGCCCGCCTCGGCCGCAAGACCTTCGACCAGCTCGCCACCGAGTGGAGCCTGGCTGCGCAGGCCATCCTCGACTGCGAGCCAGGGGGGCCCAGTTTCCACCCACGCATGATGGTAGTCCGCTACGAGCAACTGCAGGCGGGCGACGCCGCGCTCGTGGCGCGGATGCTGGAGCACGGGGACTTGGCTCCCGAGCGGTACGACTTCGAGGCCTACGAGGCGCTCCCGGTCCGGGGCTCCTCGCGGTCGACCGCGGCGGCCGAGCGGAAGTGGTCTCCCCAGGAGAAGGACCAAGACTTCAGGCCCGTTGGGCGCTGGACGTCCTGGCCCGAGCGGCAGCGGGCCCGCTTCGACCGGATCGCCGGAAGCGTACTGGAAAGGGCCGGCTATGAGCGCGGCTGATTGGAACGGGAACGAAACGCTTAGGGCCGTGGTCTGCGTCTGCACCTTCCGCCGGCCCGAGGGGATCCGCGCGCTCCTGCGCAGCCTCGACGGGCAGCGGTTCCGGGGCGCGCCGCCCGACCTCTCGGTGGTCGTCGTCGACAACGATCCGACGCAGCCGGCCTTCGCCAGCCAGGAGGAGGCGCAGGCGGCCGTAAGCTGGCCCGTGACCTACATCCACGAGCCGCGTCGCGGTCTAGTCGCCGCCCGCAACCGCTCCCTCGACGCCGCACCGCCCGAGGCCCGAGCCGCCCTGTTCGTGGACGACGACGAGGTCGTGACGCCGGGCTGGGTGGAGGCCTTGATCGACACCTGGCAGGCGACCGGGGCGACGGTCGTCCAGGGTCCCATGGTGCCCCGCTACGAGGAGCCGCCTCCGCCCTGGGTCGAAGAGCTCGGCATCTTCCGCCTCGGCCCCTTCGTGAACGGCGCGCCGCTGCATTTCGCCGCGACTGGCAACTCCCTGATCGACCTCGAATTCGTCCGCCGGCTCGGCCTTCGCTTCGATCCGGCCTTCAACTTCGCGGGTGGGGAGGACGAGGAGTTCTACGGCCGGGTGCGCGAGGGCGGCGGCCGCATCGTCTCGGCGGCGAATGCGGTGGTCTACGACGAGGTGCCGAGCTGGCGGCTGACCCGGGACTGGGTCCTGCGCCGCAGCCGGCGCCGGGGGAACACGCTGGGCCGGATCGCGCTCAAGCGGCGCAAGGGACGAGCCGCGCGAGTTGCCAAGGGATTCGGAGCCATTATCTTCGGGGCGGCCCGGACCGGCACAGCGGGTCTCTGGAGCACCACGAATGCTATCGCCGGGCGGATGGAAATGGCGCGGGGCCTGGGAATGCTGAGCGCCTTCTTCCGGGTCGAGCTGCTGGAATACAGCCCGAAGGACGTCGAGGCCGACCGGGACAAAGCTCATGACTAGCGGGGCTGGCGACCCGCTCGTTGCCGTCGTGATCCCCGCGCGCAACGTGGAGCGCTTCATCCGCGAAACCATCGCGAGCCTGCGGGCTCAGACGGAGCAGCGGTTCGAGTGCATCGTCCTGGACGACGGGTCGAGCGACGGGACGGCCAAGGCCGCCGAGGAGGCCGTCGGAGGCGACGGGCGGTTCGCGCTGATCGAGGGTCCTCACCAAGGGGTCGGTGCGGCGCGGAACATGGGCGCGGGCCGCACGACGGCCCCCTACCTCCTGTTCCTGGACGCCGACGACCTGATGGCACCCGATGCGCTGGGCCGGGCGGTGGAGGCCCTGTCCCGGAGGCACGGCAGCCCCGCCGTCCTGGGCCGCATCGCGAGGATCGACGAGGCGGGGCACGCCCTGCCGTCGAATGACAACACCGACCTGATGCCTCGGCAGTCCCAGCTCGACGCTCTCTTGCGGAAGAACTTCGTCGTCAATGGCGGCGCGCTCCTCCTGCGGCGCGAGGCCTTTGCGGAGGCGGGGTCCTACGACTCCGCGCTCGCCTTCGGCGAGGACTGGGAATTCTGGTGCCGGCTATGTGCGCAGGGCGATTTCGGCCGGGTCGAGGGCGGGCCCGTCCTCTTCTATCGGCAACGCGCAGGCGGGGCCAATCGCGGGGCCCAGGGTCACGACCTTTGGCCTGGGCGGCCCTGCCTCGATCGGGTCGCTGGCAATGCGGCGTTCCGCGATCGGTACGGCCGCAGGCTGGTCCTGCTTCTGCGAGCCCGGCAGATCGACATGTTCTGGTCGGGGGTCCGCAACGAGTATGTGTATGGCAACCGTTCCAAGGCCCTTCGACTGGCGGCGCTGGGCGTCGCGACCTATCCCGACAGCCTCCTCCGCCCGGCGCTCGCCCGACGGCTCCTCGCCTCGCTGAAGACCTAGATGCAAGCGAGCGAGAGCGTTCGGGCGCCCCCGTCCTGGGCCGCACACGGGCGGGTGGCCATCATCCTCTTGGTGTTGCTCCAAGGGACCGGGACCCTGCAGGTCTTCCTGGGAGCGGGGTCCCTGCTGCGGCTGCTGAAGACCTTGCTCGTCGTCGTCATGCTCACGGCGGTCGCCTTCGGCCTGCGCCACGTCCTGCGCACGGCCCGGGCGGCTCCCGAACTGCTGCTCCTGCACGTCCTCGCGGTCGGTTCGGCGGCCTGGAGCGTGGAACCGGGCCTCACGCTCAAGGCGGCCCTGCCCCTCCTGGCCACCTGCAGCTTCATGCTGGCGATCGCCAGCGCCTACTCGATGCGGCAGATCCTCCTGCTGCTCGGCCTCGTGGCCACCTGGATGGCCGTGGCCAGCCTCGTGGCCGTGGCGCTCGTGCCCTCGGCCCGGGGCACGCCGCCCTGGGACGACGTCTGGCGCGGCGTCTTCGCCCACAAGAACGCCCTTGGCGCGGCCAGCGCCTTCGGCCTGCTGCTGGCGGCGAACGCGGCCCTCGTCTCACGGGGCCGGCTCCGCCTCCTGCTCGCGGCGGGCGCCTTGCTCAATGCCATGTTCCTTCTGGGCAGCGAGTCGCGCACCTCGCAACTCATCTGCATCGTGGGACTGGCGTCGCTGGCCTTCGCCCTGATTTCGCGCCGCCGGCTGGCCGCCTCGGTCGTCATCCTGCTCGGGTTCCTTCTGGCCGCCCTGGCCGTCTACTTCGCGCTGACGCGCGGGCTGCTCGATCCTGTCCTCGCCGCTGCCGGACGAAAGCCGACCCTGTCCGGCCGGATCCCGCTCTGGGAGGTCACCTGGCCCTTCGTGGCCGAGAGGCCGTGGCTCGGCTGGGGCTACCAAGCCTTCTGGAACCCTCTCTCCGCGCGGGTCCTGTCGATCGCCGACAGCCCGTCCATCCTCTACGTGCCGTTCTACTCGCACAATGGATTGATCGAGACCTTGCTGAACCTGGGCCTGGCTGGAGTCCTGCTGCTGGTCCTCATCCTCGTCCGGGCCTTCGGCGCGGCCTTCGGCCTGCTGGGCAGGGCCGTGGGCGGACAGGAAGTCTATGCCGCTTTCACCTTCGTCCTCTGCTTCCTACTGCTTAACGTGACCGAGAGCAGCATCCTGGATCGCGACGGGATCCTCTGGATGCAGTTCGTCCTGATCACCGCCAAGCTCGGCCTTCTGGGTGCCGCCTCCGCGCGGCGGGCCCTGCCGGCGGCGCGGACTTCGCTGCGGGCCGGGACCTGAGCCCGTGGTCTGGTTCGTCCTGCCCCGCCTCATCGCCTCGGCCATGACCCTCGTGATCATGGTCCTGTTCTTCCGGATGCTGGGCCCCGCGGACTTCGGCCGCTACAACTTCATTCTCGTCTCCGGCACCATGCTGCACGCCTATGTCTTCTCCTGGATTGACGCCGCGCTGATGCGCTTCCACCGGGCCCCGCAGTTCGAGGGCCAGCTCGAGTCGATCTCCCTGGGCCTGTCCGGCCTGATGGCGCTGGTCTTGGCCCTCGGCTGCATCGGCCTGCTGCTGTTCCATCCTTCCATGAACGGCCGCGTGACGGTGACGCTCGTCGTGCTCTTCTGCCTCGCCCATCTCCTTCACGAACTGGGCACGGCCTTCCTGCGCCTTTATGGCCGCAGGCGCGCCTATGCCGCGGCCATCCTGATCCGTCCCTTCGTCGCCGTTACGCTGGGGGCTGTCCTCATCCTTGCGGGCTACGGCTGGATCGCGGTGGTCGGCGCGGCCGTGGCAGGGGCCTGCGTAGCGGGGCTGGTTTCGCTCGGCCCCTTCATGGCCTCGCGGCGTCCCAGCCTGCCCGACGCCGCGACGCTGTCGACGCTGCTGGCCTACGGGCTGCCGCTGGCGATCGTCCGATCCTACCTGATGGGGCTGCTCCTGATCTCGCAGGCGCTGCTCCTCTATCTTCAGGACACCGCGGCGGTCGGCCTCTTCGCCGCCGCGCAGGTGCTGTGCTTCCGGTCCGTCGGGACGGTCATGAACGAGGTCAGCAAGGCGCTGGCCCCGAAGATCTTCTCGACCTTCGAGCAGGAAGGGAAGACGCGGACCGACGAGACCCTGAAGAGCTATCTTTCGGTCCTGCTCCTGATGTCCGTGCCGATCACCGTGCCCCTCATCGTCGCGAACCAGACCGTGGCGCGCGTCCTGTTCGACGACGACCTGGCGGCCAGCGTGGCCCGGCAGCTTCCCTGGCTCGCCGGCGCGGCGTTCGGGATCACGTTCCAGGGCGCGTTCCTCAGCTACGCCTTCACGATCTCGCGGACCACCTTCCGGCAGTTCCTCATGATCTGCGGCTTCACGGCGCTGCACCTTGGCTTCTCGGCACTGGGCATCTGGTGGGCGGGCGCCCTGGGGGCGGCGATCGCGATGGCTGCGACGGCCGGCGCCATGCTCGGCCTGACGGTCCTGTTCGGACATAGGGCCTACAGGATGCCGCTGCTGACGCCGGATGTCTGGAAGATGCTGGCCGGCGTCCTGGTCTTCGTCCCCTGGGGCCTCGCCGCCGACCAGGTCCGGTCCCTGCCACTGGCCCTTGCCGTTCTGATGGCTGGAGGCGTCGCGGCCCTCTCGGCGCTCTACCTGCTGGGTTATGATACCTTCCGCCGGTTCCCGGCGGCCCGGCACGACTCCTGAAAGGCCACCCGATGCGACGCTCCCCCTTCCCGTTGGCTGCATGGCCCGCCGTTCGGTTCACCCGGCGCAGCCTCCTGCTTCGCAGCGCCATCGGCCTTGGCGCGGTCGCGGGCCTCGCCGGCCTGCCCCTCCCCGCGCGGGCAGACGCAGGGGGCACCCTCGTCGGCCTGTCCCGCCTCGGCCCCCGAGGGCTTCAGCTGATGCTGGTGGACGGGCGCGTCGCCGTCCG
>Ga0210040_10007764_pt1 | contig 12884 bp, 6 predicted proteins | sample CryGeyCG12114_NA_FD_185462 | JGI IMG/M metagenome (GOLD analysis project Ga0210040, IMG submission 185462) | Groundwater microbial communities from aquifer - Crystal Geyser CG19_WC_8/21/14_NA (SPAdes) (version 2) | ecosystem: Environmental > Aquatic > Deep subsurface > Groundwater | place: USA... | reverse complement strand
TTGAGCGTGCAAACTAAAGATAAGAATCCCACTTTCATTTTGTTGCAAAAATTTGGTCACCTAATACATATTTATACGGTATAGGGGGTATTGAAAATATTCTACGAAATTATCCGGACAGGCTATAGTAGATCAAAGGCTACTTCCTATATTTATTTATGTAGTTAAGTGAAGGATAGGATAACAAACTTCCAATCAGATGGTGCAGAATTGTGGCGTCTTTGAAGCAGTGTCCTATTTCTTGTTAGTGACACGGACAAATTACTCTACCAGCATTGCTAAAAGTTATATTCATAATAGTTAAGTTTGAAATTCCATCCTTTTGGACATCCATCGGCACTTTCTAACACTCCTGTAGTAATTGCCAGTGCTACTACTCATTAATATACACACAGTTTGAATTTTTTTGCAATTTTTGAGCGATCTGATTAGTTTTTATAGATTAGTTTGTAAGTGGATATCTGGAAACTTGAATATCGGTGCTAATATGTGTAAATCCGGTTTCAAATAGTGTGGCAATGTTGTGATGTGATAATAGCATTGGCACAGAAAGAGAAAGCAAGTGAGTCCTTAAGTTTTCTAGTTTGCATACAATTTTCGGTCCAACGGATATCATGGGCCTTTCAAGGAGAGAAAATAAGAAAATCTTTTTTCTCTGGTGTCTACTAACTATTTGCAATATACAGTTAGAGTGCAAATGCATCTTATCATTAGTTAGTTTGTACGTTTTACGTGCTACGTTGGTTAGTCAGTTGGTTAGCTCAAGTGTTAGTGTTGCAAGTAAAGTAAGTAGTAACTAACTACCTATATAGTGTAGCTATAGTTAGTTAGCATAAGTACTAGACACACTCTTTGGTTTTCTAAATGCTCCCACTCCTAGTAAATGAGGGAAAACCCTAATTTAGCAATTTCTATGCATTACGGCATATGATTTTCTAAAAATGGGTGGATTACTTTAGTTAGTTATAGTTGGTAAATGGTGAACCACAGAAAGGGTGAGTTTGTGAAAAAAATATTGTTTGAGCAACGTTTACTATAGAATATGAATAAAAATGTATAGACTCAATTGGATGACGGAAACAGAGAATATTTTAAAAGTAGCAAACTTACTTACTTACCTACTTGTCCTTGAGGCATAAGATTGAATTGGGTAAAAGGCTTATTTCTGTGTAAAAATCCAGTAGTAATAATAATGTGAATTTTTTGTGCCATATTCACGAACGAGCATTTGATTTCCATTGGGATTTGATTTTCTCCACGTATGGAGCAAATGCAAGTATGAAGTTGAGTCTATCAATTTCTCAAATGATACGACTGATTTAGCTCCATTATTGGGAAATAAAAGGCTCCTAGGCATTCACATGGAACTTAAAAGGGAAAGCCCGTATGTACACACACAATACGTAAATGTTGTGTTCGTTCAAGACAATTCATCCACTATGTGGAATTGGATTGGAGGAAATAAATAAGATTTGAGATGAGAAACACATTTTTCTCTGCGATCCATGCATGTAAGTTTGTTTGTCTGTGTGCTCCCTTTATATTTGGTAACAGCGATACACATTGTATGGTAGGAGGTTGTAGTTTTTACACGTTTTCTATTTCCTAATGTAAATGTAGTTTTGTGGTTTGGTTTTTGTAGAGCTACAGCTTTCAGCTACGCTGAAGTATTGGATCGGAATGGATCCGTAATTTTCACAACGTCAGAAATTGGGGAAGATGTAAATCTGCCGAATTCCAGACCACTCATTGCCTTTTCACCGTCTGCGGATTTGAATGGTAAGTTTAATTTGGAGTTTCTATTAGAATGCATATAGGAATTTTAATTTTGAATACGATAATAGCAGTGCACTTCCAGCATGGGATTGAAAGGACATATTTTTACATAAGATGGAACTTAAATATATTATCCCATTTTATAAATGGTCCAATCTGGCAAAGCATTCGCAATTGAGCATTTCATGTAGAATGAAGACACATTACATTTTCTCCCGTTTCGCAATGTGGGAAGGAACGGGAACGCAAATGTATATTACACAATGCAATTTTTTGGCACACCAAGTAAGTTGTACAACACACCTAACACAGCATGAAATCTGTTGAGAATTTGTAGCACAACACTCATGTTTGAAACTCGGTAAATATTCACTAACCCACTCAGAAAAAAAAGTATTTATATTGTGTGAATGTAAACTACTTGTGACTGACATCATACTTTTTTCGTTAAAGTAAAGTGTTTCCATCAACTTGTTAGTTTCTTTCTTATTTACTTTTCCTACCTGCGTGTGTCCATTAGCTGTACACGGGAAAAAATCTTTTCGTATTTGCTCGAAAAATATATACTGACTGACATACAGACGTTGTACATACTATAACATGTTTGTTACAATACAAATGGACGGGAAAAACTTTTCCGTACAAAAAAAGTTAACATATTTCCCGAAATTATTGAATCATGCCAAAAATTACATGTGATCCAATTTCAAGTGGTTACAGCAAGACCACTGTGTATGTATAATTTTAAATCACTGTTTTTGGTAATGAATAAATTTTGGGCTGACTAACAACGGGTCGATAATTTACTCATTTAGTCTTGCTTTAAAAAGGCATATCACGTTTTTAAGATTCCACTTGAGTTGTTTTTACGTTTCCCCTGTAATTTATTTCCCGAATGACCTTTCCCATTTGTCTAATTGAAGGGGGATTTAAATACATGAGGACTAAAGACTCCACCAATCCACAAACACGTCTCAATGTTGTTAACTTTGTTCAGCCCTAGAATACATCTTTAGTAAAGGTTTTTTCAATACGTTCTGAGTTTCAGCCTAACTTCTATCCCAACTAAACCTATGTATATCCTTTTCACTGAAGCTTTGACCCCGAAGTGTCGGTATCTTGTACTTGACTAACTAGTAAGTAAGTGCGATTGGTTGGTAAGTTAGTTCAAACTTGGACCCAGTCTTAATGTTAAAATGATAGGTAACTTGTATTTAGGTAGATTGGTGGAAAAGATATTCAAAGTGAAAAGGAATGAGGGAGATGAAAGAAAGAAACTTTTAAAGTAAGTAAAAGTGGTTTCCTTTGGTTTATGAGCCGTGAATAAGAGTAAGTTACTATAGTACTAACTAACTAACTAACTAACTGTGCACTATATAGTCGGAATGATGAAACAGTTTGTAGTTAGTTAGCATGAGGGCTTCAATGTCATGCTATGTTGCACAGTCCAAACTATATAGGCTCAACTTTTTCTATTCAATTTCTTTGCCCCATCTATCCGAATGGACTTAACTTTCAGTCAAACTCTGCAGCAAATGAAATAGACCTTGTCCACATTTTTTTTACAATTGGGGTAAATGATCCGTTAATGAATTTTCTATTTTGAAATTCGAACATAGTTAATTTGTATTAGTTAGTTAGTTAGTTAGTTTAGTTAGGGCCGGAAATACCGATTAATTGAAAAGCCTTGCAGGAAATAAAAGTTGAATATCTTTGGAAACTATTTAACTTCAGAGCGGACCGTGCTTGCGGTCTATTGCTTCACATGAAAAGAAAGTTAATCTGAATGTTGATGTGAATAATGTGATGAGTGCATAAAAATACAAGTCATTTTCTAACCATCTAAAACTGACTGGAGCTGAAGTTCTCAAGATACAAACTTAGTTCCTGACTAACTAAATAACTAACTAATTTCATGCCCTGGTTTAGATTCGCAAATCGAGATTTGAATCGCAGTCAGTCAGTCAGTAACTAAACTAAAGTTTTTGTGGCTTCCAACTTTTCATGAATCTCATTCCCAAGTTGTAGTTTGTTAGTTAGCAAAAATAGCAATATAGGAATCTGAACTCACGGACTAATTAACTAGCATGCTTACTAGACTTGTATTGCATTATAAGCTATTCAAGTTTTGTCAAGTGTGATCAATCCCCCGTATAAAGTTGGTGAGCTGATAAGCGTAAGATGGAAAATGCCAGTTTCTATTGAGCAGTGAGCAAAGTAGGGCGAGTTTTGAAGCCAACAACTTTTCTCTTATTATTTATGGTTTGAGCTAGTCATAGGTCAGTGGAGGTGAAGAAATCCTAATCTTTGCCTTATGTCCCCAGTTAGTTAGTTATTGGACGTGGAATTGGAGTGTGACACACGATGATAGCCATAAATTGACATAATTGAAAGGCTCCAGTCATCATTTCTTTGTGCAAGGAATTTTCCCAATTCGTATTAATCAGTAAATACCGGATTTGGGGCCAATAAAATACTATAACAAACTAAGTAACGGTTTTCTCTAAAACTCATGTAGGAACAACGTTTTAGTAAGATTTGGAACTTTGGTTAAAATTCTACACTTTGACTTGAGGTTTAGCATACAAATGACATGTAAACCACAGTTTTATTCCCCAATATTGGAATATTTTTTCCCACCGGGCTAAACGTAACTAGCTCCTAATAATATATGTGGGCATGCAGGAGTTTGTTGGAAATTTTCTCCCCTCACACACACACACACACACTTTATGCTATAGAAATATAGCATGTACTTTGGTTGGCTACTTCTACACATAATACACAGGCCCAGATATAGACAGAGTAAGAAAGAAAAAAACCGGGTGACAGTTTGGCCTAGTGTCTTATGAAATATGTGGCATGAAAGACATTAAAGCATTAAAATGATGAAAAGAGCACAAGTTTATGGATGATGACTCCACAGGGACACTTATTTATGGCCACTATGGCACTTCTCAAGACTTTGAGTTCCTCCAACGGACTCGGATTCCGCTGAATGGATCAATAGCACTTGTACGGTTTGGTCCACTCCATCCATCAAAAGTTGTAAGTCCTTTCTGCCTTCTTATTAGCATTCATAGTATGAGATATGATGGGAGCAAGGCCGCATTTATTTATTTATCGCTATTTCTCATCATATATAGCTGAGCAAGAATCATCAAATTCTTGGCTAAGAATTTTTGGGTTTTTGGAATGCATGGTCAGTTCAACTTTTCGTGAGGTGGTTAGAAATTGATTATTTATTGCTAACTATCAGTCAGTAGAATCTAGAGTGGTCAAAATTTCTGTGAGCAGCAACTTTTTATGGAATCGAAGAGAGTAAAAGAAATAAGTTCTATAATACTGTATACTCAACATTTGAGATTTTTCTGACAAACAGAGATGAAAGGAACTTTTTTTGGGGATTTTAATTGAACAAAGTGAATATGTTATTCCTTTCTGACTTACTGTCTTTTCAATTCATCTTTATCGTAGAGAAAAATCCCTTATGTCTTCTAAAAGACATTTCAGAGTTATACGGCAGCATTCCTAATCGCCACTTACACTAGCCCAATTTTGAAAAAATACGTTTTTCACTGTAATCAAACGCAAAAATTTATTTCAAAGCGAAGTTTTGCTGGTTTAGGTTTATCGCCCCACCTTTTTAGAAAAATAAATTTGTACATTTGATTACTTAATGAACAATGTATTTTTTTAAAGTTAGAGCCTAGGGCTAGTGTGTGACGATCTTTTTAGACGCATTGAAATTTTTTATTCACTCAGTTTGGCTATTGCATTTATTGGAAAAGATCAAGAAATTGAAAAAGTGGGAGGTAGTTAGTTATAAAGTTTTGTGAATTGATTTATCCTTACAATGCATAAAGATTCAATTCTCGAATTCCCGGTGCCAACAACGCATTTTTTTCATTTCAAGATGAGCAACTTAAAGTCAGTGTACTGTAGGTGTATTATTGTATAGGTGCTTCAAAAAGTCATACAGCTTGCAATTTCCTGTTTTATCACAACTTCAAGGTGCTTGAAGCGTCAATTTTATTGTCATTGTTATTAGTCTGAGCCTGAGTAAAAAAATACGCATGCATGCGCTTTTCAATCCCTCTAGCTCTAGCACACTACAGAAAATTGGATTATATTTTCCTATCATTTTCATGGTTCAAAATTTTTCCAAAATCTTTTCCAATTCCCAAAACTGTATATTATTCGCCATCTAAAACTTTTTTTCCCAATAATATAATTTGATTACAATTTTGTATTTTTACTGCAGAAGGGACCACGTTGTAATTTTTTGTCATTTTGCCATATTGGTAGTGCATGGTTCAGGAATTTCACAAAAGCCTGACTCAGCATGTGTCACAAATAACAACATATGTATACATTCATACATGTGAACATAAAAGTAGCTTTTGGAGCTGTCACTGCACTGCTCCAAAAGATAACATCTTTTCCTCGATAGTTAGTTAGTCACTCTATATAGTTGACCTACTATGTGCAGCTTTTTTTGTTGCAGAACAAAAACTGAGCCAAAATTGTAATTTTTTCCATCAAATTATCCATATGCAAACCATCATAGCATCATACATGAATGCATTGAAAAAGTTGACTACAAAAACTGGAAACTATGCAATGTTATCTCAACTAAATTATGAACCAAGTGTCTTTGTTTTCTCCATTCTCATCATGCCTGACAATAAAATTGTATTCTCTTTTTCCCACTTGGCATGTATAGGGGACAATCGCGTCAACTTATGGGCTGAGAGCTATAATTTTCTACCCTGACCCCAAAGATTTTGGCAACGATTTCCCATCCAGAGCTATACGTCGTAGTTCCCTTCTCACTTTGGGACAAATTCACGAGTTCCAGGTTTGTTATCTCTTTTACCTTGTCTATCATGTAACTCTAACCCTAACTCGACATTTTTGCCACGTTCTTGTGTACAAAAGCTTCCATTTTTCCATCCACCACTCACTCAGTCCGACCAACAAATCTTGTCTACGTGCTCAGACGTTACCTGCTGAGATTTAGTTTGTTAGTTAGTTAGATGATGATACTAATTTTACTGCGTTAATCAAAATCATCTCTATGTTGGGTGTAGCAATGAGCATGTTGAAAGGGAAAGTTTGGAGAAAAAAATGAGTGGTGCTGTGCTATTTCCATTGTGTGTGTGCGTGTGTGTCCCTTGGGGAGAGAGAAAGGATTATTAATATAATGAGAATGTGTTTTCATGATGGAATTCTCCAGAGACATAAAAGCCGACTCATCATTCCTGCTCATACGATCAGTGCTCAAGATGCTCAACAACTCCTGAGGTCAGTTTTTACTTATAGTTTGAAAGCTTGTTTTTTTTTGTCTAAATGCAGTCATGTCCAATGTGATCAAAATGGGCTATGATAAGGTGTGGGTTTAAGGTGCATTTGCGAAATGAAATGAGATAGAAGCCTTCAAATGGTTTAGTTTTCTCAGTTTGAGATGAGATTATTTTGTTTGGATAGTGGATTTATGATAATAGAGTTAGAAGGTGATTATTTACTGCAAAAGGTTTTTTCCGTAAAAAAAAAATTGAATTATTCTTCATTTTGAAAATTCTTTATCTTATATATAAACAAACCAAAATGAGAGTGGCCCCTTTTTTATAATTTCAAAAATTACAGAAACGAAAAATATGTTTTGTTTTTAAAAAATCTTTCGTGGACATTTCTTTAGGGTTCCAATTCCTATAACAAATAATTTTTATAAACTTCAAGAAAATTAAACTTTTAGTAGGAAGGATATAATAGTTCCAACAACAAAAAAATCTAGGTTGCGTATTTCCTTCCTGCTTTCTGATAATTCTAATGGTAGGTATAAGGACAACACCAAAATTACCTGCGGCGTCATATTTTCCCTGTTTTAAAATGCTTTCCTGTATTTCTTATCCTGGATTCCAGACTTATTCGTCAAGGAAATCGGAACAAGAAAGCGCCAACATCATGGCAAGGAGGATTTGATGGTCCATATTATCTGGGCAGCATGGGAACGGGCCATTTCCCCCGAGCGCATCTTCGCATTTTTAACGAGCTCAAGACAAGTCCTATTTTCAACGTGGTGGCTGCAATCCCTGGCTCATGGGAGTCTGACAGGTGAATTTTCATCCCTTTTATGGTCATTATAATAAAAACGGGTACCACCTCCTAATGCATGTGTATGCACAACTAAACGGTTTATGACCAAATGTACATATTTGCGCAAGGAAATCCTATGTATATAAGCACTTCCCACACATGCACAAGTACAATATATAGGCCAAAAATGTCCTCCAATACAAAAAAATGCCATATTTCAAACCATTAGGATGCTAACTGGTTTACTTTTAGGCTTTTCCAATCGATAAATGTAAATTTATTCTCGCAGAACCCAAAAAATTCCTACCTTGCCATCTTATTTGCAATGTTATGTATATATACTGTACATGATGTGACAATCGTTTTTTTCGGTTATTTCATTGGCTAAAATGAAACATGGCATTACGTGACACCTTGTGACACACACAGCTGAATGAATGATGTGCACGTTTTCCTATGTAGTGAACAAAACTATTAGCTTTCAAAAAAAAAAGCGTGGCATGCAATTTGACGATGAGAGTGAGTCAGTAACTATAGTAAAAGAGTTGGAACGATAAAACGGAATACACCTAGTAGCATATCCGTCTGTCTAAGAAAAAGCTGTACTGTCTTCTTGTAGACCGGAAATAACATTATTTTCTCAATTTCCGTTTTCTCGAGTTCTCAGGACTATACGCCTGTCATGTCCACTTGATGTGTATATAGTAGCTGGTTACAACGAACCCTACTGATTTAATTCCAAAAGTGTGTAAGTAACTAACTAACAGGAACTTGGTGCAGTGTAATCTGTAAACATTGCAAACAACGGGGGTATTGAGTTGAATTCCACTTGTGCTGCTCGTTTTACCGTATAGTAAAGAAAGTAAATGAAAGGGAACCGAATTGCATGACTGAATAGCCAGTACAAAAAGCTTTTACGTTTTCACCCTGTGAGTAAAAGTACAGCTATAGAGTTGGAGTTTACGATTTATTATTGAATCCCACAGTACCTTTGGCAATCAAGGTTTAAAAAGATACGCAACACTTTTTGTATCTCCTTTAGTCGTATAAATCCTCTCTAATGTATCTTATGCGCATTCAAACGGAGCTAACTTTAAACAAATACTGGAATGATGGGCTTTTTATGTTAAAGCGCCTAAAAAAGGCACCTAAAAACCAAATCCTCTGTCTAGTCTTGAAATGCTCGAAGAGTTGTCATTGATAATAGTAATTCCTGTGAAATTGTGTCTAAATTGTCATTTAGCTTAATTTGTATTGCTTTTAACCAGCAAATCAAATCGCTATTCACTCCTAATGTCTGTTTGCAAAAAGCTTCATTCATAACACAGCAATTTCTTTGTATACTACAACTATAGGAAACCGATTTCATTAATGACCCTTACTTCCTGCAAACAAATGCAGCTCCTTAGATCTATAGGTGCACAGTATTTGTGAAGCACTAAATTACCCGACTGAATATAATAATGTATACAAAGTGAAAACATTTCCTTTTAGCATTTTAGTCGCATTCAATACCCGAGCAAAGGAATAATAATGAATATGTAAATAGCCGGTAAATGTATTGTGTCCATAAATTGTACACAGATACGTGATAATAGGATGTTCTCATGACTCTTGGTCGTACGGTGCGGGCTCTCGGGCTAGCGGACTTTCCATACTCACGGAAATTGCACGCGCTTTCTCAACGCTTGCTCAACACAAGAGCTACAAACCGAGGAGATCCATTATGTTCATCTCTTGGGATGCTAATCTATTTGCTTCAGCTGGAGTTTCACATTGGCTTCAAGTAAGTGAACACATAATCATATTTAAATGGTCCTTTGGTCACTTTACTATTAAAACAATTTTAAATTCAATTGCTCACTCTCTCACTGTAGGTTTAAACATTGAACTACATTTTGATCATTTTTGTGTGGATTGCTTGTTAAAATTGCTTCTTCGTTTTTTTATAATAAGCAAGAAAAAAATATTATGCTTTCAGTTAGTTAGCATGATAAAACTAACTGAAAGAGTTAGACCTGACATTGTGATATATATGAGAGTGTGACTCTGATTTATTATGCTCAACAAACTAACAAACAAACTGACTGACATGAGTGCATGCTTGTTAGCATAAGTTCAATTCAATTCAAATCCTTGTATATGTATGTAGTATACGAGTGTGTAGCATACGGAGCTTGCATCATAATGAGTGGACGGGCTTGCTAAAGAAAACGCGTATGGTTTTTTGTGCATACAGGAACATCATTTTGAGATTTTGAGTAGAGCCATTGCATACATAGACTTGACTGAAGTGGTCCAAGGGAATGAAACCCTTTTGATTCAGAGTTCGCCCCTTTTGTGGGAAGTGGCACGAAATGCTGTGGCTCGTGTCAACATTCTGGAGTCCAAAGAGTCCTCTTCTTTCATCCATAATGATGTCCGCTTTTCCTCGGTGGTCACATCTGATGATCCTACTTTTGCTTTTTTTGGCAACCTGGGCGTCCCCTCTCTTCGCCCTTGTGTTACCAATGCGCCCAAGGTAAGATTTCCAGAAAAGTATTCGTAATAGCCATTTTTAGATTTGTGCATTCTATATAGTCTTACTAACTAACTATAAGTAAGCAAACATTTTATATTGCAAAACACATGCCTTGGAGCACTTATGATGGTTTTCCTACTTTTAAAACAGAAAAAATTAAACTAAAAGCTTCTTATATTCATTAATTTAATTGGATGTATTTCCCGTCAGTTCTACAGCACTTATGTATCTATGAATGATTCAAGTACAAGTTAGAAGGTTGCCAATGTTGACTTTTTAAGTAAAATTCTCATCATTTCTGTCTGCTCTTGTTTTAATCATTTTCGTGAATATGGAAATCCTGTCCCTATTTATTAGAGTACTTAAACTCGTGGTTTTCAGTTTTTATTGGTTTTCCTATTGATCTGATTGAAGCGAATAATTCACGTTTTGAAATCAGACGCTATGCATAATAGGTATACAAGATAAGCTATTTCACCATATACAGGAATGTACCTATGTATGGAAGATTTTGTTTTTGAGACTTTTTGAATCTATTTAACGGATAGTGGTGCATGAAGAAAACTTCAAGTCTTGATGTCAACATATGTGATAAAAATTCATCAGCTTGATCTTAGGCATATGTGTGTGCGACAACATTTGTTGGTCGCCGTATTGAATGATTGATGAAAAAGTTTTTTCTAACTCTAACTCTATAACTTACTCTTTTTGCCCAGGGAAATGATTACTCTCTTTTCCATACGTCATTTGACACGTTTGAGAACTTTGTGAAAATGGTGGACCCCACTTTTAAGGTGGCACAAACTTTGGGTAAGTTCTTGTCCAAAAAAAATGTTTGTGTAAACTGTGACTTTTACTGCTTCTCGCACATCATGTGAAGACAAATGTTTTCTCGCTATGAGTAGCAGGTGTAAAAGTGATCTGATCAGATTTTGTGTGATTTCTCCTTTTATGATGTTTTGACAATATTAGCAACTATGATCCTCTAGAAATAATCAGAAGTCAGTAACTGACCAATGTAAATTAATGCGTTTTGACCGTTGGATCTAAACAATATTAAACATAATCAAGCTAAAACTTTTTCCCCAAAGTATCTAGATCTACATGTCCCGCAAATTATAATTATGATGTTTTTATATGCCTTCACATTATTTAGTTTTTCGTCTCTTCTTGAAAGATTCAAGTGCTGTTTCAATTCACAATGTAACTTTAAGTACCTGTATAGTTAGCAGCCAGCATAAATAGTTGGATCACCCTTCTGCTATTGTATTACAAAGATCTTAATCTGTGGAGTGAGATATATCTATTCCTTTAGAGCAAGTACAATGAAAATAGTTTTACATCATAAGCATTTGTTATTAGACACAGAAATTGGAAAAACATGCTGGCTGTTATATTTTAGATAGTAATTTAGTTTGTTAGTTAGCTAGTCAGTAAATGATATTTCTTCAAGTCAGTTAGTTAGACAACTTGTAAACTTTCAGACTGTTTCTGGAAGAAAGTAAAACAAGTTTATTTCACGTCTATTTCCTATACAACCCGTGTAAAGCACCGGGCTCTGGCCCCTCTGGTCAATAATATATTATGGTTAAGTTAGTTAGTATTGAAAGGATTTGGTTTACTTTTAAATTACTTTCACTTTCCAAGTAAATGGTAAACAATGTAATTACATAGCAGCGTGTAAATCACGTTCCTAGTGACACGAAAAAATGTACGATTGAGATCTAGCCACTTAATTGCTTCGTATACAACACATTGTATAGTCAAGTCAGTAATCAGTTAGTTAGTTAGTTAGGTAGGAAAATAAACCCTTTAGTGTTCCGTTGTAGCATTGTCCATTTATTTGCTTTGGCATTTACTATTATTGCCGGCTTTGTTGGCATGTCCATTTGAAAGTGTTGTTTGCGTTCTATACATAGGGAAGATCATCGGGGACATGATATTTCTTCTGGTGGACTCGGAAGTGCTTCCAATCTATGTAGAAGATTATGTGGTGGAAATTCAGAAAGCCTTTGGCAGCTTTATGGCCCATTATCAAGAAGATTTGCACAAAGCCAACTTATCGATCGGTATGAAAATGTCCACACTTTTCATTTACACCCTACAAAAACGGCAGTCTCTCTAATTTATAGAAATAATTAGTCACGTTACGGTTACTGTATAATTAATTCTCACACCCTCCCAACTAAATGCATTACAAGTCCGCAGAATCACTTTCTATTCGTTCCTGGTTGATAAGGTATCCATTTTTTAGATATAATATTTATGAGCTGACCTCCTTTAAAATTCCAATATGTACGAACTACTATGGCAAAATGTGAAAGCTTTGTTTTCATTCAATACACTGAATCATGAGGAGAAGAAGTGAAATCCGTTACCTAACTAATTAACTAACTGTAACCACATGCGAGTAAAAATTAAATTAATACTGTGACTTGATTCCATAACTTTACTTTTCTGTGAATTCCCGTGTAAATTGAAACCCAGG
>Ga0210040_10007762_pt1 | contig 12887 bp, 13 predicted proteins | sample CryGeyCG12114_NA_FD_185462 | JGI IMG/M metagenome (GOLD analysis project Ga0210040, IMG submission 185462) | Groundwater microbial communities from aquifer - Crystal Geyser CG19_WC_8/21/14_NA (SPAdes) (version 2) | ecosystem: Environmental > Aquatic > Deep subsurface > Groundwater | place: USA... | reverse complement strand
CGACGATCACCGCCTCGATCTTGCGGAAGCCGTAGCGCTGGAGCGCGAGGATCAGGAACACGTCGAGCACCGTCACGGCGACGCCCCACACCAGCGGCAGGTCGAACAGGAGGTTGAGCGCGATCGCGGTGCCGAGCACTTCCGCGAGGTCGCAGGCGATGATCGCCACCTCGCAGAGCAGCCAGAGCACCACGGTGACCGGTCGGGAATAATGCGCGCGGCATGCCTGCGCGAGGTCGAGCCCGGCGGCGACCCCGAGCCGGGCGGCAAGCGCCTGCAACACGATCGCCATCAGGCTCGACAGCAGAACCACGGAGAGCAGCGTGTAGCCGAACGCCGAGCCGCCGGCGATGTCCGTCGCCCAATTGCCCGGGTCCATGTAGCCGACCGCGACGAGGTAGCCGGGACCGGCGAAGGCTGCGAGCCGGCGCCAGATCGAGCCGCCCTTCGGCACGGCGACCGAGCGGAAACCCTCGGCAAACGAACGGCGTAGCGGCGGGGAGGACGACATCGGCGCCCGCCCTTGCAGATCGGGCGCACACCGACAAGCGATCGTGGCGGCTCTCACCATCGTCACCCCGGGCTTGACCCGGGGTCCCGCTTCTTCATTGGGGCCGGCGGAAGCGGGACCCGGATCAAGTCCGGGGTGACGGGGTAGCGTGGGGCGGCTCTCAGACGGGCGCCGCGTCGGCCCCCGCGCCGTAATGATGCCAGGTCATGATCGCCAGCGCGCCGCGATGCGGGCGCCAGCGTTCAGCGAGGTCGCGGACCAGCTTTTCGCTCGGGCGGGTGGCGTGGCCGAGAATGCGGCCGATCTCGATCTGCACCGCGAGGTCGCCCGCCGGCCAGATGTCGGCGCGGCCCTCGGCGAAGAGCAGGTAGATCTCCGCCGACCAGCGGCCGATGCCCTTGACGCGGACGAGCTGCGTGATCGCCTCCTCGTCGTCCGCCGGGAGGTTCGCGAGGTCCAGCCGGCCGCTGGTCACCTCTTCGGCGAGGCTGCGGGCATAGACGGCCTTTTGCCGCGACAGGCCGGCGGCGCGCAGCGTCTCGTCGCTGGCGTCGACGACCGTCGCGGGATTGGCCTGGTCGCCCGCGACTTCGCCCAGCTTGCGCCACACGGCGTCGGCGGCCTTGACGCTGACCTGCTGGCCGCAGATCGTCCGCAGCAAGGTGGCATAGCCGCGCTCGCGGATGCGCGGCGCGGGGTAGCCGACGCGGGCGATCGCGGCGGCGAAGGCCGGCTCGACGGCGGCGAGCGCGTCCAATGACGCGCGCAGCTGCTCGGCGGTCAGGCCCATGCGCTGCCTTGGTCGGCCCGCCGCTGCGCGGCTTGATCGGCTCGCCATCGCGCGGCATGGGCGGCGCGACCTGTTGGAGAAAGACCCATGCCGCTGCTTACCGTCATCACCCGCGAGGGGGAAGAACGCGAGATCGACGGCGAGACGGGCCTGTCCGTCATGGAAGTGATCCGCGACGCCGGCATCGACGAGATCCTGGCGCTGTGCGGCGGCAATTGCAGCTGCGCGACTTGCCACGTCCATGTCGACCCGGACTTCGCCGGCCAACTGCCGCCGATGAGCGAGGACGAGAACGACCTGCTCGATTCGGTCGACAGCCGCGACGAATATTCGCGCCTCTCCTGCCAAATCCCGTTCGGCCCGGCGCTGGACGGCATGCGGGTGACGATCGGCGCCGACGACTGAGGCTACCTCCCCGGAGAAAACCCGCGGAAAGTCACAAAAGTCGCTCTCGCGCGCGTCTGTAGCGCGGCAGGGGACCTTGGCGGCTGACGATGGCAAAGAGCGCCGCCTGTCATGCCGCGGCTCTGCGCTGTAGGACAGCCGTCGGCGCAACCGCCCGCTTCCACCTCCGGCGACCGCGTGATACGGTTAACCAAACAGGAGGAGGATAGCATGGCGAAGGTGTGGATGGCGGCGGTGCTCGCCGGCGGGCTGGCGGTCGCGACCCCGGTGACGGCGCAGAGCTTCAGCAAGTTGTACGTGTTCGGCGACAGCCTGGTGGATTCGGGCAACGCGCAGGCGGGACGGCTGGCGAGCGGTGGCGCCGATCCGGCGCCCGCGGCGCAGGGCTACTATCAGGGGCGCTTTTCCAACGGCTACAACTTCGCCGACGACCTGAGCTTCAGCATCGCCGGCGGCCCCGCGACCGCATCGGCCTATGGCGGCATCAACTATTCGGTGGGCGGCGCGCAGGCGGTGGAGGTGGCGGGTGACGCCAGCCCGAGCTTCATCGAGCAGCTCGCCTCGTTCGCGACGTCGGGCGCCACCATCGATCCCAGTTCGCTGGTGCTGGTGACGCTGGGCGGCAACGACGTGCGCAGCGAACTCGCCAAGGTCGGCGCCAACCCGAGCTACACGCCGTCGCTGACGCCGACGCTGAACGCGTTCGCGGCCGGGCTGACGTCGCTGGTCAACAGCGGCGCGCGCAACATCATCGTCACCGGCCTGCCCGACATCGGCCAGATCCCGGCGGTGACGCAGATCGGCAGCGTCCCGCTCTCGCAGCTCGGCACGCAATTGTCGTTCGGGCTCAACCAGCAATTGTCGCAGCTGGTCGGCGGGCTCGCCACGCAGACGGGCTACAACCTCCAGTTTTTCGACCTCTTCGCGCAGCAGCAGAAGATCTATGCGGATCCGGCGGCTTACGGCCTGCCGACGACGCTGAACACCCAGACGGCGTGCATCCAGGCCGCCGGCGCGGTTGCGGCGGGGTGCGATGGCTATGTCTATTTCGACACCATCCACCCGACCGCGCAGCTGCACGCCGCGATCGCGGACGGGCTGATCAGCCAGCTCGGCATCGGCGCGGTGCCGGAGCCTGCGACCTGGCTGACGATGGTGCTGGGACTCGGCATGGTAGGCGCCAGCCTGCGCTTCCGCCGGGCCCCGGCACGGCGGCTGGCGGCGTAGCCGAGCGCTCCCTCCCTCTCCCGTTACGGGAGAGGGAGGGAGCGGACGAGGTGGCGAACGGGTGACGGGGTCTGGCGCGCCGCCCCTCATCCTTCCCACTCGTCAGAGGTGGCAGCCGGGTCGCCGCACCCTGCGGCATCCCCCGGAGGGGGGCGACGCTTGGTCGCGTGGATGAAAGCCGCCGATCTTGCCACCGGCGACTTTTCTTATCTCATCATAGGGTCAGGCGTAGGGGACGGTCGTCTTGATCCTGCGGCGGCGTGCGGAAGCGCCCACTGCGCCGACGCCGATCAGCATCATCGCCCAGGTGGCGGGTTCGGGAACAGGGGATACAGCGCCGACGCTGCTGATGGTCAGCGAAGCACCGGAGCCGAAATTGTCCAGGGCAAAGGTCCCTAGCTTGAACGTCGGATGAGCCGTGTCGCCCGTGAAGAGAGCGTCTCCCAGATAAGACCCCTCGTCATCGTCGAATCCGCCCTGATTGGCGGAATCATAGAACGTGTAGCTGTCCATGACAGCCACGTCGCTGAACGTGTGCCCGAAAGTCGTGCCGTCCAGCGTGAACGTACCTGCAGTGGATGACACGGGGGGTCGGCGAGCTATCCAAGGGGAAATAATAAGGGGTGAAGGACTGTCCTCCGAGCGTCGAGTCCGGGTCGGTGACGTCGAAGCGATAGGTCGCCGCCGTCGCGGACGAGGCGATTGTTGCCGCGGCCAAAGCCAAGGCCGTTCCGAAAGCACGCATCGCCTGTTCTCCGCTTCGAAGATGTGAGGCACCGGTTAACGACGCCTTTACCTGAACCCCAAGCGCATCATCGCTCGATGTCCGGGCATCCTGCGCCCCCTGCACGAGTGGCGCTGGAGATCACCTGCGGTCACTGGGCAGGGGAAAAGGGGTGATCGTGCCGGTCGGCTCACTGGCTGCTATCGTCCGCCAGCGAACTTGAACGGCGATCCCCGCAAACGCACGGATAGCCGCACCGCGGAACCACAGACCAGGGCAGCCGCTTTACTTGTCCATGTTAGCTCACCCGCTTGCCGGCCCTGCTTCCGGTGCTGGGCGTTTCGACCGGGTGGGCATCCAGGTGAGTTATTGGTGGCGGCACGGGCGGGTGCCCGATGTCGACGATCCACGCCTGTTCACGGAATGGGTGCAGCACCGCAAGCTCTACGACCGCGATCCCCGGATGCCGGCCCTAGCAGATAAGGTGGCAGTGAAGGCGTGGGTCACAGGGCAGCTCGGGCCGGGCTGGGTGATCCCGACGCTGTGGCACGGCACTGCGCTGCCTGGTGATGCGGTCTGGCCGCGGCCGTTCGTGGTGAAGGCGCGCCATGGCTGCAACCAGAGCCGTTTTGTTTTCGACGAGACGACTGACTGGCTTCGGGTCAGGCGCGACTCTGCGCGGTGGATGAAAGGGCGGTATGGCGGCTGGCTGAGCGAATGGCTCTATCGCGACGTTCCGCGTGGATTGCTGGTCGAGCCTTTCGTCGGCCATGGTCGGATGCTGCCGATCGATTACAAGTTCTTCGTGTTCGGCGGCCGCGTCGAATACGTGCAGGTGCATCTCGGACGCGGACAGCGGCATCGCTGGATCTTGCTCGACCGCCGATGGCGGCGACTCTCCGGTCGAACCGATGAGCCGGACCCGGTCAGGCCGGATTCTTTGACGCGGATGATTGCGGCGGCCGAGACGCTTGGACAAGGTTTCACGTTCGTGCGGGTCGATATGTACGATGGCGCGCTTGGGCCGCTGTTCGGCGAAATGACCTTTTATCCGGGATCCGGGCTGGACCGTTTCAACCCGGTTTCGCTTGACGCGCGCATGGGCCTGTATTGGCGCATTGCACTGGCGCGCCGTAGCGAGGCGAAGCTCGCAGCGTGAACTTCACACGGGTCGCCACAACGGCTGAAAATGGAGGTCGCAGCCAACCACAGGCCACTTTCACAGCCGCGCCGGTGCTTAGTGTCAGCGTTCGCGCAATAGCGGACGCTCGCAGTCACCCCCGCGCGGCCACCGCGTAGAGGGCGATCGCTGCGGCGTTGGAGACGTTGAGGCTTTCGACCTTGCTGCTGATCGGCAGCTTCGCCAGCTCGTCGCAATGCGCTTCGGTGTTCTGGCGCATGCCTTCGCCTTCCGCGCCGAGCACGATCGCGAAACGGCGGGCGTTGCCGAGCGCCTGGGCGAGCGTCTGGTCGGCATGGCCGGTGAGGCCGATGCGCCAGTAGCTCGCCTCGGCGATCTCCTCCAGCGCGCGGGCGAGGTTGACGACGCGCACCCACGGCACCGTCTCCAGCGCCCCCGAGGCGGCGCGCGCGACCGTGCCCGATTCGGGCGGCGCGTGGCGGTCCTGCGTCACGATTCCGAGCGCGTTGAACGCGGCGGCCGAACGCAGGATGGCGCCGACATTGTGCGGGTCGGTGACCTGATCGAGCACCACCAGCGGGCGTGGGTTTTCGGCGTCGGTCTCACCCTGGGCGAGGAGGTCGCCGAGCCACATGTCCTCCAGCGGATCGACATCGGCGACGATGCCCTGGTGCGGCGCGTCGGCGGGGACGAGCCGGCCGAGATCGGCGGAATCGGCGAAGGTGATCGGGATCACCGGCGGGATGTCGAGGCTCGCGAGCGCTTCACGCGTGGCGTAGATCTTGCGCACGGTGCGCTCGGGGTTCGCGAGCGCGGCGGTCACTGCATGGCGGCCCCAGAAGCGCGGGCGGTTGCCGACGCCCTGGCTGGGACGATGTCCTTTGCGTGCCATCAGTCGTTGTCCTGGCTGTAGGCGAACGGGTCGGTGATCACCGGCTGGGTCGGCAGCGGCGGGCGGGGCAGCGCCTCTTTGGCGTCGGCGGCGCTCAGGAGCACGGAGGCGAGGACGATCGAGCCCTGCCGCATGTCGTCCGCCTTGAGATGGTCGAACGTGTCGATGGCGCTGTGGTGGACGCGACTGCCATAGTCGAGCGGGTCCTGGATGAACTGGAAGCCCGGTATGCCCACCGACTGGATGAAGACGTGGTCGGTGCTGCCGGTCGGCCGCAGCGCCACCGTGTTGGCGCCCATCGCCGCGAAGGGCGCGAGCCATTCGCGGAAGATCGGCACCACCGCCGGGTTGCTCTCCGCATACAGCCCGCGCAGTTTGCCCGAGCCGTTGTCGATGTTGAAATAGGCCGCGAGCTCGCCGTAGCCGGGCCGCGGCGTGACGGGCCAGCGGTTGGTGAAGCCGTAATAGCGCTGCATGCCCTGGCCGCCCTTTCCATCGTCGGGCGCGCCGCGGGTGGCGAGGTGCTGCGTCACATAGGCCATCGAGCCGAGAATGCCCTGCTCCTCGCCCGCCCACAGGGCAAAGCGGATGGTGCGCCTGGGTCGCACTCCGGTGGCGGCGAGGATGCGGGCGGCTTCCATGATCATCGCGCTGCCCGCGCCGTTGTCGGCGGCGCCGTCGCCCGCCACCCAGCTGTCGAGGTGGGCGCCGGCCATCACGTAGCCGGCCTTGGGGTCGGTGCCGGGGATCTCGGCGATGATGTTGTAGGCGTTGACGTCGCTGTCGTCGAAGCGGACGTCGCTGGTGATCTCGAGGCTGGGCGCCGGGCCGACCTTGGCGAGACGGGCCAGGCGGAGGTAATCCTCCTGCGCGATCTGGACGCCGGGCAGGGCGGGCGTCTCGCCGACGCCGAACAGATAGCCTTCGCCCGACACCAGCTTGCCGTCGCGCCCCGCCATGGTGGCATAGGCGAGCGCGCCTTCGCTCTTCAGGAACGCGTCGAGCTTCTGCGCGAAGGCGAGGCGCTTGATGCGCGCGTCGGCGGCGGTGGGATCGTAGCGGGGCTGCTGGAACTGGTCGAGCTTGGCGAGATCGTCGCCCGAGAGGCGCCTGAACCCGGGCTCGGTGGGGTCGGCGGCGGGCTGCGGAAAGGTGACCATGACGATCTTGCCGGCGAGCTGGCCGCGGTATTTCGCGAAGTCGCGCTCGCGCGTCATCGGCGCGACGACGACCGCGGCGCTGAGGGTGCCGTTGGTGGCCGGCGTCCAGGCGATCGGAATGGCGGTGAGCTGGACGGGGCGCGGGCTGACCATGCGCACGCTCGACCGCTCGATCCACCAGCCGCGGCCGAACGGGAAGCCTTCCTTGTGGACGTTCCTGAGGCCCCATTCGCTGAATTTGGCTACCGTCCAGCTTTCCGCCTTGCGCATGCCGGGCGAGTTGGTGAGTCGCGGGCCGATCGCGTCCGCGAGGTGCTCGGCCGTCACCATCACCTGGCTGTGGTTGGTGCCCTGGTCGATGATGCGGTTGACCTCGCCACGGTCCTGCGCCGCGGCGGGGCCTGTGAGACAGAAGGCGGCGGTGGCGAGCAGCAGACGGCGCATGGGTCCTCCCGGTGACGAAGCGATGTTGCTAGGCGGCGCGTTGCGGTGGCGCAAGCCGCGGGCAACGCGTTGACAGGAGGCGTAGGCTTCGCCATGGAGCCGCCTCGCTTTCGAGCGGCCGATCTGGAAGGGTGGCCGAGTGGTTAAAGGCAGCAGACTGTAAATCTGCCCGTGCAAGCGTACGCTGGTTCGAATCCAGCCCCTTCCACCATCCCTGCCGACGGAGCGATCCCATGGACCTGATGCCGCCTCCTGAAGCGCGGGTGATCCCGCTCGGCGAGCCGATCGAAGGCGGCGAGGTGCTGTTCGAGGGCATGCTTGCGGACGCACGCCGGTTCCTGGACGGCCTCACCCCGGCGCAGCGCGACGCGGTGTCGATCTGGACGCCGGGCCATGTCTTCACCGCTGCGGAACTCGCCGCGGAGACGCCGGGCCACGAGCATGATCCAGAGGGCTGAGGGCAGGGGATGAGCGTCGCATTCCGCCGCGAAAGCGACGAGGAGCACAAGGAACCACGCTTCGAGCTGCCGATTCCGCCCGGACGCAACCTGGTGACGGCGCGCGGGCTCCGCGCGATCGAGGCCAAGGTTAGCGATCTGGAGGCGGCGATTCCGGCGGCGGCCGATGACGCCGCGCGCGAAGGGCTGCGGCGCGAACTGCGCTACTGGCAGACGCGGCGGGTGACCGCGGAAGTCGCGCCGTTGCCGCCGGCGGACGAGGTCGCGATCGGCTCGCGCGTCGTGATCCGGCTCGGCGGCGGGCTGCGCACCATCGAGATCGTCGGTGGGGACGAAGGCGATCCGGCGCTCGGCCGCGTGCCCTTCGCCGCGCCGCTGGCGCAGGCGGTGATCGGCGCCGGGCCCGGGGATCGGGTCGACTTCAACGGCGTTGTCGACGGGATCGAGGTGGTCAAGACGGGCGCTATCGACCAAGCGGAGGAGCGGTGATGGCGGAGAAGTTCGAACGGCATCGCCAGCCCTGGACGCAAGACGAAATCCAGAAGCTGCATACCCTTGCCAAGAAGGGCATGGCGCTGAAGGCGATTTCCAAGGCGATGACCCGCAGCGAGGAATCCATCAAGCAGCGCGCCAAGGAAGACGGGCTGAACATCGCCAAGCTGCGATAGGAGCTCCGTCATTCCTGCGCAGGCAGGAATCCATGTCTCTTCGCCGCCAAGCGCCGCCGGATGAGGAGAGAGTGATAGGCCCCTGCCTTCGCAGGGGTGACGACGTGGAGCGGGTAGCGGGAATCGAACCCGCGTATTCAGCTTGGAAGGCTGCTGCACTACCATTGTGCTATACCCGCCCGCTTGCGTCCGCGTAGCGCAGACCGGCGGGCGCGCGCAAGCTTCACGGCTTTCTTAACATTGCGGCGCTAGGAAGCCCCATGTTCCACGATGTCTCGCTGCCCGCGCGCACCGATCCGCGGCCGCGCTCCGCCGTCAGCCATGGCGCGGGGCTGTCGGGGCTCGCCGGGGTTGTCGCCTGGATTGCGGTGTGCCGCTGGTTCGGGATGGATGGGCCCTATGCGGCGCTGGTCAACCTTCTCGCCGCCGGGCTGCCGATGGTGCTCTGGTCGCTGCTGATCGACCGGGTGCACCGCAGCCCGACCACGGGGCTCGACTGGCGGCTGAAGCGGCCCTGGCGCGCGAGCCTCGACGTCAGCCTCACCAAGCTCGCGGGGCTGTGGGCGACCTGGGCGGGGATCGCGCTGATCTATGGCACCGGCCGCTTTTACTGGACCGGCAATTTCGCCTTCGCGATGGCGTGCTTCACCGCCGCCGCGCCGGTGCTGCTGCTGCTGTCCGCGCCCTATGTGCTGTGGATCGACCGCTACATGGTCGAGCCGCGCGACGGCGCCTGGCACCTTGGCGCCTGGCTGACCGGCCAGAGCGAAGTCGAGGCCGACGCGATCTGGGGGCATCTGCGCAACTGGGCGGTGAAGGCGTTCTTTCTCGCCTTCATGCTCGCCATCGTGCCGTCGCAGTTCGGCGACTTCGTGCGCGCGGAGACGAGCACGATCTTCCACGATCCGGTGGCGCTGGCGAACTGGCTGATCACCTTCATGTTCACGATCGACGTGGCGTTCGCGACCGTGGGCTATGTGCTGACGTTCCGTCCGCTCGATTCGCACATCCGCAGCGCGAACCCGTTCGCGGCGGCGTGGATGGCGGCGCTGATCTGCTATCCCCCGTTCGTGCTGATGGCGGCGGGCGGCCCGCTCGACTACCATCCCGGCACCGCCGACTGGGTGTATTGGCTCGGTGGCCACCCGGTGCTGCTTGCCATCATCGGCGCGGTGCTGGTGGGGCTGACGGGGCTTTACGCCTGGGCGACGGTAGCGTTCGGGCTGCGGTTCTCCAACCTCACCCACCGCGGCATCCTGACGCACGGGCCGTATGCGCTGTCGCGGCACCCGGCGTATCTGTCGAAGAACCTGTTCTGGTGGGTATCGACGATCCCGATGCTGTCGACGGCCGGGCCGGTCGACGCGGCGCGGGCGACGCTGCTGCTGGCGGTGGTGAGCGGCGTCTATTACTGGCGCGCGCGGACCGAGGAGCGCCATCTCGGGCTCGACCCGGTGTATCGCGATTACAGCGCCTGGATCAGCCGGCGCGGGCCGGTGCCGCGCTTCTGGGGATGGGTGCTGGGCCGGCCGGCTTAGCTCGATCCTAGCCCTCGCGGGCCGCAGATCAGCTGTAGAAGATGTGGCTGCCGATCTGGGCGACGCGGGTCTTCTGGCGGCCCCAGGAGGGCGAGACGTAGGTGGCGTGATACCACAGCACGTCGCTCGCCACTTCGCCGGCGAGGGCGCGCTTGCGGGCGATGTCGGCGATCGCCAGCGCCTTGTGCCAGCACTCGCTGGAGCGGTCGGCCTCGGGGATGCGGCCGCGGCGGACGAACGAGAACTGCGCGGGCTGGGTCACCACCGCGCAGATGCTGCTCGGGAAGGTGCCGGACGCGGCGCGGTTGAGCACCACCTGCGCGACCGCGAGTTGGCCCTCGAGCGTCTCGCCGCGTGCTTCGAAGAACACCGCCTGCGCGAGGCACTGCTGCTCGGCATCCTGGTCGCGGCGATCGACATAGGAAATCACGAGGTCGTGGAGCGACGGTGTCGCGGGCTTGGCGATAGTAAGTGCCGGAGCGGCGGGGGCCTGCACTGCCATCGGGGGCTGCGCGATCGGCGGCTGCGCGATGGGTATCCGGGTGGAAGTCAGCGCCGGCAGAGGGGCCGGCAGCGTGATGGCGGGAATCGTTGCCGGAACGGTGGGCGCGATGTTGGCTGCGGTCGCCGTGGGCAGGGCCGGGATCTCGGCGGCCTGCGACGGAGTGGCGGCGAGAGCCACAAGGAGAGCGCAGCCGGCAACAACGCCAGCCCGAACAGCAGCGATCATAGAACCCTGACTTGATGCGCAACGGTGGCTGGCAGACCGTCCTTCAGCGGCGGTCAGCAGTGCCGTTCCGACTTGCGTGCCTGCCCGGAACAGCCCGGCGGCCCTCGCTCTTCATCACTGCCAGCGTCTTTCGGATCGGCCGGTGGCGGAGTCAATTTCGGCTATGGTTAAACTCGGTTAGCCGGTTCCGATGGACGACGAACGGAGGAACTCTCGGTTAATTCGGGAGAATTTCCGCGGGTCAGAAGCTCGATTCGGCGTAGATCTTCGACACGTCGCCACCCCAGGCGCCATGATAGCGGTCGAGCAGCACCTGCGCCGGCACCTTGCCGGTGCGGACGATGTCCCGCAGCGGATCGAGGAACCCCGTCTCGTTGCCGCCGGCCGCATCGCCGCGAGCGCGGGCGGCGAGCCCGGCATGCGCGATGTCGAGCACCGCACCGGCGATGTCGCGCAGCGTGCCGCCGCCCGGGATCGGGGCGCCGAGGGCCTGGGCGGGCACGCTGTCGCGCAGCAACTGCCGCTCCTCCAGCGTCCAATCCTTGACGAGGTCCCACGCGGCGTCGAGCGCGCCCTGGTCGTAGAGGAGCCCCACCCAGAGCGCCGGCAGCGCGCAGATGCGACTCCACGGGCCGCCGTCGGCGCCGCGCATCTCCAGGAACGTCTTGAGCCGCACCTCGGGGAAGGCGGTGGACAGGTGGTCGTTCCAGTCCTCCAGCGTCGGCTTCTCGCCGGGGAGGACGGAGAGCTCGCCCTTCAGGAAGTCGCGGAACGAGAGGCCCGCGGCATCGATGTACCGGCCCTCGCGGTAGACGAAGTACATGGGCACATCGAGCGCATAGTCGGTGTAGCGATCATAGCCGAAGCCGTCCTCGAAGACGAACGGCAGCATGCCGGTGCGCGCGGGATCGGTGTCCGACCAGATGTGGCTGCGGTAGGAGAGCATCCCGTTGGGCTTGCCCTCGGTGAACGGCGAGTTGGCGAACAGCGCGGTCGCCAGCGGCTGCAGCGCCAGACCGACGCGGAACTTCTGCACCATGTCGGCTTCGGATTGATAGTCGAGGTTGACCTGGATGGTGCAGGTGCGCAGCATCATGTCTAGGCCCATGGAGCCGACGCGCGGCATGTGGCGGAGCATGATTGCGTAGCGCCCCTTGGGCATGATCGGCAGTTCCGCGCGGGTCTTGTCCGGCCACATGCCGAGCCCGAGAAAGCCGAGCCCGAGCTTGTCGCCCGCGGCCTTCACCTGTTCGAGGTGCCGGCCCGTCTCGGCGCAGGTCTGGTGGAGATTGTCGAGCGGCGCGCCCGACAGCTCGAACTGGCCGGCGGGCTCGAGGCTGATCGAGCCGTCGGCGCCGGTCATGGCGATGACGTTCCCGTTCTCCTCGACCGGCTTCCAGCCGTATTGCTCCAGCTCTCCGAGCAGCGCGCGGATGCCCGCCTGCTCGTCGTAGCTGGGGGCGTGGTGGTCGCCGAGTGAATAGACGAACTTCTCGTGCTCGGTGCCGATCCGCCACCGGTCCTTGGGCTTCTCGCCGCGCGCGAAGCTCCCGACGAGCTGGTCGCGGGATTCGATGATCGCGCTCTTGGAGTCGCTCGCCGTCTTGGTCGTCATGGCGCGCCCTTAGGCGCGGATCGACCCGGCCGCTAGTAGGGGCGTCACCAGTCCCCCGCGACCGCCATCCACAGCGCCACCGCGGCGGCGGCGGCGGTGTCGGCGCGCAGGATGCGGGGCCCGAGGGACAGGCCGACCGCGCCCGGAGCCGCGCGGATCGCGTCGCGTTCCTCAGGGTCGAAGCCACCTTCCGGGCCGATCAGCACCGCCGCCGGACCCGGTCGCGCGCGCATCGCCGCGAGCGCCGGCTCGCCCCCGGTCTCGTCGGCAAAGAACAGCGCGCGGTCGGCGGGCCAGTTCGCCAGCAGCGCGGCGAGCTTCACCGGCTCCGCCACCTCCGGGATGGCGGTGCGCCCGCATTGCTCGGCGGCCTCGATCATGTGCGCGCGCAGCCGCTCCGTGTTGGGCTTGTCGACGACGGTGCGGCGGGTGAGCACCGGCTGCAGCCGCGCCACGCCCAGCTCGCACGCCTTTTCGGCCATCCAGTCGACCCGGCCCTTCTTGAGCGGCGCGGCGACGAGCCACAGGTCGGGCACCGGCTCGCGCATCCGCAGGCGCTCGGTGATGTCGAGGGTGAGGCGGCG
>Ga0210040_10007761_pt1 | contig 12888 bp, 9 predicted proteins | sample CryGeyCG12114_NA_FD_185462 | JGI IMG/M metagenome (GOLD analysis project Ga0210040, IMG submission 185462) | Groundwater microbial communities from aquifer - Crystal Geyser CG19_WC_8/21/14_NA (SPAdes) (version 2) | ecosystem: Environmental > Aquatic > Deep subsurface > Groundwater | place: USA... | reverse complement strand
CCACGCTTATTTTGGGTCAGACTTTTAAAACCTTGCCTTTTATTGTCTGGATGCACCGGTACCAGCATTTAGTAGGCAAACAAACCGTGCCGCAGCCCAAAGACCTGTATTCCGACAGCTGGGTAAAGATTCAGAACATCGTGTATGGCGCGGGTTTTTTGAGTTTACTCATAGGAGCGGGGTTCGCTAACCAAGGGTGGCTGCTGTTGGGAAGTATATTGCTGGTTTTAACTGCTCTGCTGTACGTAGTGCAGGTATTTCGTTTGCTTTGGCAAGCGGTGAAATAAATTAATCTAAAACACAATGGATAATAAAGATGCTATTTTTACCCAGGTAAACGACTTGCTCAAGCAGGTACTGGACCCCGAAATCGGGATTAATATTGTGGATTTAGGGCTGGTATACGAAATTTCTCTTTCGGACGAAAACGAAATTAAGGTCGTAATGACCCTGACTACGCCCGGCTGCCCAATGGGGCAGAGTATAACCGATACCGTTACCAATCTGCTAACCCGGCACTTGCCCGGCTATACTGTAAATATAGAACTGGTTTGGTTTCCGCAGTGGGACGCCGGGATGATATCGGAAGCGGGCCAGGCGCAGTTAAACGGTACTACTGAGCAAGAAAAAAATGAAGAAGAGCCGAAAAGCTTCTGGAACCGTTTCTTTTAGCTAAAGCTTACCGGCAGAGTAAACAATAGTTGCTATTAATTGTTGATTTATATCCTAAAAACAGTATACTTGTTTATACAATTTAGAATGAAAAACATTGTTCTATTTAGTAAGGAAAATAAACATATTAATGGTCAACCCATGTTAAGTAAAACGGCAGAATATGCCTTGCGTTCTATTGTTTATATTGCGCTACACGCGGCAAAAAATAAAAATATAGGCATTAAAGAAATTGCGCAGGAACTGGAATTACCGCAGCCTTTTATGGGTAAAATTCTGCAGGATTTGGTTCGCAAAAATATTATTGCTTCGGTAAAAGGCCCGCACGGCGGCTTTTTTCTGAAACACCCGGCCAAAGCCATTACCATCATGGATGTAGTACGGGCCATTGACGGGATAGAAATGTTTAAACGCTGCGGTTTGGGGCTGGAACATTGTTCGGATGAACACCCTTGCCCTTTACACAATGATTTTAAAAAGTATCGCGATGGTTTGGCCGAAGTATTTTCCCGAAGAACCATCCAGGACCTGGTGTTCAATGTGGAAAATAACCAGGCATTTCTTAAAAACAAAAACCAGGAACCGGACGCACCCGATTTTACCTTCTGATAACCAGCAATAATGCAAAAAAATACAAATGTCAATAAACGAAAATATTATAGAACTTAAGATTTTCGACTTTGATACGGATCATAGATTCATTTCGGACCTACTAGGTTTAAATCCGACAAGGACTTGGACAAAAGGTGAAGAATACTTTATTGGTAATAAAAGGAATAAGATTAAGAAAACTCGAAAAGAAAATTATTGGGTATACAATTCGATTAATGTTTCAAATGATTGGATTGGCTACCAGATTGACAAATTTCTTGAAGACATAATTGTACCAAGAAAGGAGGCTATAAAACGAATAACTGAGCAGTTTCATACAGAGTTTTCAATTGTTCAATATATTTATGACAGTTGCAATCCTGGTCTTTACTTCGACAAAAAAGCAATTAAAATTCTAAACGAATGCGGACTTGAGTTAAATATTGATTTGTATGTTTTAACTGAAGCCGATAAAGATTGATAGAAAAGTACTTTTTTCAGGTGTAGTGTCAGTGCAGTACTCTACACATAGCATGCGTTCGGCTCACACTTCCTAATTTTATTTTTATATTTAATAGTAATATTATCTAATTTTTATTACCTTATATTCAATTGCTTAATCTCTATCACATTTAAATGTTCTATAAAAAAGCAATGATTTGTCGTAATAAGTATATGTAAGCTAATAAATATAAATACTCAGTTATGAAATCTCTAAAATATGCTGTTGCTGCTCTTGCATTTATAAGTCAGTTTGGGGCTCAAGCGCAAGCAAATGAGTTAGAACTCTTCCTTAAGAAGTTTGAATCTTATGCCGAAACCTATTATCCGAAGGTTAAATGGAAAATGCCTATTGCCAAACCAGAAAGTGGTTCATATTCCATGCTTCAAGGTGGTGGTATTGTTGAAGCTTTTATGGAGGATACTAAAACTGGTTTAAGGTATTATTCTAGTGTAAACAAAGTTTACGACCCTTTAACCGGATACTACATTGATTATGACCGTGATGCTAAGTATCGTGTAGATACCAGGGAAGGGAAAATTTACAAAGGAAATTCCGAAGTGGAGATAAAAAACACAAAAGCTAAGTAGCTAAAGTTTTTGTTTCTAAATTTTATGGTGTATTGCATATAATACAGCGCCAATTTTACGCATTTTGGAAAGTTAATCTCCTGCTTGGCCTAATCCTTAATACAGCTACGATTATAGCACCACCTTTTCCAGGTCTATGCTTTCTCAGGCAGAAACATTTAATAGTTGCTAGTGCTATACGGCAGTTGCGGCTTGTATAGCAGGGGTATGTCTTTTCGGATAAAAGTACAGTATTTATTTTTATTGCAACTAAGTTGCATTTATAAAATAGACGCTTTACTTTTGAAGCATAATGAGAAAAGTTAAAATTGCTCAATTGAAAACCCGCGATCAGGCATCGGATTGGCTGGGAATTTTAAGTTCGGGACTTTGCCTATTACATTGTCTGATAGCCCCGCTTGTGCTTGTACTTCAGCTTGGCTTCGCGGCCCATCACCACCCGCCCTGGCATTATCTTGATTATGCCTTTCTAATAATCAGCTTTATTGCCTGTTATATTACCACCAAAAAATGCATCCTCCGGCGATTGGCAGTTTTACTCTGGTCTTTTTTTGGGTTGCTGGCTTTGTCCGTCCTGCTGCACCATGCTGCGAACTTTTTAGAATATACCGCCTACCTGGCATCTGCCGGTTTGGTGACCTGTCATCTCCTTAATATCAGGTATTGTAGAAAATGCCACCAAAAGGCTTTCTAGCCTCTTTTTATTAAGACTATTTGTGATACATTCTAACAGCTTAAAAGCTATGTCTATAACTTTATACATAAAAAAAAAAGAAGGCTAAAGCCTAGGTTGTTCTGGCTTTAGCCTTCTTTTATTACTTTCTTCTTCCAACAAAGAAGAAGAAAGTACATCCAAAATAAATAATTATCTCACCAGCATAATGCGTTTATGTTCGGCTTTGTTATTCAGGGTTATCCGGCACACGTATACGCCTGCGGCTAACCCGTTGCCATTGAACATATACTGCTGTAACTTTCCGGCTTCTGCCTGGCCTTTATACAAGGTCTGCACCAATTTGCCCGTAGCAGTAAATACTTCCAGTTGTAAATCGCCTTGCTCAGCTGCTACATAGTCAATGGTTGTTTTATCGGAGAATGGATTGGGATAAACGGCTAATCCTTTCGGAGCAAGAGTACTCTCGGCCATGTTCATTTCCTGCATCTGCATTTTTAAAGCCTGCGTGCTGGCCGCCAAAGCTATATCTTCTCCATCGCTCACGTACGGCGACAAACGATTGCCCGGAATGGGGCCTTCGAAGGTACCATCGGGTAATTGCCAGGCTACGGTTACGTAATCGCTGCCCCAGAACTCGGCGTGCTGCGCTTCTATGTAGTACTTCTTACCGGCTTCTAAATAAATTAAAGCTGATTTTTGCGAAGCGCATTTATTATATTCTCTAAAATTAGTAGGGCTGGTGCTGTAAGCAATTAACTGCGCTTTGGTCGGGTTTGCATCGGGGCTTAAAGTAAGCCGGGTAGCATCATCGCCCGCTATCCAGAAAGTATAATTACCCGTTTGCGGCGGACAAATATAACCTAAGATGCGGGCAGCAAAAAAGTGGCCTTGGTTATTGGCTTCAAAGGAAGTTAAATCAGAGACGACCGGAACCGATGGTGCGGCCGCATTATACTGCTCCCGCATGATAAAGCCGCTGGCCGAACAAGTAGCCGTCAGCGGCCCTTTTAACTCAAAACGCGTTACGGCTGGTAAGTGATCGGAAGTGGTATTGGCATAATCAGCGATAAAAGAAAACGGAATAATTAAGGTCTCCGAGCCGGCCAGGTAGTTATCATATAACTCGTTGCTAATTGTAATATGATCGATTACGTTGTCCTGGGTAACAAAAGAGCGTAAGCCGGCTTCACTTAAGGTAGCGGTTACCGCCCGGAAATTTTCAGCTGCAATTAAACTTTGGTAAGTAGATGGCCCGCCACCGATCGATTCATCCACATCATCATTGTAATCACCCAGAATAATAAGGTTGGCATCGGGGTAATACGCATCCAGGGTATCTTGCAATGCCTTTACGTCGAAAGCCCGGCGCAGCAGGTCTTCTGTGCCGGACCCGGACTTAGCGTGAATATTGATAAGCTGCACTCTTTCGGTTACGCCGGCCAAGGTAGCATCTATCGTAACCATATACGGTAGCCTGCCGCTCGACCAGAAAGAAGCGCGATCATTGGTGGGATAATTATCTAAAGGCGTACTAACACCGGAACGAGCCTGATCGTATAATTGCTCAAATATTACCCTATCGTCTACCAGGCTAATAACGTCGGCGTTATAAATAAAGCAAAGTTTCTGAGCCGGGAAGGTAGGATCTTCTCCTTCGAAAGAATAAGAATAACGTTCGGAGCAAACCCGCTGGTAATTACCGGGCAGCATCTCTATTAGTTGTTGCAACAAGTTCTCGTCAGAAATTTCCTGTACCGCAATAATATCAGCGTGCACGGTATCAATCAGTTTTCGGGCATTTTGCAGCTGTAAGGCGTTATTGGTGGGGCCATAATCATTAAGCGTAGAACCAAAAAACTCCATGTTCCAGGTCATCACGTCTAAAGTTCTGGCAATAGGAATATTGGTGCCGGCCGGGGTAAATTCGGTCGTGCCGGGTAAATCCTGAATAAAGCGCGGCAGTAGTTGCAGCGTACCCCGGAAGCTACCTAAAATTCCGGTAATAGTTACTGCTGCGTCCGGAATTTCCCGCCCCACCAGGCTCTCAACATCACCATCTATTCTAAGCTGTAAATTACCCGTACCATCGGTAATGCTATAATTGCTTTCGGGAAAAAGCAACCCCCGCGTATCGGTAAAAGAAGCATTAGAAATAGTTATTAATTGGCCCTCCAGGGCATTGGTAATTTGGGAGATATTTACCGTTAAAGGCGCTATAACATTAGTAGCCGTCCCGAAACTTTGCAGATTGGTAACATTTACTAATTGAACTTGTTCGTTAAAGGCCCCGATAGAAGCCGTTACTCTTATGGAATCGCCCAGGTTAAATATTCCTTCGCCGTGTACATCGGCATCGAAGAGCGCAATACCGCCGGTCTCATCCTGGATAAAGGCGGGACCGCCCAGTTCATCAGCTACCGTTAAGGTACCGCTAACTAATACCTGGGTACCCAGCAATAAATTCCGGGCAGCGGCAATATTAACTTTTTGCGGTTCCGGTTCCGGCTCTGGCTCCGGCACAGTAGTGCCTCCAAAGCTTTGGCCGGTGTTAATAGCGTTAGCGGTATTAGCAATAGGGCCGCTCCAGGTAAAATCGCTGTAATTAAAACCGGAACCGGTTAGTTGCAGCGAGAAATTAGCCGGGGTACTGCTTTCTTCGGTTACCTCAATATCCGTACTAGTTTGGCCGGCGGCGGGACCATTGGTGGCAACAAAAGCGCCTTCGTAGCTTAAAAACTGCACAACCGAACCAGCAGTATTTACCAAAGCAATACCGTCCGGGGCGCCATTTTGCAGGCCGGTTATAGGAAATAATATGGTTCCGTACCCCGCTTGCTGGTTAGGTATAGTGCCCGATAAAGTTAACACACTGTAAGTAGTACCATTACTGCCGTTGTAGGGAACCAGTTGCCAGCCACTTAAATCGGTCCCGGCCGGACCGGCCAGTTCTACTCCTTCACCGGTGTCGGTTCCGGTGTTGTCGTAATGAATTTCGTTAATGAAAACACTTTGCCCATAAGCCTGACCAGTAAAGGCCAAACAGGTGGTCACAAAGCAAACACAAAAAATTTGTAAGATTTTTTTCATCTTCTTTCCGTAAAAGTTTTACATAATACAACCGTTTAAATAACTACGGGAAAAGCAGATGCAGGAAAGTATTTTGTGTTACTTTATTATTATATTATTTACTGGAAATGTTTAAAAGCATTCCGGGTAAGTTTGCCGTTCATCATCTGGATATTTAAACCAGATATTACCCCTTACACTTCTTGGGTTCAGGTTGGTTAAGGGCCGGTTCTCCAGTACTTCGCTGCCCACTTAGTCTACGGCCCTGGTCAGGTTTACTTTTTTTCCAAAGTTCTTGGTATGCCTAGGAGCTGCTTAAGAATGAAGTAAAAGCTCCCTGTTTCAACTTTTAAAGAGCTTAATATTATCACTCTTATTTTTTGCCGAAGTATTTTGCTTTCGTACTTTTGGCTGGCTGTAACATTTGTACGGCTGCAGCCGCTTCGATGGGTAAATCCGATTCCAATACATCTGCTCCCGCTTTTATAATTTCCTGGTAAGCGTTTTTGCGCGCGGCCGGATCGGGTAATTTATCGTAAGAAGGAGCGGCAGAAATCATGCATTTTACGCCCCGAGCGTGGAGTAAATCGTACATTTCTTTGTTTTCGGGTTTGTTCGTGGGCCCTACATAAGCCATTAGCTGCGACCACGGAATACCGGCTTTTTCGTAATCTTCAAATTCTTTTCTGTTGCGGATAAAGGCCGAAAACATCTGGTTTTTATTTGCATTAAGATAAAACTTAGCCTGTTCCGCACTGTGTACCGTCAGCATCACGTGGGTTTCGGCCTGATGTTCCCGCAGCTTTCTGGCGGTCATGGCAAGCGGCACATCTTTTTTATCCAAATTAAGAATGGTCTTACCTTTACTCCACGCAATTACTTCGTCCAGGGTTGGTATAGCGTAGGCGGTAACATTACCATCTGCATCTTTGAGGCGGAGCTGTTTTAATTCGGCCCAGGTATAATCTGAAACTTTACCGGTGCCGGTAGTGGTGCGGTTAAGGGTGGCATCGTGCATCAGTACCACCACGCTGTCTTTGGTCAGGCGCGGATCTATTTCAAAAAAAGCCGGTGTATGCCGCAAGGTGTTTTCGAAAGTAGCAATGCAATTCTCGGGATAACCTTTGGTGGTGCCGCCGCGGTGCCCGCTGATAAGCGGTATATCCGGGCCGGTATATTTAAAAAACTGGTGTAAATCTTTACTCGTTTTTATATTTAAAACATGCAAGCTACTGGTTTGGGCGGGTACCCAGGTTAGCTTAAAACTTAGCAGCAAGGCTAAAAACAGGTAGCTATTTCGCCCTGATTTTCTGAATAAATATTTCATAAGTTAAGTAAGGAAAAAGTTTTAAGTAATAAATTGTAAGTATGAACCTGTTTAGGATTTTCAAACAAATTAACATCCCCCTTTGAAGGGGAAGGGGGATGTTAATTGCTGAGAAATATTTTCTTTTACAACCATTTACACCCCTATAATCCCCTCAAGAGAATAATTTAACTAGCTTTTTGCAAAATACTATACAGCTTCTATATAAAGAGTTATTAATCTGCATGGGGTAGCAACTTAATTTGTTGCCTCACTTAGTTGATACTTTTTGGTGTTAGCGCTAATTTTTATGCTTAAACAAAGCACTCTTTTTGAGATTATTTAATACAAAGCAGCGGGCTTTTATAATAGCTTCACGCAAAGCTATTATAAAAGCCCTACTACTACTTTAGGAAATTACCAGCCGGTATTTTGTTTTAGTTCGGGATTCAGTACGATTTCGTTGTAAGGAATCGGGTAATAATATTTATAATCCTCAAACTTTTTATCAAAATTAATCAGCCATACCAGGTTGCCCTTCGTGCCTTCGGTTAGTTTAGATTGTTTATTATCAATCAAAAAATAATAAACGCCGCTTACTTTGGTGGCGGGCGTAGCCGTTACAAAAGCTACATCGGGCTTACCATCCTCGTTTAAATCGTAAGGAACGTTCATGGCCGGTACGTATAAGCCATCTGATTCCATTTCTAAAAGCTGGCCGGCTTTCCAGCGTTTCAAATCATCGTACCGGAAACCTTCCATCAGGAGTTCAATACTTCTTTCGCGTCTGATTTCCAGCAAGGCCGGGTCGGCTAAATCAGGAAAATAGTTTTGCTTTAAATACGGATCGGCCACTACCGGGAAAGAGGCGTTTTCAATACCGGCCCGGTCACGTAATACTTTTATGGTGGCGTTCCATTCGGTAGCGGTAAAAGCGTTTAATTCGGCTTTGGCTTCGGCATAATTTAACAATACTTCGGCGTAGCGAATAACCGGTAAGGAATTATAGTTTTCGGCCACGCCGTCGGTAGCTTTCGCGTCTAAGGTAAATTTATAAGGCTGATAACCGGTATACGTGTAGGTAAAATCGGGCGGAGCTGCTACGCCATCGCGCGTATAATTACCCATCCGGATGGTTTGTTTTAAGCGTAAATCACGGTTTTTTACTTCTTCGGTAAAGAAAACCGAATTGTAATCCGGCCGGTCGGTAAAAAAGCTGCCGTCTTTATTTAAGTAGGTATTAACAAACGTTTTTACCAGGCTTAAACGGTTGCCGTAAGTGGCACTGGTATAAAACCAGTTGGCATCGTTAAACACCCGCATCGATTTGTTATTAACGGCCGCCAGGATAACTTCGTCGGCCAGTGGAGTTTCGCTGATAAAAAGGTTACGGTAACTCATATCCGGCGCGCCGGCTGTATTTATTTTGTATAGGTTACTCTTTATTACTTCTTCAGCTGTCTGAGCGGCATCGGCTAACCATTTATCGGCGGTGTTGGCCAGATTGAGTTCCGAATGATATTTCCGGAAAGTGCCTTCGAACAAACAAACCCTGGATTTAAAAGCCAGCGCTACCCATTTGGTTACCTGGGAAGCCGAATTATCTTTATCGGACCGGATATTAGCAGTGGCAAAATCTAAATCGGCCAGCACATTGTCCATTACCATAGTACGGGAATCGCGGGGTTTATATATATCCGGATCGGTTACTTCCATCGTTTTGTCGTACCACGGCACGTCGCCGAATTTTTTCACCATATTATAATAAAACATGGCCCGAAAAAAACGCGCCAGGCCGGCATAATGGTTTTTGGCTTCGTCCGGAATATTAGCTTGTTGGTAATGCTCTAAAAAGTAATTGATATTCCGTAAATCGCCCCAGCTCCAGCCCGAAGCCATAGAAGAGGTAAAGGAATTCGGAAGAAGGTAAGAATCGGGCGCTTTCCCCACTAAGTAATCGCTGAGGACATCGCCCCGCACAATTTCGTTGCCGGTAGGCAAAATGGTATAAAACGAGTTAGCATAAAGCTGCAAATCTTTTTCGGTATTAAACGCCGTAGCGGGCGATATTTTATCCAGGGGTTTTAAATCTAATTCATCTTTACAGCCGAAGAAGAGCGTAAGGAATAAAAGACTAATATATTTTTTCATGAGGTTACTAATCTAGTTAAAAGGTAATATTAATGCCCAGCGTATAAGTTTTAAGCATGGGGTAAGCCATACCATTGCCATTACCCGAGTTTAATTCCGGGTCCGATCCTTCAATTACTTCGGGGTCCATGGTTCTGATATTTTTATACATCGGCGAATAAACCCATAAGTTTTGGCCGGTAAAATAGATTTTAGCGTTCGTCATCTTTACTTTGGAGATGAGTTGCTGGGGCAGGTTATAACCAAAGGTTAAATTTTTAAGGCGTACGTAAGCTACATTCTGTAAATACTTATCCGAAGGCAGCACCAGTTCGGAACGGGCATTAAGGCCGACGTAACCCCGCAGGCGCGGGAAGTAAGCATCCGGGTTTTCCGGCGACCACATATTATTTACCACATCGGCGGGGTGCCAGCTGTAAGGGCGGTTGTAAGGTCCCCAGATAAGTGAATTATCGGTTCCGGGCCAGAAATCTCTTTTGCCAATGCCTTGTAAAAAAGCGGAGAAAAAGAAATTGCTCCATTCGGCTCCCGTGTTAAAGCCAAATTGATAACGGGGCGAAGAATTACCAATTACTTTTTGGTCGCCGGGATCATTTAAAGTGCTTTTCCCAATACCAATCACCCCATCGTTATTTAAATCTTTAAACTTAATATCGCCGGGTAATGGTTTATTAGCTGCGGCCACCCGAATATAACTTTGGTCGGCGTGTTCGGCTATATCCGCTTCGTCCTGAAAGTAACCATCCGTTTCAAAACCCCAGATATCGCCTAAGCGCATGCCTTCGTAATAAGTAGTAATTAAACCCTGCGGATTATTAAATTTGGTGATATAGGAAACGTTATCGGACAAAATAAACCGGAAATTATATCTGATGGGTTTAGCCATAGCAATCTCATCCTGCCAGCCCAGCGATAATTCCCAGCCTTTGGTTTTTAAGTCGGCGAAATTGCCTTTAGGTACGGCAGAGCCAAACACAGCCGGCAGTGGCAAACCTACGGTAAACATATCGGTGGTGTAGCGGGTGTACCAGTCGAAAGAAGTAGTAAGGCGGTTATTTACAAAACCAATATCGGTGCCCAGGTTAACCGAAGTTGATTTTTCCCAGGTAAGTCCGGCCGGTATAACGTTGGGTTTTTGGGTATAATCGGGACGGGTGCCGTTGATAACCATATTGAGCTTCGTTACCGACATGGTTTCCAGGAATTGGTAAGGATTGATATTACCGTTGCCCAGGCTGCCGTAAGAAGCCCGGAGTTTAAATTCGGGCACAATACCGCTTATGTTTTGCCAGAAAGGCTCTTCCGAAACCCGCCAGCCCGCCGAGGCCGAAGGGAAAAAGCCAAATTGCTGTTCTTGCGGAAATTTAGAAGTACCATCGTACCGACCGTTAAACTCCAGCAGGTATTTGTCCGCAAAATCGTAGTTCAATCTAAAAAAGCCACCCATAATGGCCCACTCACTGCCGCCGCCCCGCAGGGTAAAGTTTTGTCCGTTCATCAACGAAAAGTCGGGCAGCAAAGGGTTAAGCAAACCATCTCTTTCGGTAAACCGGCTGCGCAAACTAGAGCTTTCGTAATTATAGCCCACTAACCCTTTTACCGTATGCAGGCCCAATTGATGCTCGTATTCCGTGTAAATATTCGTAGCTAAATAATTGGTCTTTTCATCGGTTTCGTTCATTTTGTTTTCGCCCCGTTCCAGCATGACGCCGGGCTTTTTGCTGTAAGGTACCGGCGTGTACAAGCGGTTCTCCACGTCGTTGGTGCGCTGAAAAGTAAAATCGCCGGAAACGCGTAATTTTTTATCCAAGAAGCTGGCCACAAAGCGGGAGGTATTCCGGATTTGCACCCGGTTTAAATCGGAGTAATTATTACCGGACAAAAAACTACCAAATACAATAGCGCCATTTTCGGTAATGGTACCATCGGGGTTGCGGAGCATGGAAATAGGAAAAGCTTCGTCGGAAATACGCCGCCAAACCGGGGTATTGGAAGGGTGGTTTAAGATGGGCATGAAGTAAGACATCTGCGTGTAAGCAATATCATTTTCTACTTTCAGCCAGTCGAAAGCCTGGATAGATCCGCGGGCCCGCAGGTTGTACATCTTATAATCGTCAGGGTTGTACCGGAAAATACCGCCCTGGGTCATGGCGCGCCCCGAAATATAATAATCCGACTTCTTGCCGCTGCCCGAAATACTCAGGTTGTTTTCGGTGGAGGCGGTTCTGTCGGCGTACAATTCCTTCATCCAGTCGGTGCTGCCGTAATACACATATTCGCCGGTAGTAGGGTTAATTTCTACTTGCGGCAGCGATGGATCTTCTTGTCTTTTCTTCAGTTCGTCTAAATAATCCAAAGAAACCGGGAAAACGCTGTTGGCTTTGGCCGGGTGTTGGTTATAATCGTTCCAGGAATAAAAAGCATCGTCAAAAGTTTTGGCCCAGGTATAACCATCGGTAATAAACTCGGGCCGGATGGTGTGCTCGTTTAAAGAATAGCTGGAAGAGAAATTAACCTGAATTTTGTCTTGCAGCGGCCTTTTGGTAGTAATTAAAATAACGCCGAAGCTGCCGCGGGCGCCGTAAATAGCCGCCGAAGCTGCATCCTTCAACACCGATACACTTTCTACGTCGTTTGGATTGAGTAAACTCGGATCGCCGGGCACGCCGTCGATTAATATTAAAGCACTGCCGCCCGCCCCGATGGAAGTAGCGCCGCGCACGTTGTATTCGGCACTGCGGGTAGGCTTGCCGTCCGTCATACGGATATTTAAATTAGGTATTACTCCTTGTAACCCGCGGGTCAGGTTGGTGAGGGGTCGGTTCGCTAGCACTTCGCTGCCCACCTGGTCTACGGCCCCGGTCAGGTTTACTTTTTTCTGGGTACCATAGCCTACCACCACTACTTCTTCCAAAGCTTTTACGTCGGGCAGCAGGGTAATATTAATGGTAGTGCGGTTATTAATAGCTACTTCCTGGGTTTGAAACCCAATAAAAGATACCACTAAGGTATTAGCGTTGGCGGGCACCGGTAAAGCATAATTCCCGCCGGCATCGGTGGCCGTACCGGCATTGCTTCCTTTTACCAAAACCGTTACGCCGGGCAAACCTTCGCCGGTTTCGCCGGTAATTTTACCCCCAATATTTTGCCCGGTTTGCGCATAACTTACCTGCGCCAAGAGCCAGATAAGCAAAGTAATACCAAGCTGTAGGGGTACCAAACAGCCTTGCTTTTTAGTAAATTTTTCTTTCATTAGCTTTTATTTTTAGATATAGGTTTTCCATTACACTATTTTTAAATAATGCGGCCGCTACGTTTGCGGTAGCTTTTTTTT
>Ga0210040_10007760_pt1 | contig 12889 bp, 9 predicted proteins | sample CryGeyCG12114_NA_FD_185462 | JGI IMG/M metagenome (GOLD analysis project Ga0210040, IMG submission 185462) | Groundwater microbial communities from aquifer - Crystal Geyser CG19_WC_8/21/14_NA (SPAdes) (version 2) | ecosystem: Environmental > Aquatic > Deep subsurface > Groundwater | place: USA... | reverse complement strand
ATGATTTTTGGGGAAAAGTGTGCAGTGCATATCTCGGATCTCATCTCAAAAATTCAGTCAGAAGATTTTTGCTCTGGCCCTAGATTTGCAACACCGACGTTTTGCAACTCGACGGGCCCTCTGGCTAGTAGTAATGGTTATCATTAAGTTTTTAGTATGTCTATATCGCCTGACTGTTTACGGAAAATATTCGCAAGTTGGAGTCAAAGGCTGTTTGTTTCTGACCATACTTCACTATAGCTGGACATTGCAAATGATTTAATTAAGCTTCGTTATCACCATACAGTCGTTAGTTATAGTTAGTTAGTACAGCATGTTACTGTGGTTGTGGTTCAAAATCCACTATTTTTACGAATAGAGGATAAATGACCTTTAACTGTTAACTTATCATGCATTACGCTTGTATGATAGGATTTGTTCATGATTTCGTTTTCATATTCTTACACACATTCTGAAATGAAAATGCAGTAAAGTGGCAAGTATATATAAGTAGCATTTTTTATTCAGTATATAGTTAGTAACTTAGTTAGTTAGTTATGAGCACAGGAAATAAACTATAAGAGAATTGAAGATTGTATCTAAGAAGTGGTTTCAGGGACAGCGTATGATTTCATCCGGTTCATATTCCCCATCCCAAATGACTTGAAAATAGATAAATTAGAATTTTTCAATAAATAAATTAACTATGGGATGGGAGATTTAAATTAGAAGAGATGCGTCAGTATATTGATATGAAAATGGCCTACACATTGTAAAACTGTCTCACAGCTGCAAAACGCATTTGTTTGAATATTTATAAGAGCTGGACAACTAAGGATTTTTTTAGTAGTTTTCCCTTCTTGCTTAACATGATTTTGGTTGCAAAACTGCTGTAGACAAGGCTGGATGTTTTTTTTTGCGTTGACGAGTTGGGTTAGTTACAGGCTTGGGAATAAAATCAGTGAGCTCAACATTTGTGAATTCACAATTTGGAAAGCAACGCAGTAGATCAGCTGTGAGAAGGGAAAACAAGCTAAAAGTTGATAATCATTGCAATAATGCTTTGCCAAGAATTGGGATCATAATTTTTCTGTGTAATCGCGTTGAACAAAAACATGACCATGTTTAGTTTGAAAACATGACAATTAAGCTGGGCCGTTTTAGTATGCATGTACAAAGTACAGATTCACTATACGCAGGTACGCATGGAAATTTTAGAAACCGATGACTTCAGTTCGCTTGCATGTAACTCACTTTTAGTTTTAGTTGCCTATTTTTTTCTTTTTAAACTCAAAATTTATGTAAATTTTTTCTCCTTTTCTCCCAAAGCGAAAGAATCATTGCAAAATATTTAAACAGTAGTTAAAAAACGTTGCGTCCCTTCTAAACATTTACATCTTATGCATGTCTATTTCTGCACAATCTTTCAACGAGTATGTATATTTAAAAATTCCAGTTCTGCAAGCCACTTAAATGTGGAACAATGTCCAAGCATGAAAAAATGGACTAAAAAGACATCCGTAAACATTCATACTTGTTCGTGTCCACTTGTTTAGTGAGTTAGATACTAATCACATAATAAATCCACTTTGTTTCCATCCTAACTCAAAATCATGGCTAACTAACTAACTAACATAATTTATTCAAGTTCATTTTTTCGACAATCTGGAGCGATCTAACTACAAACAAATAACTCCATCTGTTCAACCTGGGATTTCCCTATCATTCTCTTATTTTGTAAACAATAATAATAATAGCAATATAATAGTCTTAAGCACTGGCTCTAAGTGAATTGGATTTTTTATCCTAAACTTGTTTCTACTGCATCGGCTGAAATGGGAACACGTTTGAAACATTTTGGCTCGCTAGTTAGTAAGTAACTCACTTACTTACAGTAAAAAAAAGAATTATTGGATCCTATGACAGTTGTCATCTAGAAATAAAAACCCGATCATTATGAAATCACCCATTTGAAGCTTTTAACTTTTAGTTAGATAATTGTTACCAAAAAAAAATTCAAAATCCTATGTTTCCCAACAATATGTACGTAGAACTGAACACGACGTCATCACATGCATGAGCAAAAAAAATCGTACAGCTCAACATGATAGGCAGAAGCATTACCGTACTAAAACTAACTAACTCACTGAAAACAAAGCTGAGCTCGAGATTTTTATAACAAAAAATGCGAGTGAGTGCTATAGACGCAGATTAACTCCGAATTAATATTGTGACCTAATGTGACGCAATGTTGTTGTTTTTACCAGCTTTCTAGCATTAGCAAACTAACTAACTAGCAATTGATAAATTTAGTAGCAAAACAAAATATTAGGATACAGCTCATATGACACAAACTAACTAACTATCTATAATTCCTAGAGTGAAGCAAAACTCACGTAAAAGACCTATCCTAACCTTGAGTGGAGTTAAAAGTGTTGTTAGTTAGTTAGTTAGTTAGTACGCACCAAGTTATCGCACGTGGGGGCATATTGTTAGTGAGTTAGTTAGTAGAGCTACAAAATATGAGATGATTCAGTTTGGTTGGTTACAAGAGGGGGACGCATTTTTTTGTCCAGTATGGATATAGTTAGTTGGTTTGAACAACAGTAGTTATAAGGATAGATTGAAAATGTGTACTTTTACGAGTTCATAATATTATCATCCTTTGTTCACATACCGTCCTAATGGGAACAGCTGACGATGTAGAATGAAAAAGACAAAGGGGAAAACTATAATAGGGGAGCCCAAATGCTGTTATTGATGAAAGTTGGTCAGTCACATACAGATGTAAAACTGGTCTAATATTTTGAGCCCGTAAAATTTGAACGTTTCTCATTACTGGATTTCAACGCGCACTTAGCTCCCAATGCCATAACTTATTGATAGGAATGAGATTTTTTACTAACTAACTATGCATGTGGCTAGAATTTAGAATGAATGTTTTTTGCTCTCCGCTGCTTTACAAAATGACCTCTCTGGAGGACTCCATTTGCTGGACCAAGGCATCCATTTTTTGGAGGGACGCAAATAATAAATATATGGGCAGATTCTGCTAAATTCTGTTTGCATTATCAAACTTAACCTCTTTGAACTTTTGTAAAACGCAGTTTATTCTAGTATGTTTGATCTGCTTACATTTATCAGTCTTTGAATATTTTTCTGCTATATACACACTTAAGTCAATGTCTTTCCATATTTGATTTCATAACAGTGTTAAGTAAACTAACTAACTTTTTTTCAATTTTTTACAATAATTCTTATTTCCAAAATTACGGTTACCGACCAATATGAATCCAATGATCATACATGAGATTACAGTACTAACTAACTAACTAGCTAACTAACAAACAACCCAACTGTGATGTAAGTACAAGCAAGCAACAAATACAGAGTACACACATAGTATGCATGGATTCAATGCATACATTCATTGCATTAAGCTCTCCCTGAAACTGGCTAACTAACTAAAAAGCTATAAGTTAGTTAGCCTCCAAGTTAGTCACAGTCAGTTGCTCTATCAGTCTGTAGTAACCAAGTTAAACCCAAGGCTCTCAAAGTACAACAATTTGTACACAAAAATGCAATACTTTCAGTCCGTCACATAATCCAAGCATTGTCTATAGTTAGTGGGGACCAAAAAGTGTTCAAATCTGAACCCAACACGTGGAGCCTGACAAATGCATGAAAAGAATCCAGTGAGTGCCTAAATGTGTGCGTCAATTAGATGTTCCAAACAATTTTTTTCTATCCCACTTAATTTTATATAATGAACTAGAACGACTTACTATAGCTAAAATGTTGTATACGTCATAATGTGGGGGGTGACAAACTGATGAAAACTGTTGAATTGCAGCAATTAAGTGTTAGTCTTTTTTATATTGCACAATTTACAGACAACAGATAAAATCAAAAGATAAGATAATAATAACAATAGGACTGATCTCAATACTATATGCAGATTGTATAGTTAGCAAGTGTGTTTAAACTGCTCCATGGAGTTCAGTCTGTGAAGATTTGGGCGAAATTCTTATGCTACAGCTGTTTGTGTTTATTTAGGAACTACTAAAAGTGTGTGTAGCAAGTGTGAATGAACCTGAGTTAGTTGTAAAACATCCAGGAACGTGAGAAAAGATGGCAAAACTCCCAGTTTTCCTCATCGTTGGAGGAATTTTCTTCTCGGCCATGTCTTTACTGGTTGGACTTGTCATCATCCCTAATCAGATCAAATCAGCTATAATTGACGTGAGTATAGGAAATATTTTTAAATACAGTCAATGAGCGGATTTTTTGGGTCACTTATATAAGCCCACGTGTGTGCATGCAATGAAGAAGAGAATAGCAAATCCCAAGGATTTATTTATGGCACAGCCCAGAAGATAACTTTTTTTTCATTCTATAGATATCAAGGATAGAACCTGGAGCATTAAGATGGGACTCTTGGGTTGAACCTCCTATTCCAATTTATATGAAACTATATATATTTAATGTGACAAATGCTCAAGATGTTATGGACAAGGGAGCTAAACCTAATCTTCAACAGTTGGGTCCGTATGTGTACCTGTAAGTTTCACGCTTTAATTAGAATCCTGTATTTTATTTTTTGCTAAAAATTTGATTGAATTTGCATTGCATTTGGTAAAGAACCCATACTGTTGAAAACACATGGAGTGGTTTGTTTGTACAATTATAATTATCTAAGTTATGCACTTTACATGCTGACATTGACAAAAGCGTAGTGTACAGTACACTCTATCGCCACATGAAAGTTTATGCATGGAAAAAAACAATGAATTAATGAAATCAAGTGTAGTTGAACTTATGATATAATGAAACGTTCATTTTATTTGCACATGTCACATTTTAATGTGCTTCCAATTTTTAAATCATCCCTATTCTTGAATGTGAGATCAAAGTTCAACAATTTCAATCGCAAACTACAGCAAATGCCTAACTGTTTTCTTAAGTTATCTTTGACTTTTGACTCAATAAGATTTGAAATCTCTTTTTGCAGCCATGTTGTTGTTATCGTGTTATTCAAACAGAATCCAATGTGTTAAGTACACATTTTCATTTGCTTTAGCTAGTCGATAAAGGTACACATTACATGCATAGTTAGTACATTGTACATTATGTCAATATGCATTCTCGGCGTCAGTCAGTACATAACTAAACTAATGAAGCGATGCTCACTAACTTGTGTTTGTTCTTCAACAGACAAAAACGGAAAAAAGTGGACATTCGTATAAACAAAGAAAATGGGACAATTTTTTATCGACTTCCCCCGGTGAATTTCTTCGAGCCAGATATGTCGAATGGATCTTTAGATGATTTGGTTACTGTATTAAATGTCCCATTTGTGGTAGGTAAAATAAAATGTCATATTTACAATTGTTAGTTAGAAAAATACTTGACTTTTTAATAATATGTCCCAATTTATGTCTTTTTTTAGGGCGCCGCAGCCAAAGGCTCCAGCATGGGAACTTTTGCCAGATCCATTTTGTCGGAAATTTTCAATGATCAATATAAGGATGAAAAATTATATGTCAAAAGGACAGTCCAACAAATAGTTTTTGGGGGCTACTATGTTCCTTTCATTAAAGAACTTAGCAATCTCATGGGACAATCTTTGTTGCCCAATAATACGTTTGGCCTTTACTATGGGGTAGGTTGTAAGTTAGTTTTAAGCTATCAATTCTTGAATGCTATAACTAAAAGCAAGTTAGATGAACTTTTTGTCTGCGTACACGTTATGTGCATAATGAGTCAGACTGGAGAATGAGAAAAACACTGTTTTGTCTAGCTAGCTTACGATTATGATGCCTACTTTGTACTTTTAGACACTGTGGGATATGAAAATAGATAGGTTTACAGCGTAAATTCACTTTTAGTTTTTACAGCTTGAGTTTGTGATATGAGCAATGACTTTTGTTCAGTAAGTGCACGTGCACTCAAAACAAAGGAAAATGTTCTGTTAGTTTCAAAATGAATCATGAGAACGCAGGAACGTCTTTTATTATTATGCTCTCTATTGTCAAACGAATGCGTGAGTTCTTATTAGGTAATTTTTGTTTCCTGCACGTTTTAGTCTGTTGTGTGTACTTAGTTTGCTTGTTTTGCACAGCGTGTTTAAGATAGTACTATGTCTTATTTTGGGTTCAGCAATTGATTGGTTTTCATAAATGGGGTTTTGTTTCCGTTAGTACTGTAGTATCGCACTGGAAGAAAATGTTTTGATACGCAAATGAACTTCTCAAATTAAAAATAGCTTTATTTTAGTTTTAGGGTAGAAAAATACTTTTTTGACTGCTTAATGCAAACTTAGGCTCAAAAGATTATTTTCTAACTTGAGTTTCAATTGCAATAAAACGCGAAATTCAGCTAGTTTAAAAAAAATCTATCGACGGAAAAAACGTCCGACTATCGAATTGGAAAATTGTAATTGCAATTCTTTATACTACAGAGAAATGCAACAGATGACGGGATTTACGAAATCCACTCGGGGACCAAAGACGTCTCGCAATTTGGCCAAGTGGCGTCCTGGAACTACGAGAATGTAACAGATTGGTATGAAGATTCAGCTTGCAATGAAATCAAAGGAAGTCAAGAAGCCATGTCTCCTCCATTCCCAACAGAAGATCGAGTTGTGAACCTTTTCACTGCAGGACTCTGCCGTAGTCTGGAATTCACTTATGAGAATCGATCTGAAGTGCTAGGAATTCCTGTGCATAAATTCACCCTGTCTAAGACGTTTTTAGCGGATCCTAGAGAAAATAGTGAAAATCAGTGTTTTTGGAAGAATAAGGAAAAGGAGTTTAGTAAACATCCTGAAATGGAATCTCGCAGTGGCGTCCACCCTATGTCTATTTGTAAAAAAGGTATAAATACGATTCAAAATTTTGATGGGGAAATTAATTCGTTGATATTACATCAATTATATGCATGTGGTCTGAATTCAGGAGCTCCAATGGTAATGTCTCAGCCTCATTTTTTGGGAGCCGCTCCATACTATGCTAGTTTAGTTAATGGAATGGAACCAAAAAAGGAGAAGCATGAAATGGTTATCATGTTGGAAGATGTAAGAACAATTTTAAATCCCAAAAATTTTTACCAAATCATCATTTGTGGAATTAACTATCAATTAATTGGGTTCATAGAATACTGGCATATCAGTATACGTGCGGATGCGCATGCAAATGAACATGGAGGTGAAATCGAGTCGATATTTTAAATCTTTAAAAAAGGTTCCCGATATGGTCCACCCTATCTTTTGGATGGAGCAGGTATTTGTTATTGCAATTTACGAAAAAGTTGAGATTTTTTCGAAATTTGTAAATTTTGTCGTTTTTGTTCCCAAAGGGGGGCGGAATTGATGAAGAAAATGCTCAACGCTTAAAAGGCTCATTACTTCTTGCCATAAATGTGTCAAAAATCGCCACATGGATACTATTCGGGGTCGGTGGAATCATGGTGCTCGTCGGGATTCTTATTTTTAGCTGTTCGTCGTCCCAAAGTGAAAAGAAATACGTTGTGAACAACGACGCACAATACTCTCCAGTTGGACATGAGGGCAGCAAAATTCTCATTTCTAGTGAGTGATAAATAAATACAACTTACCGAACTGAACACTTTTTTTTAGCGTTTCAATATTTGAAAACCAAATTTTATTGAATTATGTACACAGAAAATGGAACGAGACATGGAAATGAGTACCCTATGAAAGCGCCAATAGAAAACGGTAATCATGAACCTTTACTAAATGGAGACGGAATTGCCTACTCATCGTTAAATGGAGAAAAATAACTCTGTGATAAATGTTTTTATTATAAATCCTGATTTTTTTTGCTCCATTGTTACATCTCTCGTATGTAGCCCACTGGTGTTCCTAAAATGAGTTTTCCACAGAACAACCATAATATTAGTTGAGGAAAAATTAACTTTGTGCTAACTTGTACTTGCTAGTTAGTTAAAAAGTTAGTTAGCTAATATTTTTTTACTATCTTGTTTGTTGTACTCTAGCTGCAGATATTATTGCTGACTCATTCTTACTCGTTGATATTCAGCACGGTTTTTATGCATTTTGTTATTGTTGTGGCCAATATGCTTTTATCGGGATTCAAAAGTTATTTGCTTTTAACTCTATCGTTGTATATATGCGTAAACTTTGAAGTTAATCATAAGTTAGCTAATAGATATTAAATGCGGCCAAAGAACCAGTAGACTGATGTTAAAATATTAGCTATATAACTTTAGGACAAACAATTACTGTGTAGACCCGGATGCTTTGTGATACTGGAGTGCCGATCTAGCTTAATCTACCGTAAAATATACTTTGTTATGGGAATTTTGCCACAAACTATGCAATCCATTTCTGCCCAATGGTGTTCAAATCACGCTGTAATTGCGTAAACTGCACTGATGAACTACGCTGGAAATCTTTGTCTAGGTTTTTGTACAAAATTACTGAGCCTAATTATCAAATACTTGAAATAAAGAAATACAAGCGAAAGTCTATATGATTCTACGGGGCTAAAATCATTAAAAAAATATTATTAGGTAATTTGGATTGGCGGACAGTCAGTTTTAGAAGACAAAAATAAACATGCACTACTCATTTAGTTGGGTGCAAAAGTTATAATTATAGTGTCCGAATCGTGTTTTTAATGTCTGCTGGAATTATTGATAAAACAGTGTACGGCAATACTGTGACCATGCAGTCCGCTTTCACTCCGCGTCATTTTATGCCTTTCCATAAAACTCGCACAATGGTGTAATCATGTCCATCATTAAGACACAAAAATTATAATTCCAATGCCCAATATATGCGACGCGAGAATTGGTTTATTGGAATCATTTATTAATGCAATATTATCATAAAATAAGCTCAGGCTGGAATCATTTTGGTCTCAGCAAAAATGTGGATTTTGATTCTTTGTTGCATTGCCCTGGTACCTCAAGTTTTTTCTGAAGGAGATGAAACCCTCTGGAGAGGAAATGGACAGTTTGTGCTCGCCAATAATCCTGTGAATAGCTATAATGAACCAAATCCTCAAATTCGAGTGGGCAGGATGCAGCCCCAACAGAACTATTACAGCCCGTATGTGAATTCTCTGGCCAATGATGGCATGATGGCAAGTGAAGCAATTTTATTAATAACATTCCGCATTCTAAAGATAAAGATATTGATGTCCAGTTTTTTATTCAGTTGTCTTTTCCTGGACGCTCCTGGGGGTCTCCATGGGCACCGCCATCTTGGCCGGAGTTTTGGTATCCATGGATACCATCCTCTTGGTGGGGGTCTTGGTATCCATGGACACCGCCATCATGGTCGTGGTGGAGGTCTCCATGGAGACAGCCTTGGAATCCATGGATACCAATGAATCCATTTTTATGGTCTGTGCGTCCACAGGTACCGCAGTCCAATTGGTCTCCAGGGTATGATAGACCAGGAGAGCCTGCTCAACAATCATCCTCATCTTCTGCTCCAAATTATTCCATCGATCCTTACCAATCACCAACTCCAAAATTCCAAGCACCAGTAGAGCCAGTGGTTACGAATTTACCACAAAATGGGAATAATATAGACGGATCCGCTCAGCTAGTGGGAGCGTCTCAACAATATCCCCAACAGATGAGAATGCCACAGGACAGTCAGCCTAGAAACATGCAGCAGGAATTTCAGCTCCAACCTCAGCAGGAAAATTTACCAAAAATTCAGCAACAATATCCGCCCCAACTTCAGCAGCAAGAGCAGCAACCTCAACAGTTTAATCAGCAACAACTACAACCTCAACAGTTAAATCAGCAACAACTACAACCTCAACAGTTAAATCAGCAACAACTACAACCTCAACAGTTAAATCAGCAACAACTACAGCCTCAACAGTTAAATCAGCAACAACTACAACCTCAACGGTTAAATCAGCAACAACTACAACCTCAACAGTTAAATCAGCAACAACTACAACCTCAACAGTTAAATCAACAACAACTACAACCTCATCAGTTAAATCAGCCACAAGTTCAACAGCAAAATCAGCTACAACTTCAGCAACAAAATCAGCCACAATTTCAAGCACCACCTCAGCAGCTAAGTCCGCCACAACTTCAGCAGCAAGATCAGCTACAATTTAAGCCGCAACTTCTGCAGAAATATCAAGCACCACCTCAGCAGCTAAGTCAGCCACAACTTCAACAGCAATATCAGCCGCAACCTCAGCAGCAAAGTCAGCCACAACCTCTGCAGCAACCTCAGCAGCTAAATCAGCCCCAACCTCAGCAGCAAAGTCAGCCACAATCTCTGCAGCAAAGTCAACCAACAACTCAGCAGCAAAATCAGCCACAATTTCAACAACAAAATCAACTGCAATTTCAACCACAATTTCAACAACAAAATCAACCACAATTTCAACAACAAAATCAGCCACAATTTCAACAACAAAATCAGCCACAATTTCAACAGCAAAATCAGCCACAACCTCAGCAACAAAATCAGCCACAATTTCAACAGCAAAATCAGCCCCAACCTCAGCAACAAAATCAGCCACAACTTCAACAGCAAAATCAGCCATTACCACAACCACAACCTCAGCAGCAATATGACTCACAACCTCAGCAGCAAAATCAGCTACAACCTCAGCAGCAAAATCAGCCACAACCTCAGCAGCAAAATCAGCCACAATTTCAACAGCTAAATCAGCCACAACCTCAGCAGCTAAATCAGCCCCAACCTCAGCAGCAAAATAAGCCACAACCTCAGCAGCAAAATCAGCCACAACCTCAGCAGCAAAATCAGCCACGACCTCAGCAGCAAAATCAACCCCAACCTCAGCCACAAAATCAATTACAGGAACAGAATGCTCCCCAGCAAATGGCGCCACAACTTGGATATCAGCAACAAAATATTCTCCAGCAAAATCAGCCTCCATCTGGTTATCAGCCACAAAGTCAAAATCCATCAGAGAGAACTCTACCACAAGCCAGAGGTCAACAAAAGAATTCGAGTCCTCCGGAACAGGTAAATCCATCACAAGCTGGACAACAACTACAGATTCAGAACACACCGAAGCAAAATCCACCACAAGCTGGATTGAGGCAGCAAAATCAGCCCCGCTCTGGATTTCAGGAGCAGAATCAAAATCTTCCTCAGCCAACTCAACCAAAATCCAGATTTCAGCAAAACAATTCACCCCAGGAAAATCAACTACAATCTGGATCACAGCCACAGAGTCAAAATTCAGGGATACAAAGTCCGCCACAAGCCGAATTATCCCCAAACTATCCAGGGAAATCACCCCGATTTGGATTTGAGCAGAGAAATTCGGCTGGATCTAATCCATCTCTAACAGATAAAAGTCAGCCACGAAAACACGAAGACCTGGCTATACAATCTTCCCAACAAAATAACCCTTCAGCTAAGCTTGCATCTCAAGCTTATCCAGCAACATCTTTAGCCCCCGGCTCTCATACAACTGCACAGAGTCAACCTGCCCAAGAGGTAGCCCAACAGCCAGCACAAAATGCCGATCAAGCCCAACACGGAGCAAAAATCACTGATGCTGCAAGGACCCAGACAAACCATCCAGCAGCCAAGCATACAGCTCCTTCCTCACACTCTGCACATCCAGCTCATCCTGCTGCTCCGGCACAGTCCGTATCATCAGCTCGCCCTAATTCTGATACAGCTACGCAACAACATCCTTCCCAACTAGTCCATTCAGTAGTTCCTACCAATCCTCAAGCTCCTGCTCATCCAGGTGCACCTGCAAAACATCCAAATCGCGCTCATTCAGCTGCGCCTAGTCATCCAAGGGCGCCAAAACATTCATCCGTTCCCGCTCATCCGGCGGCGCCAAAACATCCATCAGCTCCCGACCATCCGGCGGCGCCAAAACATCCATCAGCTCCCGACCATCCGGCGGCGCCAAAACATCCATCAGCTCCCGACTATCCAGCGGCGCCAAAACATCCATCAGCTCCCGCCCATCCGGCAGCGCCAAAACATCCAGCAGCTCCTGCCCACCCGATCTCTCAGCAACATCCATCAGCTCCCGACTATCCAGCGGCGCCAAAACATCCATCAGCTCCCGCCCATCCGGCGGCGCCAAAACATCCAGCAGCTCCTGCCCACCCGATCTCTCAGCAACATCCAGTAGCTCCTGCACACCCGGCAGCGCAGCAACATTCAGCAGCTCCTGCACACCCGGCAGCGCACCAACGTTCAGTAGCTCCCACCCACCCGGCGACAGCAAAACATGCAGCAGCTTCTGCCCACCCGGCCGCGTCAAAACATCCAGCAGCTCCTGCCCACCCGGCGGCGCAGCAACATCCAACTGCACCTGGACATCCAGCGGCGCCAAAACATCCATCAGCTCCTGCCCACCCGGCGGCTGCAAAACATCCAGCAGCTCCTGCCCACCCGGCAGCGGCAAAACATCCAGCAGCACCTAACCACCCTGCAGCACAGCAACATCCAGCAGCTCCTACCCACCCAGCCGTGTCAAAGCATTCAGCAGCACCTAACCACCCTGCAGCGCAGCAACATTCAGCAGGTTCTGCTCACCCGACAGCGAGACAACATCCAAATCACGCTCATTCTGCTGCGTCTGGTCATCCAGCAGCGCCAAGACATCCAAATCACGCTGATTCTGCTGCGTCTGGTCATCCAGCAGCGCCAAAACATCCAAATCACGCTGATTCTGCTGCGTCTGGTCATCCAGCAGCGCCAAAACATCCAAATCACGCTGATTCTGCTGCGTCTGGTCATCCAGCAGCGCCAAAACATCCAAATCACGCTCAACCTGCTGCGTCTGGTCATCCAGCAGCGCCAAAACATCCAAATCACGCTCATCCTGCTGCGCCTGGTCATCCAGCTGCGCCAAAACATCCAAATCACGCTCAACCTGCTGCGCCT
>Ga0210040_10007759_pt1 | contig 12890 bp, 8 predicted proteins | sample CryGeyCG12114_NA_FD_185462 | JGI IMG/M metagenome (GOLD analysis project Ga0210040, IMG submission 185462) | Groundwater microbial communities from aquifer - Crystal Geyser CG19_WC_8/21/14_NA (SPAdes) (version 2) | ecosystem: Environmental > Aquatic > Deep subsurface > Groundwater | place: USA... | reverse complement strand
GTGGGGGAGGGGGTAAACGCGGTGGAGGTGGACGCAGACGAGGAGGTGGTGGAGGATGGGGAAGATAAAAACTGGCCTGGGTTAATAAGGCGTGTAAAAATATTATATACCAATGATTTGTCACTCTTGAATTTTTCGGTGTAGTGATGAGAAATTTTGTACCTGACACTGACTATAAACTACCACCAACATGTTTTGTATAAGTATATTTTATTCCTGCGAGTTTTAGTTCGGTTTGTTTGCTAATAAAGTTGCTCACAAAACATATGTGATAAATGATTTGCGATTTGGAAGCAGTAACAGTTGTTTACTTTTGTACTACAATTCGTAGCTATTAGTGCATAATGAAGTTTGCATAGAGAAAGACTTAATGATCCAGCTTATGATGCTACAAATTGTGGTAAAAATGGAGCGGAAAATGTAATCATAATCATTATGCATTTATAGTTAGCTAGTCACCAACATGTTGCATATTCCAAAGTTCAACATTTAAATAATGGAAAATTAGTAGCCCAATGTACTCAACTAACTATGAAATGAAATGGTTCAATAATATAGACTCTACAAAGATGCATTTACAAAACTACAAACCATCAAATAATTTATTTCCTCCCATATGTATATGAAGCAGAGCCATATAAATCACTACTACTACTACCACCACTTCCATAAGAATTGAAGTATGACGAAGTAGGATTGTTATGAAACGTGCCCCCATGCTTGTGCAAATGTGAAGTAACTGCCGGATTCCCATAAGCAGTGCGAAAAATCCCTTTTGTACTCGGGACCGTCAATCCCGGATTTTGTCCATACGAACTTCCGTAACTACTTGTAGCAGGCAAATATGCATGCTCCAATTTCTGAGGAAGATGGTGATGATGATACGGCAATTTGGAAACTACTGGTACAACTGGAACATGGCTATTGTAGACTTGATCCTGTTTTGCAGCGTATATTGGCAGTTGTTTGTTGAAAATTCCTGCCAAAGATTGTACTTGATGGGTCGGCTGCTGCGATATTAGCGGCTGCTCGTACAATGTCGTGGGTTGTGATGGTGGGATCAGAGAACGCAAATCGTCACCAAGGCCAGCTTGCCTTAGCAACTCCAAAACTTGTTGTTGCCGCGGAGACAGAATTGGGGCTTGCACTTGCAATGGTTGCTGTGGTATTGTGGAATAGCTATCTTTGGTGACAGCATTTGGATGGTTGTGGTGATGATGATGATGTTTAACGTAAGTTTTTTTCACAGGTTTTTGCTTGACGGGAACATAGGTGATTTGGTCTTCATAGTCGTCTTCATCAGAATTAAGCAAATGCTTGAAATGGTGTCTTAATTTCTTCAAATGTTTGCTCAACAGTTTCCGAGGATGGTAACGTTTTAAATGATGGGGCATTTTGACGGGCACGAATTCAACAATTTTTTGTTTTTTGGAGATTGTTCCATATTGAGAATATTTGTCGGAACCGTATGTGGGGTTTGATGGGTAGTATTCCGACGAGGACTGATGGGGTAGTTCTTCTGTTTCGTCGAAATGGAAGTGTTCGTGGTGAACGTGCTCTTCTGTGTCTTTTGCATAGCTATTGGCATTGAGTTTCTCACTCTTTTTTAGGAGGTGGGCTTGCTTTGCATTGCAGCTGATAGATGGAGTAATTAGGGTGTTGAGAATTTGCAATGTTAGGAAAATAGCTAGTGAAGATCCAATCTGAGAGTGTACAAAGAGTTTTGAAGTTGTAATCACTTTTAGAGCAAGATTGATTTTGAAAGAAATTGGTGAGTTTGATTTATTTATTTATTTTATTCAAATGAATTGTGTACCTTGTTATAGGATGCCATCCTGACCCGGGGAGACAAACTCAGTTATTCTAACCAAGACATTTATTGTCACAGCGAGCGGCATGTAATATTTGCAGGACTAAACGATTGCACAATTGTGGACAAACTGAGCGCATAATAGAAACAATTGAATCGCTTTTGTTTTCAGCTGTGGGAAATGAGTGACATTGGGATTTGGATGCTATATTTACTCATGTAAGGAGTGTTATAATTATTTTCATGTACTATTTATAGGTGAGAAGTCAATAAATGTGATGAGAAAACGACAGTATTGGAAGACTACCTGTTTGTTTGCATTTCTTGTTTGTGGGATTATGGGTATTTTTAACTAGTGTAAGTAGAGGAAGGTTGAATCGCATTTGAGAATAGATTCCATCTTTACAATTTATAGAGAGCTTTGTTGTTAATATGTTTGTGAACAGCTTTTTAGTATAGTTACTCACACCGACGCCACTTAATATATTTTGCCAAAAGTAAACAGAAGAAACAATCGTCTGCTGCAGATTAATAGGTACCTTTCGAACAATTTGATTGTTCCGCAAAGTACAATTGGGCTGTATACTATACTAATGGATTACCAAATTATCATCTTGAAAGCTTGCTAAAGTTTTTTGCAATAAAACTTCAAGCCAGAAATAGAACTTTGTATCCTTCATTTGATTTCATCCACATACTAATTGTATACCAAAACGGAAAGGAAATTCTATAAATGGTCATATTATTTGTGCCCTACTTTTAAAATTTGCATCGGTGACAATGACATGAATAGCATTACTTTCGTTGCTGACTTTATTAATGCACGTGTGCGCTCATTGACAATTTAAGCCTGAGAATCTTCCCCACTCCTTTTTTAAACTTTGAACATTCACAGACTTGCACTGCGAATCGATCATTATGATTCCCACGATTGGGAATATTAAAAAAACTATCGTATCGTCTACCCAATTAAATGAAACAAATGTTTCCTTTGTATTGTATTGTACCTTTCGTACTTGAATTTCACAAAAACTCACACACGATGTGGCAGTAATGAAAATACGTTTTATTCATACTCTAAGTGAACCAAATTTTTCATAGGTGATTAAGTACAGACAGAAGAAGAGGATATGATCGCCAATACTTTGCATGTTGTTTTTTTGTACAGGGAATTTACATTTGATAGACGGATTATGATGATCATAAGACAGCGAGTAACAAGTATTTATCGAACTAACTAACTAAATCTAATAGGTGCCCATATGTTGGACTCCAGATTGGTGTCCGGATCCATGGCCTCCATAAGTTTGCATTTGTCCACCATATCCTGCACCATGAGAGCCAGTGCTACCATGATGTCCCATTTGTTGTCCACTGGAATATCCCCCTTGGAATCCTCCCATGCTGTGGCCAGCTTGTTGTCCACTAGTGTAACCTCCTTGGAATCCTCCCATGCTGTGGCCAGTTTTTTGTCCACTGGTATAACCTCCTTGGAATCCTCCCATGCTGTGACCAGTTTGTTGTCCACTGGTGTAACCTCCTTGGAATCCTCCCATGGATTGTTGACCAGAATATCCCATATCGTCTCCACCAACGGTTCCGATCACGGTATGTTCTTCGTAGACACGCTCAGCAGGCTCGATGGAAGTGAAAACGATGCGTCCTTTGGATTTGGTACTACCAGAGTTGTCGAAGCTACCATAGCTCATGGAATTGTCTCCGGAATTTTCGTATACTTGAGCATCATTGGAGTAAGTAGAAGGAGCAGATCCCATGGAGTATGAGTTTCCTCCTTGGTGTCCAGAATAGGTAGACATACCTCCATAGGATTTTCCGTATCCAGAGTCAGCATGGTGGCCAGAAACTCCTTGGTTGCCAGAGTAAGTGGACATACCCATCATACCGGAGTGGGATCCTGTGTTTCCGTGAGATCCCATGGTTTGTTGGTAACCATGTGGGACTGCGAAGGCACTGCACACGGCAAGTGCAAACACAAAAGCCACCTATCGTACATAAATGAAAGGAGTTGGCATTAGTAATTTGTTTGTGATTGTAAAGAATGCATTTTGTCGTCACAATGCAATCAATGAATCTGAGAGCATACAACCGGTGACTATATAATTAAGCTACACGATACATGCTCCACGAAAATATGAGCAGTCACTTCAGTACATTTTTGAAAAAACTATTCCTTTGGCGTCCAATGTAAAAATTGTAACCTAAAATTAATTCCGCTTAACGACGTCAAAATAAATTTTGAACGCTATAAGCAGTACGTAACAAAAACTTAAATTTTTATTTCTAATGCGAAAAGATGATTTTGTCTAAAATCCTAACAATTTTTTAATAAAAATAAATTTGAAGTAACTTACAATAGATTGCATGATGTGATGGAAAAGATACAGAAGTGAACAAGGCAGAACAGTGGTAAAGAGAAATGTGAAATATTCGGGTCCAGAGCCGGCCTTTATATACTGGACAGATGATGCCCAAAGGGTAGAGATGGAATGGATTTAGGTTAGTGTACAGACAGACATGTACAGCAGGTGAAATGTGAGTTAAAAACGAGTTAGGAGAGAAAAAAAGTGGTAGCTATTTCGGAGTAAATAATATGGGTTAGTATGCTCGTGGAAGATGCGTGCATGATGCTCACTGGAATAATTTATTCCACCATTAAAATGTGTATGGACATGGTCACTCGGGATTTCATGAGGGTAGACAAATTCGGCAAGCTATTTGAGCACAGGTGTTCACTATCTTTTCGCAATGAAATGAAGATCATACTATTTACATAAGTTTTAAGATTCTGTAGGATCGTCTAACCTGTGGACATCAGTGGATTGATAAAACTTTAAGTAAAACAAAACCGCTTTGAGGCTATATTTTATTTTATTTTTAAAATTTTAGCTTGAGAATCTACAATATAAATGTTTTCGGCGTTTTAAATTTGAATATGAAAAATAACGTGAAATTTTAGTGTATTTATTGTAACTAAATAGAGATTTGAGTAAAAGAGTGAAATATTTTCAATACGGCATGATTTTTTTTTCGTAATTATGCGTTTTGAGCATTTAAGCTAAACGTGACTGCTTTTCCAGTCTTGACTATTTAAAATGGCAAAAAAAAATGCAGGCATGAATGCAAACAACTTTCTTAACAAGCGTGAAGCTTATTTTGCGGCACATGGAAGATTGTAGTGACAGATTTAGGGAGAATTTATGGCCTACTTGGAAAAGGATTTATGAAAAACCACTTTGGATTGACCAACTTTAAGTTGCTATTATTAATTGCTTAGTTAGATATAACCAAAAACAAGTGAAGTAGGGTAAAAAAAAGTTTAGAAAGCCCATTTTTATAAATTAGCTCATCATGATCCTAGCTCAAGGTGAAGCCAACAGCTTTTGTGTCCATGAGTGGATTTGAGAGTAGTGTGTGTGAGTAGCTTGCGAATTTCTGGGTGCAATACAAATGGTACTAAAAACTGGAAACTTTATACGCACGGTAACAAAAAGTGCAAAATTAACGCAAGAATGAGTCTGAAACAATAAATTCTCGTGGTGTCATCTCGAAATTTATCTAATACGATTTTATTCTTTCAGCTCTGTTTCTTACTTACTTCGATTACATCACGAATCTCTTATCAATTCCATATTATTGTGAGTGTGCATTAGCATTTTTTCTTGTAAAAAACTAGATAATGCAATTTATGGCAGAATAGGATTCACAAAAGTAATGTAGTTTGTAATTAGATTGCAAAAAAGGTTGACTTGTACAGGATGCTCTTTATATTAACTAACTAATGAATGATCTTTGGTTTGGCCAACAGGTCCATTATTTGCGGCGTCCATAGCCTGGAATAAGATAAAAACATTTAACTTCCATAAAATTTTCCATGTTAACGTCATCTCATTGCATACTATTAATCAAAAGGTGTGTTTTCAAGGTGTGATTGCTGTGTATTCTTACCTCCATATCCCCCACCACCATATCCTCCTCCATGACCACCTGTAAAATCTCTAGCAAATTAGCAAACTGAAAAAAACTATTTTGAGGATCAAATTGTCAATGACTCACCGCCATATCCACCACCACCTGCGGGAACAACATAAACAAGCAACATGTCAATTACAAATTTTTAATTCAAGAAATTGCAGGTACTTTCAGTTCAATTTTCTTACCGTAGCCACCACCTCCTCCATAACCACCTAGTAAAGCGACCAAAATAGAAATTAAAAAATTCTGAAAAACTATACAACACTGCAGTACTAAATTTTATTGAAATTAGATGAATTCAAATGTCTATACCATAACCGCCTTGGCCGCCATATCCACCGTGTCCCCCATGTCCACCGTGTCCGCCTATTTAAAATACAGAGAAAAATATAGACAATATTCCTGTGTGTGATGTTAAAAAACTATTGAAAATGGTCATACCTTGACCACCCTTGTACGTTGTATTTATCACAACAACACGGCTACCACCACCGCCTTTGTATTTAGTTGCAGTAGATAGAGCAATCAAGTAAGAAATGATGAGGACTCCCTAAAAAATGGGCAATAAAACTGCAATGTTTGAAACGGGCTGCAAAGTCATAAATATTTTATGGCAGAAGTCACCGAGACACACACGTTTAATTACTGCGTTTAATCGGAAAAATATTATGCTAATTTACTTACAAGAAGATGGAACCTCATGGTTATAAAATCTATGTGATCACTGCTGGAACACAAAACAAATATTGTCAGTTTTTTCCCACAAACCACTATGCTGCTGTAAGCACAGGTTTAAGTACTATTAAGCCATTGTGTCACATTTTGCTCTATTTATTGAATCCTGAAACAGCCATGGCCAAAAAAGTGCCAAGTCATCCCCTCTCCTTTTGCCTGCTCTAATTTGTAGTTTAGTTAAATCGTATTCATTAACGTGAGGTGATAAAATAGCAAAAGGCGCATTCTATAGTTGGTTCCTTTCTGCTCTAGTTTTAAACATGTGAGATAAACACTGTATTTGGTAACAAGTTTTCGTCACTTCTTTGTTTTCCGACTTCCTAACTTGCACTCTATAGTTAGCTATTAATCTCAGGAAGTAATAATGGTTATAGCTAGAAATACGATGTCAATATAAATGTTACCCCAAATTCGATTCAATAATATGTGCCCCCACCCATAATTAAGTACTACTATCAAGTAATGACGAAATCCAACCAACGATCAAATAACAAATTGACAAAAATGAATTAAATGGAGCTTTCATTTTAAAAACTTTTATTCACCATTTGTTCAACAACAATAACGTAAAAATCGTACATCCATACATTTAACAGCAACAATAATCTGTAAAACTTTATTTAAAAATCAGACTCGAATAAGAAGGCTTCATCGGTACCAAATCGTGCATAATATTGATCCATTAATGACTTGGTCCCGTGATAGGCATAATAAGGTTGAGTATTGCGATATTGATTACCTTCCTCTCTCCATTGATCGCAACATCCATTAGATTTGTGTTCTTGGTATTGCCACAATGCCCACAAATGTCGATTCCACTGTTGATACCGACTGGCGGTTTCAATTTTATCATTGTCATCCATTGTTGGTACCCAAACGTGTTGCTTTGCTCGTTCCCTCTGTGGCTCAATGTATGGCTCTTCTACTACAACAATGTACTCAGGATTCCTATTTGCGTCACTAATACGCCAACCACCATATTTGGATCCTACTTTTTGCTTCGGGAACTGCCGCCGCTCGAAGTTGTAATTTCCCCTGTAATCACTTCTCCAGTTGTTGTGATGAGAATTACTGTATTCTGAAACACAAAGCAAAAGTTAATTAAGTTGGTTAATTTAACTAATAACTGAATTAAGTCACGAAAAGTTAGTAGAAGGTTACGACTTATTAGCTAGTTGCAACCAACATCTAGCACAAATTCAAACAATCTGAGCGTCTAAATACAGGCAGCTGATTGGTGCATGAGCTCGGTTGCGAACGCAAGCGCACTTTTTAGGTTGTTGCGTACAAAGAATCGATTTCACATTTCTTTTGTTTTGTTTATGATGACAATACTTTAATTTTCCAGCTAGCTAACTAAAAAACGTGCATTAATTGGAATTGAATTTTTTCATGCAATAAAATTTTACTATTATTATTACCGTATCCATGATGAGAGGGTTGGACGACTACACTGAATTCGTAGAATGGAGACGGTTCGTAGTAGTGATTGCTACTAATGTGTGCACAAGTACAAATTGAATTGTAAGAAAAACACAATGAAATTATGAAATGGATAATGAGAAGGTTCACGATTGTAGGAGTTTCAGTAGCAATTAGGAGTTTGTTCGGAATACACATGAAATTTGTTGACGTCTTTGCGCTCCTTTTGCATAGCGTTTGTGTATGGTGTTATGTTGTTTGCGTGAACATGTTGCAGCACTGGAATCATGTGTACAAATGAGAAGTTGATGGAAACGAGAGTTGAATTATTATGATGATTATATGTGATTGATGAAGAACGGCTTGAGTTTGTTGGTTAGATATAGTTTGTCAGTTAGTTATTTGAGAGTGTGGCAGAAAAAGTGGTGGAAGGATTAGATAAGGAAAAAATGTATGTGAAATTAATTGCAATTTTAGCCTTGACTGGATATCATCATATCCTATTCAGTTTAGTTAAATCTCTTATTACAAAAACATGGAGATCTAACGGTTGGTTTATTGATCAAATTAATTTTAAACCAGTTGTAATTTAATTAATCTAATTGAATTAAATAGTTTTCTGTTGGCGATAAGACGATGGATGTATTGCTAAAAATGTTTGTACCCCACGGAATTAAGTTGAGTGTGAATTTTAGTATGCTTTTAAATTTTTTGGAATTGAAACTTTTTTCGGGTTTTATGAGACGAAAATATCGATTTGTAAACCATTAAAAGAAGCAGAAGTACTGAAAGTTGAAGTGAATTTTCCCAAATGGTAAATGTATTTGCTTGATTGCTCCAGCTTCCTTGTGAATATTCATTAGATTAGACCATGCATCATTCTTTTCTGTTGCATGAGACTTTGAGTGAAGTAAAACCTGTCAAGGACGTCACAATGTGTGTTTTTTATTTGTCTGTACAGAACTGAATACAACAAAAACAGACAAATTTGAGGCCTGAGAAGAAGTGTGAGTAATGTATGGGAAAAATTAATGCGATAATAAGCACATGCAAATACGTTTCAAGTATGAATGAAAAATAAACATTAAAAATTGATCAAACTAGATGGTCACTGTTTAATAATCCGAGTATTGAATATGATATGCATTGGTTAGAGTTAGAAACAAGGTAACAGTTTGATTTATGGTGAACATACTCATATAAGGCTTAATTTAATTTGGATGGTTCGAGAAACCAGTCTGACTGCAGATGCCGTAAAAGTTGATTTTTTCCATAATTGCCAGCCAAGTATTCCTGGAACATTTTTTGGGCAATAGAAAGTGAAGACTATTGAAACGTGCAATTTATAAACCCTCTGACTGACCTTGACCTAAGTTATATAGCAATGAGGAGTGCACTAGGACTAGAATCCTGTTTGGCTACTCTATATCATTTTATTCCTTAAATGTGCAAAGGATTTTCTGTATCATTCCACTATATGTATGTGATATAGCAGAAAATGTGGCCAAGTAAAGGGTAAAAAATTTCATCGAATGCCGGCTGCTATACATCATCCAACAGAACAGACACTGAACTGTACATGAACTAAATCCTTGACAATCACCTAGCATCGCATTTATAATGTGTCCAAAAATGATGGCAAAAAATACTATGTAAGAAATCATATTCAAGTTGACGTTCAATGATGATTGCAAATCTTTTTCCTGTAAAATTAAATGCGCTCTAAAATATTGATGTCTGGGTCAATGAGATAAGAATGTCACCATTTATAGGACTTATTCATTTTCATTTGTAGGATATTAATATCGCTTGTGAGAGTGAAAAAAAGGACAAATAAAAATATTTTTACTGACATGACTTATCCAGTCATTTTATACATCCTCTGCTTAAGCAGGTGTCTTACAGTAGTAGTCTCACAAAAATGTTGGAGGACAACTCGTCTCACACTAATGAACAGCTAAAATTATGTGACGCGAACAAATAAAATGAGACAAGTGAGAGCGCAATGTTCACAAATTAACATTGCAGACAGTTGGGGACCTGGTTCAGTTACATATGTAGTTGCAGAAAATTTATGTTATGGGAGATTTGGCAATGGAAATCTTTGGTTACATCTGCTAACACTTTTTCATGCATATGGATCTCTGCTTTTGTTTCTAACGTACCGTATCACAAAACTGCTAAACGATGTGTATTTTTAAATTTTAAGGAGAATACACCACATTTTCACATATGAGCGGTGTAATGTAGCGAAACCACTGCAGCTATGTAACTAACTAATGAGAGACAAACTATCTATAGTTTTGATCAAACCAATGATTCAATTTTTATCTCAAATCTACCATGTTCTTGATAACATAATCTTCTTTGCATCAGTGAGTCCTAATAAGAATTGCAAAGTAGCACACAAACATCCTACTTATGATGGTTGAAAAATAATTAATTCATTTAATTATTAGTAATCTGTGGGAGAAAAACAGCAACAAGTTCACAATATGGATGAACAGCTCAAGTGGAAACTGAACAAGCAAATGCTTTTAAATGACTCAACATGTAGTAATAATGATGATGTCAATCAAGCATGAAATTTTGATTACATCAAAATTTTCTTCCGTCTTTTTTAGTCCCGTTTCCTACACTGTAAAACCATTGAAACGTAAAAATATTGTCGCCCGTAGACTTTGTAAGAATGTAAAACACTTTTTTTCAAATCAATTACATTTCATTGGTTAGAAATGGAATTACATAGTAAATATTAACCATCAAGCCTCATAACCCTCTCATAACTACATAGAGCACTTTAATTTCATTACGCATCCACTTAATGTACTTTGAGCAATTAAATCATTTAATTAACCATGCTAACTAGGTGTTAAAAAAACTATGATGCCTCATCAGCAAACACTTGCCAAAGATTCATACCCAGAGGGAAACAATTGTGTACACCTTGCACTTGTGAATGCTCCAAGAAGAAACCCACACCTGTGACATTATAATAATTGATATGACACCTTCTTAATAATTATGTAGGAAGTAAACCTTTTTTAAAAAAACTGTATCAATCATTTCATCTGAACACATAAAATTAATTAAATGCCTTGTACTTACAAACTAGCCAGCTTTCCAGTAAAAACTGTGTTTGGACAAAACAAAAGTTATGGTATATAAAGCCGACTCGGATCCACAAACTGTATCAGTCTTCAAAATCTCAATTTACTATTCTCAACAACCAAAGAATAATTAATCAAATAATTTCCAAAACATCTTTTATCCTTCTCAAATCCCAATCTTTGCACACATCGACAATGGCCATTGTAAGTGTCGTCGTTCTCGTGTTCGTTCAACTAATTAACTTGCCCTAATCAAAATTTTACAAAATGTATATCTTGCTCTTCTTGATTTCAGCTCGGACTTTGCGTTTTTGCCCTCACTCTTTTTTCTGTGCAGTCCAGCTCATACTACTACAGTAATGGTTGGGCCAGTTCATATCCACGCTATGTGCAGATCTTTCGTGAAACTCCAACCGGCTGGGGATGGAGACCACAGGCTCAGCCAACAACCACCACTACTACAACAACAACTCAAAAGCCAGTGACCAGCGGAAATGGTTGGGCATCGCAACAAGCTGCAGCGACTACTTCAAAACCCCCATCCGTGGTTTATGTGGACACTGTTCCAGCTACCACAGAAAAGGCTCCAGCCAATCCTGGATGGCAACCCACTGCCGCTCCCCCAAAACCAACTGGATGGGGATGGCAACAACAACAGCCAGCCGTGATCAAATACCAACCTTCTTATGTCGTCGTTCGTCAATCCCGAGGAGGTTGGGGATGGGGAAAATGAAGAATTTGAATTCCCAGTTTAAAACTTGCTGGTTGGTTAGTTAGTTAAACACTGATGGATTTCACTAAATTGTCTTGCTTGTTTGATGCAAAGAGTAATGGATAGTGTCGTTTTGTTGAGTTCGTTTTCTACTTTCATAATTTTTGTTTATTTTGGAATAACATTTTGAATAAAAATCAAAAATTAAGCGTGTTTGATAAATCATGAGTTATTTTATGCGGTAGTGAGTAGTTTCTAACTTTTAAGTCAAGTGTATATTTAAGGCAATTTCACATTACTAGAGTCCGAGACAAATTATCAGCAACTGTAGCTACTGTACTAACAATACAGTACCCGAATTGATCAGAAGATTCTGGCAAACTTACAATATTTGATCGAACGGCGTCATCTCATCTCATTAGAGTATTTATATTTACATTCGGATTACGGCTCCCAAATATCTGTTTTTATTTCATGCGGTGCAAGAAAAACATTCTTGAGCGCAGCATAAATGTAAAATCGTTAACTTCAACACTAGAGCTGGTAGGTATCATTTTGCCTATTGTTTGGAGGTCACCAAAAGAAAGTATTAAGTTCAGTTGGCTAAAAAATCTGTAGGCATTTGATTTCTCAGTTATTTAGTTCAAACAAGTGTTATCAAATGTGACACGAAAAAGTCAACATGGGGCCACCCTTTTCCTCATTCCTTGGTTGTTGGAACAAATAACAAGTGAGAGATTTGAATCCGTTTCAAGACAGAAATTCACACGAAGGTCGCCAAAAAGAATGCGCTTGGAACTAATGAAAGAAATACGAGATTTGACGGTGAAAAACAGAATTCTGCTCGCAGTTTAGTTAGTTAGTTTGTTAGTTTACTCCAATTTTGCTGTGTGCTTTTGACACATTCATTAGTATTCTATTCACTATAGTCAATAGTTTTAGTTTAGTTAGTAAGTAGCATAGTACTTATGATAAATAAACCTCAGCAAGAGGGTATACCGACGAAGCCGAGTTATAAGGAATTATTTATATTAATATTACAAAAAACCAGTAATAATAATTAGGGGTTTTTATCGTTTTTCGGTAGTCTCATCAGCTAGTCTTTCTC
>Ga0210040_10007758_pt1 | contig 12890 bp, 12 predicted proteins | sample CryGeyCG12114_NA_FD_185462 | JGI IMG/M metagenome (GOLD analysis project Ga0210040, IMG submission 185462) | Groundwater microbial communities from aquifer - Crystal Geyser CG19_WC_8/21/14_NA (SPAdes) (version 2) | ecosystem: Environmental > Aquatic > Deep subsurface > Groundwater | place: USA... | reverse complement strand
TGGGGCCGAGGGTGACCTTGACGGCGTCGGCGAGCTGGTTCATGCCGCGCTCGAGGCCGCGACGGGCCTCCTCGTCGAACGAGATGATCTTGGCCATGCTGGGGGTTTCCTCCCGGTGACGGGTGGTGCGACCGGCCGGTGCCCGCGACGGACGAGCCGCGGCGCGGCGGTTCCGTCCCGACGCGCGCACGGCCCTCACCTGACGGCCGAGGTCCGTTGTCACTCTCGTCTGAGAGTGCCAGTCCCCATGATGAGCACTCTCCCCCCTCGAGTGCAAACGCCTGCGGCCCGCGAGGGGCCGCGCACCACCGGCACGACGCCCCCGGACGCGACGACGCCGCCGCCCGGGTCGGGCGACGGCGTCGGAGCGGCAGCCCGTGCTCGGGCGCCGGAGGGGTCAGGAGGCGGCGCGGACGGCCTCCGCCTGGGGGCCCTTCTGGCCCTGGCCGACCTCGAACTCGACCTGCTGGCCCTCCTCGAGGGAGCGGTAGCCGTCCATCTGGATGGCGGACCAGTGCACGAAGACGTCCGGGCCACCGCCGTCGACGGTGATGAAGCCGTACCCCTTCTCGGCGTTGAACCACTTCACGGTTCCCTGAGCCATGGTGCCACTCCTGTGTTCCTGTGTGCGGGTTCGAGCCGCTGTCAGGCGGCCCGGGTCTCACGCTCGCGGAGCTCGCGATGGTTCCGACGTGCGGGCCGTCCGTGCAGGGGGACCGGTGCTCATCGAACTGCTCGACCGGCGCCGAGAGTAGCCGCTCGCTCCCCGCCCTGGCGAGGGAAGTCCGCACGCCCGGGCCCCGCCCGGAGGGGCTCGGGGCAGGTCGCGGCGGCGGGGCTCAGCGCCCGAGCTCGATCCAGAGCGTGACGGCGAGCGCGGCCAGGGCGGCCAGCAGGAGGACCACGAGCACCGGGGCGACCCGGCGCAGCGCCCCCGGCCTGGCCCGGTGGGCGCCCTGGCGGCGGGGGTCCGCGGGCAGCTCGTCCAGCTCGTCCTGCGGCGGTCCGCCGGCGGCCACGGCCTAGCTCCGCGCGCCGAGCCGGCGCTCGGTGCGGGAGCGCTGGCGCTGGCTGCGCATCCGCCGCAGCCGCTTGACGAGCATCGGGTCGTGCGCCAGGGCCTCCGGGGAGTCCAGGAGGGTGTTGAGCACCTGGTAGTAGTGCGTCGCGGAGAGGTCGAAGAGCTCGCGGACGGCCTGCTCCTTGGCGCCGGCGTAGCGCCACCACTGGCGCTCGAAGGCGAGCACGGCCGCGTCCCGCTCGGACAGGCCACCGGCCTGCGGTGCGGGGTGGGCCCCCGGGTCGGCGCTGCGGGCTGCCTCGTCCACGGGATCTCCTCTCGAGCGTCCGGCGGCGCGCTCCCGCGCCGCCCGGCACCCTACGCCGCATGACACCGGTGTGGTTCGTCCGCGCCCGCGTGGTCCGTCGGTGCGGTGGAGGTCCGTCGACGCTGGAGCGGTCCGGCTCCGTGCGGTCCGTCGGGCGGCGTCCGGCGGCGTCCGGCGCCTAGCGTGAGCGGGTGCCGAGCCCACCGCCCCGGAGCCCGAGCGGGAGCGACCCGCTCGAGCAGCTCTCGCTGCTGCCCGAGCCCCACGACGCGGCCCGGGAGGAGCCCGTGGGCGCTCCCGGCGGAGCGGTGGTGGACCACCCGCCGGCCGACGTCGTGACCGCCGCGGAGCGCGCGGGGGTGGACCTCGGCGTCGTGGACCCCCGGTGGTGGCCCGCCCTGCTCGTGGCCCGCCCCGGTCTCCTGCGCGCGCTGGGCGCCCTGGCGGACGACGTCGCCGCCGGGCGCGAGGTGCTGCCCCGCGGCGACCGGGTGCTGCGGGCCCTCGCCCAGCCGGTGGAGGCGGTGCGGGTCCTCGTCGTCGGCCAGGACCCCTACCCGACGCCCGGCCACGCGGTGGGCCTGTCCTTCTCCGTCGAGCCGCACGTGCGCCCGCTGCCGCCGACGCTGCGCAACCTGCTCGCCGAGCGGGACGCCGACACGGGTCTGCCCCCGGCCGCGACGGGGGACCTCTCCGCCTGGGCCGACCGCGGGGTCCTCCTGCTCAACCGGGTGCTCACCGTGGAGGCGGGCCGCTCGGGCGCCCACCGCGGCCGCGGCTGGGAGCAGGTCACGGAGCAGGTCGTGCGGGCGCTCGCCGCCCGGGGCCTCCCCCTCGTGGCGGTGCTCTGGGGGCGGGACGCCCAGGCGCTGCGGCCCGCGCTCGGCGGGACCGCCGTCGTGGAGAGCGCGCACCCGAGCCCGCTGTCCGCCCGCCGGGGCTTCACCGGGTCCCGGCCGTTCTCCGCCGTGGACGCGGCGCTGGCGGCCCAGGGCGCCGGCCCGGTCGACTGGGCGCTGCCGGCGTCCTGAGCGCCGGCCGCCCCCACGGCGCGACCCCCGGGCGCGCGGCCCGCCGCCGGGTCGCCGCAGCCCCTCAGCTGCGCAGCGGCGCCTGGCGACGACGGCGGCCCACCTGGTCGAGGCCGCGCTCGAGCGGTGCGGCCACCGAGTCGCCCAGGGAGACGCCCGCGCCGATCGCCAGGGCGACGGCGCCGGCCTCGCCGAGCAGGAGCAGGCCCGTGATGACCGTGCCGCCGGTGAACTCCACCAGGGCGGTGTAGATGGTCAGGCCCGGCAGCAGCATGATCGTCCCGGGCACCACCACGGCGAGCGGCGTGGCGCGCCGCCGGAGGGCGGCGATCCGCCCCACCGCGCCCACGACGATGGCCGCCACCAGCGTGCCGGCCGCTCGAGGCCCCTCCGGGTCGGAGGACGCGACCAGGGCCACCTGCCCCGCGGCCGCGGCGACGGCCGTCACCAGCAGCAGCCGCGGGGGCGTCCGGTAGGCCACCGCAGCGGCGCCGGCCCCCAGCGCGGTGGCCAGCAGGAGGACCGGCAGCGGCGTCAGCGCGCCCCCGACGGCGGCCGCCGCCGCCTCCGGGTCGACGCCGGGGACGCCCGCCCGCCGGGCCAGGTCCAGCGAGAGCACGACGCCGCCGATGATCGCCGCGGTCGTCATGAGCACCGTGACCAGGCGCGCGGCAGCGGTCACGGGGAACCCCCGCAGGGCGTCCTCGACCGCCGCGACGAGGGTGCCCCCGGGGAGCAGCACGACGATGCCGCTGGCCACGACGAGCGCCGAGGGCGGCACCTGGCCGGCGAGCGAGGGGGGCAGCGCCTCCGCGAGCAGCGACAGGGCCGACGACAGCGCCCCGGCGACGAAGGCGCCCGCGCCGACGACGAAGAAGGTCGGCGCCCCGGCGTGCGACATCGCCCGCGCCCCGGCGTCCACGGCGACCGCCAGGGCGAAGCCCGTGGCCAGCGCCAGCGGGCCGCCCCCGAGCCGGGCCACGACGGCGACGGCCAGCAGACCCCAGGCCACCCGGACCATCCAGCGCCGGTAGGGGCGCGCGGAGCTCTCGACCTCCGACAGCCGCAGGGAGACGTCGGGGCGCTCGAGGCGCCCCGCGACGAGGTCCAGGACGAGAGCGTGGGCGGCGGACAGGCGGGCGTACTCGGTGCCGGAGGAGCGCACGACCTGCAGGCGGACCACCGGGGGCGAGCCGGCCGGCGCGTACGCGAGGGTCACCGAGGAGTAGGTGATGTCGATGTCGAGGTCCGCCTCCTGCAGCCCCAGCGCGATCGCGGCCGCGACGACGCTGGACTCCACCTCCCCGGAGCCGGAGCGCAGCAGCAGCACGGCGAGGCGCAGGAGGAGGTCGAGCGAGCGCTGGGGGTCCGCCGGCACCCCCATGCGGTGCGGGGAGGAGAAGGGCGTCCCCCGCAGCCGGTCCACGATCCGCACCGGCTGGGTCTGCTCCTCGGACCCGATGACCCGGCGCCGCCACCCGGACCTGCGGGGCGCGCCCGCGGGGCGGGGGCCGGCCTCGCTCACTGCGAGATCCTCCCGAACCACAGCAGCGAGCCGAGCGCCGAGAGCACCACCAGCAGGAGCGCGAGCCCCGTCCACCGCGCCGTCGTCTCCTCCTCCTCCACCACCGTGCCGATGGAGGAGCCGATGTCCGCGTACACCTCGTCGAGCTCGTCCGCCGACTCCGCCTCGTACGCCTGCCCGCCGGTCGTCTCGGCGATCTCCGCGAGCTCGCCCTCGTTGACGGGCACGGGCGTGCGCACCCCCTCCTGCTCGATGACGCCGCCCGGGGTGCCGAAGGCGATCGTCGAGACGGGCACGCCCGCCTCGGCCGCGGCTCGCGCGGCGTCCGCGTTGGTGCGCCCGACGGTCGTCTCGCCGTCCGAGAGCAGGACGACCGCGGCGGGGACGGGCGCGGAGGGGTCGTCCGGGTCCGGCGGCGCCTGCTCGACGGCGCTCAGGGCGGTGTAGAGCCCCTCGCCGATGCCGGTGTAGGACGCCAGCTCCAGGCCCTCGACGCCCCGCGCCACGAGCGAGCGGTCGGTCGTGGGCGGCACGAGGACCTGCCCGGCGCCGGCGAAGGCGACGAGGCCCACGTTGAACCGCGGCGGCAGCTCCTCGACGAAGGCCAGCGCCGAGCGCTGGGCGGCCGTGAGCCGGTCGGGCTCGACGTCGGTGGCGCGCATGGAGATCGACACGTCCACGGCCAGCACGATCGTGGCGCGCTCGCGGGGCACCTCGACCTCGCCGAGGGGGCGCGCGAACCCGACGGCCGCGGCGCCCACGCCGGCGACCAGCCCCGCGGCGACGACGTGGCGCCGCCACGCGGCGCGGCGCGGGGCGACCGCGCTGAGCACCGGCAGCGCGGAGAACCGCAGCGCGTTGCTGCGGCGGCGGCGCTGCGACAGGACGTGGGCGACGACGAGCACGGGCACGAGCAGGAGCAGCCAGAGGCGCTCGGGGGCCAGGAAGCCCGTGACGAGGCCGTCGAGCGGGCTCCCGGCGGGTGCGAGCTGCAGCCGGCTCACGCCCGCCCCGCCATCCGGTCGACGGCGCGCGCGGTCCTGCGCTGGGCGAGGACGAAGCGGGCGGTGGCCGCCACCCAGTCCTCGTCGGTGGCCAGGCGCAGGTGGGCAGCCCCGCACCGCCGCAGCGCGGCGGCCACCCGCTCCCGGTGCTCGGCCCCCGCGGCGGCGAACGCCTCGCGGACCTGCGCGCGGCCCGTGTCCACCTCGACGACCTCGCCCGTCTCGGGGTCGACGAGCTCGACGACGCCGACGTCGGGCAGCTCGGACTCGCGGCGGTCCACGACCTCGACCGCGAGCACCTGGTGACGGGCCGCCAGTCGCCGCAGCGCCCGCTCCCACGGCGGGGGCGGGCCGCCCGGCGCCCCCCCGCCGTCGAGGAAGTCCGAGACGACGACGCGCAGCCCGCGGCGCCGGTGGGCCGCCCCGAGCCGCTCGACGGCGGCCGCCAGGTCCACGACGGGCGCCGGGGTCGGTGCGGCTGCGCCCCGCCGCGCGCGGCGGGGCCGCTCGGGCAGCGGTGCGGGGTCGGCCAGGGACCGGGCCAGCAGCTCGCGCAGGGCGGCGTGCAGCGCCGTGCGGCCGGTGCGCGAGGGGCGGCGCACGACACCACGCTCGTCGAGGACCCACGCGCCGAACCGGTCGCCGAGCCGCGTCGTCAGGTGCCCGACGACCGCGGCCGCCGTGACCGCGAGCTGCCGCTTGTCGCTCTGCGCCGTCCCGAAGGCCATGGACGGGGACAGGTCGACCAGGACCCACGTCTCGAGCTCGCGGTCGGCGACGACCTCCCGCACGTGGGGCTCACCGGTCCGCGCGGTGAGCGGCCAGTCCATCCACCGGACGTCGTCCTCCCCCGCGCGGTAGGGGCGGCTGTCCGCGGGCTCGCTGCCCGGGCCGGTGCGCACGCCGAGGTGCTCCCCGCGCAGGAAGCCCTCCAGCCGGCGGACGACGGCGAGCTCGAGGCCCCGCAGCGCGCGGGCGCGGCCGAGGACCGCGCTGGCGGCGCCGGCCGCCGCGCGCTCGTCGAGCGCCGTCCCGGGGTGCGCAGGACCGCCGACCAGCGGGCTCACCGGCGCGGACCCCCGACGGGGACGGGCGGCGGCACGGCGGCCACGAGGCGGGCGACGACCTGCTGGGCGGCCACGCCGTCGGCGAGCGCGTCGAGGGACAGGACCAGCCGGTGCGCGACGACCTCGACCGCCAGCTCGCGGACGTCCTCCGGCAGCACGTGGTCGCGCCCCCGCACGAGCGCCAGCGCGCGGGAGGCGGCGAGGAGCCCGAGCGAGGCCCGCGGGCTCGCACCGGACTCGAGCAGGGCCGCCACGTCGGGGGCGCCGTACGCGGCGGGCGCGCGCGTGGCCATGACCAGGCGCACGACGTAGTCGCTGACCAGCGGGTGCACGTACACGCGGTCGGCGGCCGCCTGCAGCTCGAGCACGCGCACCGGGTCGAGCACCCGCCGTGCGCTCGGGGGCGCGACGCTCATCCGGCGCAGGATCTCGGCCTCGTCGGCGGCGCCCGGCAGGGGCACGTCCACCTGGAGCAGGAAGCGGTCCCGCTGCGCCTCCGGCAGCGGGTACACGCCCTCGGACTCGACCGGGTTCTGCGTGGCGATGACCGTGAACGGCTCGGGGACGGCGTGGGTCTGCCCCGCCAGCGAGACCTGCCGCTCGCCCATCAGCTCGAGCATCGCGGCCTGCACCTTCGCCGGGGCGCGGTTGATCTCGTCCGCGAGGACCACGTGGGCGAAGACGGGCCCGAGCTCGACGCTGAAGCGCTCCGTCGCCGGGGACCAGATGCGGGTGCCGACGATGTCGGAGGGCACGAGGTCCGGCGTGAACTGGATGCGGGTGAAGCTGCCGCCCAGGACGGTGGCGAACGAGCGGGCCGCCAGCGTCTTCGCCGTGCCCGGGACGCCCTCGAGCAGCACGTGACCGCGGGCGACGACGGCCACGGCCAGGCGCTCGACCATGCCGCGCTGCCCGACCACCACCCGCTGCGCCTCCGCCACGGCCTCGGCGGCCGCCCTGGCGGCGTCGTCGGCACCTGCGCCGGCCACGGACCCCGGCGCGGTCCCGGTCGGCCCGGTCTCGGTCGGCCCGGTCCCGGTCGGCCCGGTCCCGGTCGGCGCGGTCTCGGTGGGGTCGAGGTCGGCGGTCGGCACGCCCCCATTCCACCACCTCGGCGCGGGGCCCGGAGGGGGCGGCGACCGCGCAGCGGACCGGCAGCGGACGGGCGACGACCGCGCAGCGGACGGGCGGGCGGCCCCCGGGCGTCCGGTGCGGCGCCGCGGGCGCGGGCGGGCGCCGGCGCCGCCCGCACGCGGGCCCGTCCACCGCGGGCAGCGGCGCCGGGGAGGAGGGAGCGCCGCTGTGGTCTCATGGCGGCGTGAGCCCGGAGCCCGACGCAGCGGACGCGTCCTCCGGCCAGGAGCCGGGCGCGGCCTCCGGCGGGGACCGCCCCCCGAGCGGCTCCGGGGTGCAGCCCGGGCACGTCCTGCCCCTGCGCCCCGAGGACCCGGCGCGGCTGGGGCCCTTCGCCGTCGTGGGTCGGCTGGACCCCGACGACGGCGCCGGCTCCGCGCGGCCGGGCGAGCAGCGCCGCGGCCCGGACCTCGTCGACGCGCGGCCCGACCCGCGCGAGCCCGCCGCCGTCCTGGCGGCGCACGCGCCGGACGGCTCGCCCGTCCGGGTGGTCGTGCTGGGGGCCGGGCCGTCCGGGGACGCCGCGGCCCGCGACCGCTTCGGCGCCGCCGTGGCCGACCTCGGCGCGCGCGGGCGCCTGCTCGGCTCCTCCCTCGAGGGCCCCTGGCCGTGGGCCGCGACGGCCGCCTCGGACGCGCGGTCGGCCTCCGTCCTGGCGCGCTCGCCCCTGGTCGGCGCCGGGCCCGGGGGGGACGCGCCGCGCGGCCCCGCCTTCGTGCCGCACTGGTCGGACGGCGTCCGGCCCGCGCCGTCCGGGGCCGTCGCCGCGGCCCCGCCCGCCGCACCGGGCCGCGACCGACGGCCCTGGCTCCTGTCGGCGGTGCTGGGGCTGCTGCTCCTGGCGGCCCTGGTGCTGCTGCTCACCGGCGCGTGCCAGCCCTCCGAGCCGGAGCCCGCACCCGGGCCGAGCAGCTCCCAGCCCTCCCCGGAGCCGTCCCCGGAGCCGTCCCCGCCGCCCACCCCCGAGCCGACGCCGACGCCGGGCCAGGTGCCGACGCCGCAGGACGGCGAGCCGGCGCCGGGCGAGGAGGGCTCCCCCCTGCTGCTCGGCCCCGGCGTCGTCGGGCCCTCCTTCGGCCCGGGCGACGACACCGAGGTCCTCACGCTCGAGGACCTGCCCTTCTCCTTCCGGGTGCCCGCCGGCTGGTCGTGCGAGCGCGCCGACCTGCCCGCGCCGGTCGTGCGCTACGACTGCGCCTCGCCGGACGGGCAGTCCGGTGGCGCCGTCCAGCTGCAGCCGTGCCCCGCGCCCTGCGGGCAGGAGGCCTGGTGGTCGCTGCAGGACGTGCTGGCCGCGGGAGCGACGTGGTTCGAGGTCGACGCGACCACCGTCGCGGCCGAGGACTCCCTGCCCGGGCGCGAGGACTCCTACCGGCTGCGGATGAGCCACCTCTTCGTGGCCGGTGAGCGCGAGGAGTCCGACCTGACCGAGCTGGACACCCACCTGTACGCGGAGTTCTGGTCGCCTGCGGCCGACCGCGAGGCCGTCCAGGGCGTCGTCAACGACCTGCGCGCCAACACCCCCTGAGCCCCGCCCCCGGGGCCGGGGAGCAGCCCGGCGCCGCGGTGCCGCACGGACGGGACGGCGCGACCTACGCTGGCCCCATGGGCGCAGGCGGGTCGGCGCCGGCGGCGCGGCGCCCGGGTGCCCCCGCCGGGGCGGCGGCGATCGCCGGTGCCCTCGGGCTCCTGCTGGCGCTGGTCTCCCCCGATCAGGTGCGCGGCTGGGTCGTGCTCGCCGCACTGCTGCCCGCCGGCCCGCTGGTGGCCCTGGCCGTGCACCGCTTCGCCCCGCAGCGGCGGGCGCAGTGGCTCCTCGTGGCGGTGGCCGGGGCGGCCCTGTCCGCCGCCTGGCTCGGCGTGCTCGTGTCCTCGAACGCGCTCGCGTCGGCCGCGATGCTCGCGGTGTACCTCTGCCTGGGGACCTCGGCGCACATGGCGCTCGGACCCGAGCGCCGCCGCCGGTGGGTGCTCGCGGTCGACGTGGCCGCCATCGCGGTCGTGGGCGCCACCGGCGCGCTGTGGGTGCGCGGCGTCGTCGGCGGACCGCCGGCGCTGCAGGCCGCGCTGCTGGCGGCGGGCGACCTGGTCCTGGTGGCCTACCTCGTGGCGCTCCTGCACTCCAGGGCGCGCGTCACCACGTCGGTGGCAGCGCTCGTCGGCTCCCTGGCGGCGCTCGAGCTCCACCACGTCGGCATGTGGCTCGATCCCGGCGACGACGGCACCTCGCCCTGGTCGAGCGCCCTCGTGGTCGCCGCCGGCCTCGCCGTGACCGCTGCCTGGCACCCCAGCATGGCCGCGTTCGGCGACGTCGTGAGCCCCCTGGTCGCCCCCCGGCGGCAGGCGCTCGTCCTGGTCCCCGCCGTCGTCGGCCTGCTGGCGGCCGTCGCCCTGTCCGCCCTGGGCGTCGTCCCCGCGCCCCCGCCGGCCGTCGTCCCGCTGGTCGCCCTCGCCGGCCTCGTCTCCGTCCTCCTGATGACCACGAGCTTCACCCTCTCGGCGGCGGTCGACCGCGACCTGCTGGAGACCGACCCCCTCACGCGCGCCGGCAGCCGCATCGCGCTCGAGCGCCTGCTGGCCGCCCAGATCCACCAGGGCACGGCACCGGTCCACCTCGTCGTCGTCGAGCTCGACGAGGTGGCCGTGCTCGCCCGCCGCCAGGGGCGCCAGGCCGCCGACGAGCTGCTCGTGCGCCGGGTCCGCGACCTCGCCGAGGGCCTGCCCGACGCCGTCGTGTGCCGCACGGGCCCGCAGACGCTCGCCGTCGTCGCTCCCACGGGCTCGCGCGTGCGCCGGGACGAGACCCCGCTCGGCCTCGTCGCGGCGGTGCGGGCCCAGCTCGGCGGGCACGGCGGCGAGCCGGGCCGGGGGCTGTCCTCGACCGCGGCCGTCCTCACCGTCCCGCCGCGGGCGGAGGTCTCCGGGGTGCTGTCGACGCGCGAGATCGTCTCGGCGCTGCTGCGCCACGCCGAGCTGTCGCTGCTCGTGGCCCGCGACCGCGGGGTCCCCGTCGAGGCGGACGTCGCCCGCGACGGCGCCTACGAGCGCGCGCGCCGCCTGGACAACGACCTGGCGGCGGCCCTGGCCGGGGTCGAGCAGATCGCCGTGCACTACCAGCCGCTGGTGGACCCGCGGACGGGCGCCGTGCGCTCGCTCGAGGCGCTGGTGCGCTGGGAGCACCCCGAGCTCGGCCCCGTGCCCCCGGACGACTTCCTGTGGGCCGCAGCCCTGCAGGGCCGCGCGCGCGACCTCGACGACCTCGCGCGACGGCGCGCCCTGGAGGACTTCGCGGGCTGGCGGGCGGCGGGGGTCGAGCCGGAGCACGTCGCGGTCAACCTGTCCGCGCAGAGCCTCGAGTCGCCGGACCTGGTCGAGCGCGTCACCGCCGACCTCGCCGCGAGCGGCGTCGAGCCCGAGCACCTGGTCCTCGAGGTCGTCGAGCAGGAGGAGCTGCGCGACCTGCGCGCCGTGGCGGAGCGGCTGGGCCACCTGCACCGGCTCGGGGTGGGCGTCGCCGTGGACGACTTCGGCGTCGGCCACGCCGCCCTGCAGTACCTCCTGCACCTGCCGGTGAGCACCGTCAAGCTCGACCGCTCGCTCGTCGCCGAGGTGCTGACCCCCAGCGGGCGCGCCCTGCTCGGCTCGGCCGTCGCGCTCACCTCGTCGCTCGGCGCCGAGGCCGTCGCCGAGGGCGTCGAGTCCGCCGAGCAGATGCACGCCGTGGCCGACCTGGGCTTCGCCCTGGCGCAGGGCTACTACTGCGGGCGGCCCCGCCCTGCGGACGAGACGGCCGACGTGCTGGCCGCCCGCGGGGCCGCAGCGCAGCTGCCCCGCTGAGCCGCAGCCCGAGCTCCCGGCCCGACCCGTCGTCCGCGACCGGGGACGGGGCCTGGCCCGGGCCCGGAGTGGGGCGGGTCGGGTCGGGTCGCGTCGGCCTACAGGTCGTAGGCCGCGGTCGAGCGCACGAGGTCGACGCGGGCGTCGTCCTCGCCCCACGGGCTGCGCGCCAGCGCGGCGGCGAGCGCGTCCTGCACGGCGTCGCGGGCGGCTCCGTCCGTCTCGGCCTCGACGAGCAGGACGACGTCGGCCCCCTCGCCGTCCGCGTCGACCCGCACGTCGTGGGCGCCCGGGTCCTCCTGCCCCGTCGCGAGCGCGGGCTCGGCCAGGCCGAGGTCGCCGCACAGCTGCCGGACCTCCTCCGGGGACACGGGCGCGGAGAAGAACAGGACGACGTCGACGCGGTACAGCGTGGGCATGCGCGCCAGCATCCCCGGTGGGGCGGCGCCGCGCCCGTCGTCGCCCCCGCGCCCGTACCCCGCACCCTGCTCGGACGAGCCCGAGCGCACGGGGGACGTCGTCCGAGACGCCGGGCTCGGGCGGGCGGCCGTGGCTACCCTGGCGACCACTGGTGGCCGGTGCGTCCCGCACCGGCCACCCCGGGCGCACGACGGGCGAGGTGGGCAGATGACCGGGCAGACGACCGAGGAGACGGGCGCGCAGGACGCGCAGGCGCCGACGAGCGCGAGCAGCGCCGCGAGCACGGGCTCGACGGGATACCGCGAGGGCGGCTCCCGGCGCATCGACAGGGTGCTGTCACCGGCCTTCGTCCAGGGCCTGCCCGACCTGGCGGACGCCGAGCTCCGGGAGCGCCGAGACCTGGCCATCGCTGAGGAGGCCGACCTCGCCTACACCCGGCGGCTCGTCGACGGCCGGCTGGCGCTCCTGCTCGCCGAGCGCGCGCGCCGGGAGCGCTCCGAGCGCACCGCCGACCTCGGGCAGCGCAGCGACGACGAGATCGTCGCCGGCCTCGTCGCCGCGCTGCTGAGCTCGGCACCGCAGGACGCGGGGGGCAGCCAGGACGACGCCGCCCGCGAGGTGGTCGACGCGCGCGACATGCCCGTCGTGCCGAGCAACGCAGGCATCTACCACCGCGACGCCGAGCGGGCCTTCGCGGACATCCGCTTCAGCGACCTCGGCTCCCTCGAGGACACCGACCTGGTCGAGCACGCCGCCCTCCTGTCCGCGCTCGAGCAGCGCCTGACGGGCGACCGCGGGCGCGTCCTGGAGGTGCTGCGCCTCCTGCGCCGGGAGGCGGACACCCGGACGCACGCCGGCTGAGGGCTCGCCCGGGCGCTCGCCCGGCACGAGCGCTCGCACGGTGCTTGCCAGAGCAAGCGCTCACGGCGCACCATGGGGCCATGACCAAGGTGCTGGGCGTGGACGTGGGCAAGGTCGGCGACCTGGGCGGTGGGCTCGGTGGGGCGGTGGGCGACCTGGGCGGATTCCTGCGCGAGCAGCGCGAGTCCGCCCAGATGTCGCTGCGGCAGCTCGCCGCCGCGGCGGGCGTCAGCAACCCCTACCTCAGCCAGGTCGAGCGCGGTCTGCGGCGGCCCAGCGCGGAGGTGCTGCAGCAGATCGCCCGCGGCCTGCGCATCTCCGCCGAGGCGCTGTACGTGCGCGCCGGCATCCTCGAGGAGCGCCCGGGGGGCGGTGGTGAGGTGCGCGCCGCCGTGCTGGCCGACCCCTACCTGTCCGAGCGCCAGCGCGACGTCCTCCTCGAGATCTACACGACCTTCCGCGCCGAGAACGCGCGCTCGGAGGTCCCGTCGGCTGCTGCTCCCCCCGCCGACGAGCCGGTGGACGAGCGGGCGGACGCGGTCGCGGACAGCTCCGCCGCCGAGGACGCGCCCCCGCCGTCCCGGCGCCGGGCCCCTCGTCGCGGCGCTCCCGCAGCGACGGCACCGCAGGACGGCTCGAGCGCGACCACGGGGAGCGGGCCCGAGGGCGAGGCGGGCGACCCC
>Ga0210040_10007757_pt1 | contig 12890 bp, 16 predicted proteins | sample CryGeyCG12114_NA_FD_185462 | JGI IMG/M metagenome (GOLD analysis project Ga0210040, IMG submission 185462) | Groundwater microbial communities from aquifer - Crystal Geyser CG19_WC_8/21/14_NA (SPAdes) (version 2) | ecosystem: Environmental > Aquatic > Deep subsurface > Groundwater | place: USA... | reverse complement strand
AACAAAACGTCTCCAGATTACAGTGTTATTATTAAAACTGTAAACAAGTTTTATTTTTCTTAAGGCAAGAACTTACTTACTGGTTCCCGCCATCAAAGGGTTAGAATTTGCTTTATTGCTAACATTAGCGTTACTTGCTTTTCTACAAATACTCATCCACTCATCTATAGTTCATTTCAGAAAAAAATGGAATTTTTTTTTCGGTAGGTTATTTGGCATTATCGTTGTTTCGTTGTCAACAAAATGTAAACAAAAATTTTTTCAAATAATTTTTTTTAACTGAGAAAATGAGCAATGAATTCATTGCTCACTCTCTATTGCAACTCTGTCTAATAATTATTATTGTTGCTACAACATTTTACAGATTTAGTGGTTTACTTTGTATAAATCGACCATTTGTCGGGGATAGCCGAATAACATGGGGCAACTTTTTTTTACTTTGAAATGAACTATACTTCTCTTGTCATAACCCTGTTAACTTTCCATCTTTTTTTGCATGCAAAATGAATCAATCAACAGAAAATAATAAAATCGAAAATGTTTTTAAAATTTCTACGTGGACCAAAGGCTTTCAAGTTTCTATAGGTTACAGCAGTAGGAAACTCGCGACTGCTGCTTATACAAAAATTGCAACAAGTTTTCCCTATTTTCTCGATAAAAAACTGAATGGTATAGCCATGGTCGAGACAAAATGTTCATAGTCCATGGAACAAAATGTCTCACGGCTTCCTTATACAGCTATCGTTAAACCGACCAGTAAAATATCCCCCCTTGTCTTTTTATTTTGTCAGAATAACAATAATTTTCAAAAACTCATCCGGAACATCAAGCAAATTGAATGTTTCAATTGTGCATAACAAACCACTGATGCCCATTTTAGAAGCCTACTTATGGATAGTTGTGTTTCTAAGTGTAGACGTGTGCGCGCAAAATGGGGCTTATATTAACGACCGACTGTCTTTCCTAACCAATGCCGTAAGCATGCAAGATAACGAATAAAAATCTAGCTAAATAAAATTATGTCCACAACTGAGCTAAAGTTAACTATCATTTCATAGGATGTCTACGCTGTTAATTTTAAACGAATTGACGGTGTTTCTCGAAATCTCATCGAACTAAGCGGCAAAAAAGCCAAAGTGACCCCTACTAAAGTAGAGTCATTAGATGCTCCGATTGAATACGAAGAATCGGCACCAGCCCTCTCAGTTTTCATCATTTTGGCAACAGCAATTATGCTCCCAGTGATTCTCAGGCATTATGCCAAAAAATTCTTCTACTGGAGGGAACCTGTTTTGATAAAAGAGAAAGTAGTACCTATTTTCCCTCAAGTCACGCTTTATTCAATGCAACAATCCAGAAGGGAGTGTTATTTGCCCCGTCAACAGAGAACAACTTGGGCTTACTATGCCAGAAGTTATTTGCTTACTCCGGAGGATTTCCATTTGGTCCAATTCAATGACATCTTTGTACGTGACTGGAAGGAATTCAAGAGGCCGCGAAATATTTGGGCAGCAGTCAAACAAGTTCTCAATATGAACCGACTTTTCCAACGTGTCAGAACTGTGAGACATGGACTGGGAATGGAAAGTAGTATATTCACGATAAGGGATAAGCTTGGAGATCCACATTTTCATGTGTATCATCACCAAAAACAGCAAAAGGAACATCAAAGGTCTGTTGCACGGATTGGTGTAACTAACCATCATCACAAAGCCAATCAGCAGTTTGAAATTGACGATCAGCCTGAAACTGAAGAAAATAAAAAGAAACAAACTCTATCTGTAATGGATGGTGGGAAAGCTGGTAAGAAATGAAATGGAGTAAATTGAAGTTAAATATTGACTTCGCAATTTGAGTTTTTAACATATTTGTGCTTTTATACAGGAGCTCCAGCGCAACAAGGCGTTTTGATAAGAAGTGACGCCGATTTATATGTAAGCAAAATGATGAGACAGTTTGCAGAATTGGAGTTGGATTCGAGTAAAGGAAGACCAAGAATTGTCTCCTCCAATGAATCACCTGGTGTTTCACCTGCGGCCTCCGAAAAATCAAAAGGTTCCGATCCAGATACATCTAAACGATAGGTATTTGGGCATTGAAAAAATACGACACTTGATACTATGCTGACTTTGCTGACAATTTACACACTCGAGAGTTGAATTCAATCGTTAATTCAAATTGTTCTTGTATATTTTGCTATTTATAGGCTTTTTCATATGATAAACGCCTCAAACAGTCCACTCGAGTTCAAGCTGCAATTATAAGGAAGATCGAAGACTGCTATGATGCAATACCGAATGAAATTGTATGTTTGCGCATGATCACTGAACTCTTTTTTGTTATAAATATGAACGAACGAAAGAACAAACGATATGCAGCAAATTTTAAATTATAATTTTTGCAGCGATGCCGTTGAATTTTACTTTGTTGAATGATTTATTTTTGCATTCGTACATTTACGATGAAAATAAAAATGCTGTGCTTTAAAAATGGTAGATCAGTATAGGCTACTTAATAAATGAAATAAAATAATATGTCTGGTCAAAATACAAGACTGGTCATAACTGGATTTATAACTAAAAATATAACTAATTATGAATGAATGAGCTCGTAAAACTCGTTACTTTGTTTTAAAGTTTCTTTTTCAATTGTGGTCTGGCAATAAATAACTTATTTTAATTTAAAGTTCAATTAAACATACGTATTTCATATCAAACGGTGCATATCATGTATAATGAAAACAGTGTGTCAATGTCAAATATGCTACTGATAAGATTAAGGACCAATTCAAGTGATCTGTGGAAAACATTATTGGTCATTATGCTTGGACTAATTCCATGAAAGATAGTTCAACTTTAATTTGAAAGACATCTTCTTATTTCAAAATGAAGTGGCTAAAAGCCAAATTTTGTTTTGTTTTATGCCTGTACTTTGTTATCGGAGGTTCCAGCTCATTAAAGAATGGACCGGAGCATGAAGTTCCCAGTTTTCCTAGATTCAGACTCCCGACTTCAATTGTTCCAATAAACTATAGAATCCAAACGATGCCAATATTAGATGTAATACTTGACTACGAAAGATTTACATCTCCGTCTAAAATTTGGATCCATGTTTTGGTGAAAGAAGAAACAGACAATATTAAACTGCACGCCATATCAGCTGACTTGAATATCAATCATTCATCTATTTCTGTAAGAATAACTGGTTAAATTACACATTTTCCAGGCTTTTAAATGCTTTACACGAATTTGTATTGAATTTTGAATTGTTTTTTCAGGTCATTAATATGAACGCTGGGAACAACTCCTCGATTTTTAAAAGTTATCGGTATGACCAACCGAACAGTTTTCTTATTTTAGAGCTAGAAAATTCCATCCATCCGGAGGAAACTTACGAAGTTTACATGCAGTACAATGTAAAAATATCCCAGAGTCGACTGAATGGCATGTACCTGGATTTTTACAATGATTCCGCCGGAGAGAAAAGGCAGTTTAAATTTTTTTTTGCACAATTCTATCTCAACTACGCAATATGTAAATGTTTTAATTTTGTATGTTCATCAGATATGTGGCAACAAGTTTATTTGCACCAAATCATGCCAGACGAGCATTCCCTTGTTTTGATGAGCCCCAATTTCGTGCCACGTATGACATCACAATAGGGCATCATATAAGCTACAATGCGTTTTCTAACGCAGAGTCCAAGTCCACTCAAGAAATGCAAGTTAAATAAAATAAAAGCTCAAGTTTACAGTTCAAATTTAAAAATAATGAGATTTTCTACAAATATAGACCTGGAATGGAAAATTGGGTATGGGAGACTTTTAACACTACACCCATAATGTCTTCCTATATTGTCGCTATGATTGTATGTGATTTTGATTACAATGAAGCTCCTCCGGATAGTTTTGGAGATACGGTTGTTCGGGTACAAAAAAAAAAAGTCAAATTGTAATCTCATTATTCTAACCAGAATTTACAATGTTAATATTACAAGGAACTACATTGCAATACACAACAGGTTTACGCTTCTCCCGAATTAATATCCAAAGGAGCAGGCGAATACAGTACACAAATGACTGCGGATGTAATGTCTTATTTTGAGTCCTTGTTTATTGTTGAATATCCCGTTTCGAAACTTTTTTCCATTGCTTTGCCACAATTCTTTTTCAATGCGATGGAAAACTGGGGAATGATAACATACAAGTACTTGCTTCAAATATTAGAAAACGTAGTGAACTATGATTAAATGCCTTTGTATAAGGAGTAAATTTGTTCGCAAATTCTCATTCTAGGGAGCCAATATTATTGTACTTGGCAAATGAGACTACAGAGGAGGAGAGATATCGGATCAATTATGTTGTCTCCCATGAACTTGCCCATCAGTGGTTTACTGATTGACTATAATTTACTAAATATTAACTAAATAATGACTATGATTAAACTTGCTGTCAAATGAGCTTAGTTAGTATACTTTTTTTTCTATCAACAGGTTTGGAAACATCGTGAGCTGCAAATGGTGGGCATACGTGTGGTTGAAAGAGGGCTTTTCTACTTACTACGCGCATTTTGGTATGGAACACACACATCCAGAATTAGAGCCTTGGAAGGGATTCCTCATCAATGTTAGGAAAGTAGCTATGGACTTTGATGCTACAGAAGGTTACCATTTTAATGGACTGAAAAAAAAGCTATAAGTTATCTTAAAGAATATACTACGAAATATATGTTTTGTAGATACACATCCTCTTGAAAATTTTCCACCTACAGCTGAAGAAGTGACGGAAATTTATACCAGAATTCCATATCAAAAAGGAGCTTGCGTGTTACATATGACTTCGGATTTTCTGACAGAGGCAAATTTTCTCGCTGCCATACGTTCATATGTTGATAAATTGTATGGAATCTATAATACTAACTAACTAACCAATTAACTGATGCAATATTAACCATTTTGAATATGTAATTTTTAGCCAATATATCAGCGCAGAACAAAATGACCTTTTCAACACAATTCAACAATCCTTGGAAGATGCGTCCCAAACCGGCGTTCTACCAGACGGTATCACTGCATATGATATTTTAAACACTTGGGGAACGCAAGCTGGATTCCCATTAATTACTGCGTCCACCGAAACTGAAAATATTTTGACTTTGAATCAAGTAAATCTTCATAAGCATTCAATTAAAATACACAAGCCCATGAATTTATACAGCGTAGTATTTTTAGGCTAAATTTATAGGCGGAGATATGAACCATCCTGAACACACTTGGTGGGTTCCTGTAGATGTTTCTCCATCTACAAATCCGGAACTAGCCAAAGGTCAACCAGATATTTGGATTCCATGGAATGTTTCAACTGTAGAACTAGCCATGAATACTAGTCAGCTAATTCTGATTAATCCTGAAGTTTCCGGTGAAAAAAATGACCAAATTAAAAGGCGAAAAAATGAATTTTTGGAACTAACACACTAAATAATATTGAAAAATGTATTCTTGTAGGGTACTACAGAGTTCAGTACAGTAAAAACATGTGGGATCAGATTTATCAAGCGTGGTCAATGGGTTCTGAGCAAATCACTCCTCAAATCAAGAGTCAGCTATTAGAGGACACTTTTTACCTTGCCTATTACAGTAAGTTTTTCAAGCATTGCAAATAGCGTTAGGGAAATCATGGTATCAAATTGGTTTATGTTATGTTTCATAATTAGATTACGACAATATCGAAAGATTCATGAAAATTAGTCATCTGATTAATCACAAAGACCATATCCTAGTGTGGGAAACTGCATCAATCTTATGGGACAGAATATACTCTCTGCTTGAAAACTTCCCAAAATATCAAATTCCTGTTAAGGTAAATGCTACTCTTTTCTGTCAAAATATTTTGCTTCAATTTAATAGACCGACATTTTTTATCAGGAAACTATACTAGCAAAATTGAAACAATTAACTGCTGATATCGGACTGATGGCTGAAATTTACAAACCCGAAAAGATTGATCGCTACAAAGCCATGTTGTTGATCTGGGCATGTAGATTAGAGCAAGACGAATGCTTGCAAAGATTCACTTATGAGATTGATGAGTGGCGTAGGCTTGGAAAACTTACTGTGTGGGAAAGGTTTGTTTTTTTAACGGACTTTGTATTAGTGACTTGGTAAATGTAATAGTAAATGTAAGTTACCTTACATATACCATTCCATTGTCTATAGCATACCATTAGAGATGCAAGAGAGCACACTATGTGCTGCTATACGGAGTGACGAGTCTTTGAAAACGTGGAAACTCGTGCACACAGAATTTGTAAGGTCCAGTCATGTTACTTTTTCTCAACAGCGCAAAATGGCTATAGCTCTCACCTGTACTACAAACAAGGATGCCCTACTAATGTATGAACTTTTACTAGGTTACAGTCGTTACAGTACAGTGCAGTTTTATAGGGTGTGTATGGTGTGTTGAATTTAAATTGTCAATTTATAGATACCTGTACGACATTCTGGTGGAAAGGAGAAAAATACAAAATGCAGACACAATTATGATCGGAATATCGAAAAACTCTGCTTCTAAAAATGCAATTTTCTCTGAAAACTTCGTCAACAATGCTCTTGGAAAATTATCAAAAAAGTATAGTAATAAAGATTGCATAAAAGTGAGAGCTCAAGAAAATAAAACATAGATTGGTAAATCGTTTTTTCGTTAAACTCGCAGTATGGGCTACACAATTATGGACGAGCTGCTAACATCTATTGCAAAAAATATGTGCGGTGAGCAAGACTTGAAGAAGGTAAAAATGTAAAGTTTTATCAACTGGAATTTCACGGACTTCAATTGCTTTCACAAACCAATGTTTTTCCAGCTTCAAGATTTGGCAGCAGGAAACAAAGATGGGAAATTAGATTCAATGTGGAAACGCCTAGTTCGAATTGTAGATCGTAATACCGATTTTATTGAAAGAAACGATAATTTGTTTTTAAATTCAATATTATTGAACTGATGGTATTATTCAGAGGTCACTCAAGCTCAATAGCTCTCTATAAAATTAGTCGTGCAGTGCAGGGTAACTAAACTAACTAATGCAGTGCTTGCAGTTTTACAATTAAAATACTAAACCATATCATTGAATGTTGTAAAATACAATATAATGCATAGTAAAATTGAGTATCCATAAGTAATTTAAAATTTCAAAGTATCTAATTATATTCAAAGTTTTAAAATCGTGTTTCCTTAGAATTTCCATTCGATTCCGATTTATTGCTCTCTTCCGTTTGGAAATCATAGTTGTCAATTCCCATTTTTGGGTCGAAAGTACTTCCACCGTTAAAAGTTGGATAAAATTCTCCATCTTTGGATACAAAACCATTTGATGATGGAGCAATGTCATTGGTCCCCTATATAAAGAAAAACATATATGTCAAATAAACTTTTAAGTTCAATGTCAAGTCACGTACAATTCATTTACTTACCTTGTAATGAGTTCCTATCTCCCAACCTACTTTCTGTCTAAAACTTTCTGGTACAATAGAGCATATGAATTTGTTAATTGCTGGACTAATCAGCCTTGGATCTAATTCACGGGGATCTTGTTGGCCCGTTATAAAACTCAGAATTAGACCGAGGACTATCACAATTGTGAACCCGATAAAGGAATACCAAATGTATGATATTCTGTAGAACTCAATAATTCCTCCTCTAAAAAAATATTTTCAACGGTTGAATACATGAAATAAGCACGTTTTAGATTTCAAACAAAGTAATTTACAACTTACGATTCTCCTTCAGATGGGACAGCTTGAGTTATATTTGCATGCAAGCATCCGGCCACACTTATAGCTAATTTTGGAGTCGTCAAACGTCCTGCAACTTTTACAGCAGTAGCTCCAAACCCAAGCCAACATAGGAACGTTAAAGAAACCACGGTCGAAACCGTTGCACCAAAAGTGTTAGCCCATGGGAAAAACATTCCCAAAGAAAACAAACCGAGTAATGGTCCCCCGATGATTCCAAAAATTGAAAGGGCAGCCTGTGTGTGAAATACGACGCTTCATACTATACTCGTTAAAAAACACCAACTAAACTTAAAAATGCATTTTCAGCCCTTTTTGTGTACCTGTAAAACTCCTCCAAGATTTTCCACAACAAAGATCAAACCAAATGAAAGGAGTCCAAATACTACTGCCAAAATCTTAGAAACTTTAGTTGCCGTCTTTTCAGACATGTCCGGATAAAAAACACCTTTGACAAAATCTTCCAAAGTGATTGCGGCCATACTGTTTAGTCCACTTGACACAGTGCTATTAAAATTGCAATATAATAAATATTAATGTTTCACCGAGCTCAATAAAAACCTGCGATTCATTGTCTTCTAACTAAGTAGCAATGTATACCTCAAAGCACCAGAAAATATTCCAGCTACAAAAAGTCCGGGCAATCCGGGAATTTCACTTAAAGTGTCCATGACAAACAGTGCTGTAAATCAAGTTATTTTTTCATATTTTCATGCAGAGGATCATAATGATCAAGGGGCTAAAAATATTTTACGAACATGTATAAACATTGAGTATTAATTCTTACGTAATAACTGATCCGCCTTTTTAACTTGCTGAAAATCATAATCAGATTATGAAGAAACTCATGAAAACCCGTTTCAAATTTAAACAGATTGTATAATACTCACCCCGGAAGCGATTGGATCACAATGCGAATATTTTGCATAAATAATGAGACCAACATAACAGCACATACTGATCATTGTAAACAGCCCAAAAAAGTTTATCCAGAGAGCGCTATCAGTGAGTTAACATACAACATGCAATCAAAACTGACATGAAATCATAACTGAATACTTTGATGCCTTGATACTACTCAATTAAAGAAAAACATACGTCTGGGCCATCTTCTTGTAAGGTACAGTGAGATAGCGCTGTACTTGGGCTTGGTTTACTCCGTATATAGCAATCCATGTGAAATAAGCACCAATAACGAGACCCCTGCAATTATATTCATTCATTTAATAAACTGTAATTTTTATTTCATTGCCAAGAGCAAAACTTTTTAAACAGGTTTTACCAAACTGTATGCCGAACTCGGGGATCAGGATCAAAGCTGAAATTGTGAATGATAATAACTTTTTTGAACTAAGGATCTTAAAAACCGATAGATTTAAGTAGTAAAAACAATTATGAGCGTACTTCCAAAGTTCTAATCGATTTCCTTCATGGGCTCTTTCCCAGATCACCCAATTGCCCCCTATGTCATTGACTCCCTTAAGGATCACTGTCAGCATCGCTCCGTACATAATGATCACTTGTAGTGTGTCAGTCCACATGACAGCTTTCATACCTCCCTAAGTTTCCCCAACCAATCAATAATTGGATTAAATTAAATCCGCATATGCTTGCATATTATGGAAAACACTTACAACAGCAGTGTAGAAGATACAGATTGTCATAATAGCGACTATGCAGCCATATCGATTCAGCCCCGTCACTACAAAAAATGGCGAGGCAATCTTCATTTAGTTGTACTATACTGAGTTCACAATCTAAAACTTGTTAATTCAGACGTACCTTGAGTCAAAGCCAAACATGGTGCCAGCACTGAAAACAAACAATATAAAGGGAGTTGAAGGTAATCGTATGCTGAATAAAGAACTCACAAATCAGGCAGGGGAATTAATGACGTAAGCTTATTGACCTCATGTGACTATAATATATTATTGCAACAAAAATCGATATAAATTAATTAGTAAAATTTTCAGGAATATATGCTCATCATTCATCAAAAAACATTATTGCTTTAAGCTGACTAAATAATACAGAAATGTATTTTAGTATTGCTATTGATTTGCAAATTGAAACAATTTTTTCATCACACACATTGCGCATGGTCAGTCAGCACTCAACGCGAGCAACAAGAAATAAACGCTATCTGCTGAACATGCGCAGAGGAACAATCATCAATGTAGCTTTTGTTCAGTCGTTGATCCTTACCGCATTTCTTAACTTTTTACAAATGTGCAAGGAAAATAAAAATGACTAGCAAGTCTTATAGAATAGAGGATCGGCATCCGCGATTAAATAATTGAATCGTAATTGCAATTATAATAGTTCACCAAATAGTTCACATACCCACAATAGCCATATAGATTGCCTGTAAAAAGAAATCAAGTATTCAAGTCCTCGTGTGGCGTTAAACCTCTACACGCGATACTTTGTTTCATTTCTGTTCACATACCATCTGGACGCAAAAAATGACACAACCCATCAGTCGTACAGGTTTTGCAAATCTTAGCTCCAAGTACTGCCAATAGAAGGAAAAAATGTACCCAGGTTAGTTATCAAAAAAATGTCTTATTCATAAGAGTACTTGAGTATATTATATAAATCTAATCCATATCAGCACAAATCATAATGAAAAACAAAGACTATAAACGGTGTGTTACCGCAATCTAGTTTCTCACTAACTTGAGAAATATTTGTATTTAATCTACAATATCATCAGGTAATTAAATTGTCCATTTCAGCCACATGCATGTAACAGCTTGACAGGTAGGATTCTCCCACTACATGTAGTACCTTAACCTTCGTAAGAAATCTGACCAGTAAAAAATATTCGTTTTTTGTAACCTATCCCATAGGATATAGCATGCGTGTCCTTTCATTATCATGGTCATAATCGCAAAATGAATAAAAAATAACAAGCAGGTTTTATTTTGCAGAGCAATAATGAGTACTGGGTCCTGTTGTAGGACGCAACCACGTTAAGTACTCTATTCTCAAAACTCAAACGGACGTCGAATACACACAAATTCATGTCCCATAGCATTGCATTCCCTCCGTTTCAATTCTGCTCGGACTATAACAAATACTCTTTTTGCGATACTTAGTTCCCTAACTAAAAACTAATACTTTTTGATGACAAACGACAAATAGAACACTGCACCTAATTGTTCGTTTCAGGATTAAATCGGATAAATATGTATTCGCTGTTAAAATCGTCGTAAAAAATGCAAAAAATGCGAAACCTACCTCATAAGCACTAGTAACTTGCAATTCATAGAATACAGGTAAGTACAAATATGAAGAGGATAACATCACGAGAAGAAAAGTCGGAGCAATTATCCAGTACTGAGTTCCATACACGTACATTTCCGAGGGTGTTCCAAGCAATGTAATGGCTGAAAGGAAACTGTACAGAAAAAATCATTACTAAAGATTTTTTCTAACGTTAGCTCGTTCTAACTTAGGAAATAAAAGAAAGACTTAACCTAAGAAATTAACTTTAAAAAATAACTATTAAGGAACAATGCACAGTGTAATGGTCACAATAATTGAATATCTTTTCGTTTGTTTGTTTATTTAATGAATTACCCGGATAAATGTGCCTAAATTACGAAGCTGAAAATAGAAAGAAGAAGCTTAATGTTGCATTTGACCTTGTGCATAACAATTTCATCATGGTGTTAATTAGCTTATCAGACGTAAATAGTATTTTCTTTGATACACTGGAATGCAGAAATAAAATGAAATTATGACATATTCCGTTTGTTTTTACGTGGATTCCTAAAAACCTTTGTCGCATTGTTCTCGGATCATGATGACAAGTGAAAGAATTCATTTCAAAGTTGTTAGTGCAAGCAAGCAGCAAACATGGAATGGGATGAGAGCATAGTAGGCCATTGTTTTTTTTTCACAACAATAATGAAGCTAGCGTTCTGACTGCGTGAATGGCGTGCATGTTTTGCGAACATTTAAATTGTCAAATGTTAATGTATGTTATGTTGTTCATCCTCTTTTTTAAATTCAGATTTGTGATGAAATGTTGGCAAACAAACACGCGATTTCTAACAAAAAGATGTGGTGCGACTTGTTGTGCTTCAAACTTTAATATTAAATTTAGCATTTGTTGGTAAGTTTGTAAAAGTCCGAAGTAAAAATAATCAGTTTTCGCAAGCTAGGTTTTTTCATACTATTAAAAGATTTAGTGGTACATTAAACTTAAATTAAATATTTATCATTTCATTTGCTTCGCGTTTGGCAGGAATGGGACCTATAGCTTTACAATCCCATAAGTCATTAGTTAGAAGAATGAACAAGTTTGATATTTGACTGCATAGTTTTACGATTGAAGTTAAATTCATTTTTAATACTGTCTGATTATTATTCGACAAAAATCACGCTTGCTTGAATTTGAATATAATATGAATTTAGGTATAAAAATCAAGTGCTCTAATGTGCAAATGACTGCGATAGATTTTAGCCGATTCTCTCTACAGTCAGTCAAGTCAATAAACCATATATATCTGATTATTGATGGCCCGAAAAAGTTGAAAATATTTAAATTGCAATAAATTGGTCAAGTAAATAACTTCAACCAGCTCTATATTATTAATAAAACTTAATTTTCAGGTGGTTGAATTCTTTAATCTATGAAATTCCTTAAACCTATATAAAATCATTTAGTCAAAAAAAAATTATAGTCACAGCACAGCTAATAGCCAAATAAGAAAATACGGCATGCTGAATACATTACAGCACAAATAGAAAATAAATTATTCTGTCAGTTGTGAACTAAACAATACGCAATATTCCAGCTTTTCATTTTATCTACCTTGAATTATAATGCACCCTACATTCAAGTTACTGAATAACAAATATAATACCCCGATTTGCATTCTAAATCATTTAGCTGCGATGCAAATAACGAACTCATTCGATGCATTACTGTCACCTATATCCTGCTGTTAATAATTGGAGACACCAATACTTATACCTTGTCCGCAAAAAGGAGGTAAATTTTATCCTATCCTACTACACAAATTTATCACACACAGGACAGGAAAAATTTACCTCCTTTTTCCGGATAGTCTATACACGGTAGTTTACAATTC
>Ga0210040_10007756_pt1 | contig 12891 bp, 10 predicted proteins | sample CryGeyCG12114_NA_FD_185462 | JGI IMG/M metagenome (GOLD analysis project Ga0210040, IMG submission 185462) | Groundwater microbial communities from aquifer - Crystal Geyser CG19_WC_8/21/14_NA (SPAdes) (version 2) | ecosystem: Environmental > Aquatic > Deep subsurface > Groundwater | place: USA... | reverse complement strand
TCGTAGGTTTTACCCTTTTCTTTTCTGTGCTTTAATTGAGTTATATTTGTTGTTTGTATTTCATCTCTGATATACATCTCATCTCATTTACTGATACTGATTCTATTCATTTTGCACAAAGAATAGCAGCAAGTAGGCCTGGCTTTTGAAATTTATTCTCGACAAATCGGATTTAATATGAAGAATAAAAAATACAAAATATTTGGCGTAAATAGCAATAATAAGCAAATAAATTGAATTTCTTATTTATAAAGTTTTGGACATGACATAAGCATGTTGCCCGAGCTTATAAAACGCTGTTTGTTCAATATACTTATACTACACTACATATACTTTTAGACTACAGGGCAGGGACCTTCTTTTCTTACTTTAGCGTCTTGTTTCGCTTGATCAGATTTTCTTAATAATAAGGAAGTTGGTAATTGGATCTCAACAGGTGTCGAATGACAGAGCCGAGTTAACTTGGAAAAAATTCAAGTTCTGAAAAGTTTGAAACTTTGGAAAAGTAGAGATGGAAATCAGCTTGCAAGTGTAGTCAGAAGCCAGCGCAGTATAAAACTAAAAAAGTATTATCTCTCCATTTGCCATATCGTCAATCATAATGGGGTGGCAAGATTTCAAAATGAACCACTACTAAAAAAAGCTCGTTCGTCTTTCGCGAAGATAGATTATTTTCCCTAGTGTAGTTATTATCTTTCTTAATTATAATGCAGACTTTATGGGACAAAAGAGACAGCGTAAATAAGTTAGTCCGACACGTTGAATATATAGCGTTTCACCGTATTTATTTTCACCCAATTACTTCTCATCATCCATATGAGATAAAATGTATGGCACCAATATAATCATATTCATATCAACGTAAAGTTTTAACAAAACACCAGCAAGATTATTAGAAACAAGATTATCAACAGACTATAAATACTGAAAAGTTGGAATGTAGTTAAAGCTCGCAAGCAAAACTTGCAAATAAGAATGAGTGTATTTTAGCGTCAATTTTGTCCAGGCATCTTTTTATACTACTAATCCTATAGCCAATCTGAGGTTGGATTTCCTCGTGATACTTCATCGAAAATATTTGTTGCTAATCGCTTCGAATGTTCCAAAACACACGAAGAAGTGGCAAGTCCCAAATGAATGCACATTAACTCAACACATCTCACTCTACTAACGGTTTCGGGAAAACAGTCACTAGAAACCCTCCTGTGTTGCGGAAGCAAATCATTTAGTTAAATAGTAAATATTACTACTACATAGTTACAGCAATACTCTTAAGATAAAAAAAGCCAAAACCCACTTGTAAAAATCGCCACACAAGATTCCAGGCAATGGGTATCCTTCCCAAGGCATAGCAGTATTGGACGGTTTTAATGGAGAGCCCTGTGTTCAAAAAAAAAAATTAACATTGCATTTGTACAAACTATCTAAATGCAGTTATAGAATAAAGCCGTACCGCCGAGTCTTCAAACCACAAAAAATACGCGTAATTAAAAGCACTATCTTTCCACATCATCGAAAAATGCCCTTGCTGGATATGATCTCTTGCGAATTTGATCATAGCCCATACCTGCCAAAGAGTAGACACTTGTAGTTAGTTTTTGGTTACTGTAAAAGAGTTATCAGATTCATTTGTACTACATTTGATAACTATAAAATCGTACTCACTTTGCGTTTCGTAAGATGAAGCGATTCATCTCGCGTGTAGTCCATAATAGGCATAGTCACAGTATGCTTATTACGATCAATGTAAATGAAATGCACCAGTCCAGGGAATTCTTCCAAGTACCTGTTCATCGAGAGATTTCCACTCCGACCTACTTTCCCATTAGTGGTTATACTTTGTAAAGCTAAATCCCACAAGTTCTTGGACTCTAGTTTTAATTTATTTAGGACGAATTTTTTGGAATGTACATCCGAATCTGATCCATCTTGGACTAATTTTGCATTAAAATAATGGCCATATATTTCACGGAGAAATTCAAGGATAGGTGTGATTTGCAAAGTGATGGGATCTTTTGTTTTCATATAAGACTGAAATCCTGCCTTGAGTCGTTCCCACCGATTATTTAGTTCAGTTTTGAAAGCATTGTTTTTTGCTTTCTTTAGCGCATCCAATGTTTTCTTCATAGATATTTCCAGTAGGGTGAAATAATACTTGTCGTTTATAGGATTTCTCGGCTTGTCATGAAATTCTAAACATTGTTGCAAAGATGCAGCTATGGCGGTCGTCACCAAACTCACAGGGATCTGAAAAACAAAGTAAGTTTAGAAATACCCTTATTGCAAATCAGTTTATGAAGTATCTATAGAATTTTTTGTCTTATAATTCTCATCTCACCTCAGAAACGACAACTAAAAACAGCTCGTCATTAAATTTGGCAACGTGAACTAATTGAGGGACAAAATCATCTTTTTCACCTTTAAACAACATACAATACTTTTCCACATTCAGATCTTCCACTGCAAAAAAAAAGAAGATTTTTTCAGCAAACTTTATTCCGGTTTATTCGTAACCTAAAAATTTGTACATACATTTTCCTTCATTTTCCATAGCATCATCAGCCTCTTCCACTGTCTCAGTATCAGATGAATCTGAAAGATCTTCTTTAGAACTCAAAAATCCACCAGAATCAGAGTCCGAATTTTCTGGAGGAGTAGTCCACTCATTAGAAGACAAAGACAAGGCTGAAAACTGTGGACGTTTTGACTTATTCTTCTTGAACTTGCTAGTTTCACTCTTTCGACATAACATGATCAAAAATAAAATGTCCATCGCTCCCAAATGCAAAGACCCACGAGTTGAAGTCCAACTTAAAAGTTTTGAGCCCACAAAAAGCAAAGTATTCACGTGATTTCCAACTTGACTTTGGAGTTTCGAACTGATTTGTTGCAAATTTTTAATAGCTGCGGTACTCCCTTGTGGACTCAAACTGACGTGCTCTACAGCTTCGAGTATGAAACATTCGTTTGTTGCGTATAGATGTTCCCATGTTCCGATTAGGCTGTCTAATGTGTTTGAGTAGTAAGGAGTTGATGATTTTAGCCTAAAAACGGATACAAATTCAAATAACGTTATTATTTGCACAAATGAGCCAATACCACGGCTTTAAGTCTCTAGTACTGCTTACATAGACACGTCTGGGCCACACAAATACGCCACTAAAGTGATACAAACTCCAATAGAACGTTTCAAATAATGAATGTCCTCTGTCCCGATTCGCAAAAACAAGTAACCCATATACTAGCAAACAAAGTTTGAACAATTAGAGTGCATACACTTATAATAAAAAAATTTTGTGATCACAATTTTTTCATACATCTTGAAAAATAATATTCGTGCCATCATTACACTGCACAGTGTTATAAGGATTTCCAAACTGCTCCTTCATAAATCGTTGAGAGGTGACTAATGGGGAAAATAACTGAACAATTATGTTCATATCCAGTTTCTGCTCATTCTGAAAATAAAAACACAGATTATATACAAGATTCTTTATAAGCAAAAAGTGGAGACAATAAATCCTGAGAGTTTGAAATGACTTACATGAGTATTGGCAGAGGGTTCACCCGAAAACGAAGACAATCCTTGCTGAGAAGCAAGTTTTCTAACATGTTTAGCAAAGCCTCGACAGCAGTTTAAGTATACTAGATCGTTTAGCTGATTAAACACCAAAATCCCTTTCATGATTTGCTCAGTGGACAAGTGCTTTCATCATAAATATTTGCCGTACACTATATTTTTCATAATATGCTCAAATACACATCAAAATGTCCCGAACAGATCAAGTTACAATAGTTGAAAATTATTTTAATACACATTCTTAAAACATAGTAAATAACAACAAAGATCTTGATTACAGTTCAACAGTAAAAAATAATTACAACTGGAATGATGAATGAAGAGATCTTCGGAGCAATAATAAAAACAATTTGACAATATTATCAACTTTAAAAAACATAGTTGGCGCGTTGAAAACCAGCCAGGCTTACATATACTACACTACGCAACACATACTAAAGAAACCTTGAAACTGACTCATTCACTTGTCAAACTCAAAAACTAAGGGAGGTTGTAAAGTTTACGTCATAAGAATAAATAGAACATTAAAAAATCGCAATAACACGGCAGTAAATACATGAATCAATGGTAGAATGGGAAATAGCTCTTAAGTTAGAAAATACGATTAAATCCCGGAATTGACGTGTCATGGATGCGATCCACTACGTAACTCAAAACTGAAAATGCAAAGTTCTTTTCTGAAGATTAGTTACTTACACAATTTCAAATTCCTACACTTATATTATTGACATTGAGCGACAATGACATAACACATAACGGGCCCAAAATTACAATTCATTATCATTAAGAGTAGTAGCAGACGGGGAGAGTTGAAACACGGAGTGCACGGAATACGATCGTAGATCGCCACCTTCCCCGATTTGGACCTTGCAAGATGAATTATCCACATAGCCCAGATTCTTTAACATTTCCAGAGTGAATCCACAACCAGCAGCACACACAGTATCAAAATGATCAGTTCCAATGGCAGATACCAGTCCTGCGGCATCAATCTAAATTCACGAAATTCACATACATAAGTCATACGTTTTTCTAGTTACTATACTTAACTAAATAGTCGAACAACATAATATGCGTAAGGTATATCATTCTGATTTTAGCTTGCCTTGGTAAACGAAAAATCAATCTGAGCCAAACTTTGAATGTTAGAAGCTATGAATTTCAGAGTTTGAGAAGTGACCGACGTGTTTCGCAAAGACAATTTTTTCAATGCTGCAATTAAAAAATGTTTATTTGTTCATTTATAGAATATAGTCAATCCAAAAAAGTATAGACTATGTACCTTGCAAGTTAGCAATGGATCTTCCACATGGAGTGCTAAATTCCTCTTCCATAGAATCATCTGGATCCTCCTCATCATCATAATTAGCCACGCTTAGCACATGCAAGTCGTCAATAATCAAATCTTCTAGTAAAAGTACTTTCAAAGTTTCAAACTTGTAAATATATGAAAATTCCTCAACAGAAGGTCTCCATTTGCAAAATCCAGTTAAATCCAGTTCGACCAAATTTTTGAACTCGATATGTTCGAATAAATCCCACTTGCATGTTTTTGCTCCTCGTATTTGGAGGATTTGAAGTTCCATGTTGGTGCCCTGAAAACGCTCTTGTATGTATTCTGTGAACGTAACTTCTCCTCCAATGACTCGAAAATCAGTAATAGAATCAGTGAGGCAACAACTCATGAGTTGATGAAAGTAAGGATCCATTTTTTCTGTGCTCTTTGAAGACTGAATGAATTTTAAGTTCTTGATCCGTTTGCTCTCGAACTCTTTTTTGTACTGATCAACCAGTTCTTGAGTCAAGAACAAGACACCGACAATTACAACACTCTCCAGCGACATAAATTTCGGAAAAAGCTCCAGTAGAATGGATTCATCTTGGGTAGACAATTCCACTTCGTTGAAAGAAAGAGTCTTCACTAAATGTACTTGATCGTACTTGAGATACTTACTCAGTATGTTGCCCTCTAGTCCTTCTTGGTCAACTTCCAATTCTCTGAGCTTAAATTTTTGCCAGACAGACGGAATGTCATATAATTTGACATGACAGTTACTAATATGGAGAGACTGCAGGTGGGGAAGCATACTGACCAACAGGATAATACTGTACACACTTCCTTTTAAAGACTTGAGTTCCAATCTCCGCAGGCTTGGACAAATAGTCAGTAATGCAAGATTACTTTTGAGAAATTTTACATCGTCAAAAAGTTTTGGACAACCGCATAAGCTGAGTGCTTCCAAGTTAGGAAACTGGTTCAACATGCCGATAAAGTCTTTAGATCCAAGAGTTCGACAGTTGATGAATCCCAGTGAAACAATGTCAAGTGCAATTTCGGTAAACGTTTTCAACAATATAGACAACCGCTCAAACGCATCCTGGGTCGTGTCGTAAAAATTCAGGCAGGCAATATTCGAATTATTGGAGCTAAAAAGTCGCTCCACTGAAGCAACATCGGTGATAGCAGCTGATAATTTTGTTTGTGCTGAAAGAGTCGTGAAAAACCCAGGAAGCCAAAGTTGATTTTCGGTTACTTCTAACTCTTTTTTAAAAGGCTCGAAAATGGAAGCCAATTCTAGCTCTGGTAGTGGTAGCTGGGGTGGAGTTGGAATGCCAATTACAACCTCTGAGGAATCAAGCTCCATACTACAGGTTGTTAGATCTAGAGCATCCAGGGGTTCAGTCTCCGTGGGATTATGCTCATCTTCCGAAATTGTGTAAACATCTAATACCTCTTCATCCTCAGAAATATCCGATGTGTCTACATGATCTGATTGAAAAAATACTTCATTAGCGGTTCAGCATAAACGTCGTGATGTTGAATAGTATTATCACTAAACTGAGGAAATAAAGCATAAACTTACATTTTTCCTTGGGCGATGAGAAATCACGTTTGCATTTCGGAATCTTAATCTTCTGGTCTACTTGGCGTGCATGGACTTGAGGTTTAGTTGAAGACATTTTTATACAAATTTCAGCTACTTCGATCTCCTTCGAAGAGTGTTCTATCAATTTCCCATTTTCATAGAATGAAGTTTCGTCCGGCATTGTTTCTAAGCATTTTAAAACTATCAATGGACGACCTGGATTTGGTTTTTCGTTGGCACCTAAGATATGAAATTCAAGAAATCTATCATGTTCTGTGGCCGCGGGGTGACAAAGATGACTGCAGTTCAGTTACCTACCTTCACTAATGCAATGACAGCATCCCTTGCACGCATGCTCCATATTTTCCAGCCTCCTGTGATTGTACTCTGCGAAAGGAGATTTTGATTTACAAATAGTCGAGCATTAAAAGCGAATATGGAGTCTGTAACTAAAGCTCAAATAACCGTTTCGGTCCGGGTTCAGTATGTGGGGCAAAAATAGGTGCGCTGAGCTTCTTTCCCAGTTAGGTTAGGTTTTCCAGCCACGAGCGTAGCATTTACACTCTGTGGTGAACTTTGAATTTTTTTCTTGCCCCACATACTGAACTCGGACCACCGTTTCCTAAACTAGACCGAACAAAACATACTAATCAAATCAACTTACCAACAGTTTTAAGCATTTCTTCTTGATTCGTTGAACTGACTGTAAACTGACTGGAGGCCGACGATTTTGAAGGGACTGTTTCAGTGTGTCTGTTATTGTAAGAGTTTGAGGAACCAACAGAGTTTGCTTGGCTTACTGCTCTAGAAATTGAATCTTCATACCCATATTTTCCAGATATATACGAGTCATTAAGGTCGGCTTCGACCTCTGTTGGGTCCTTTACAACGGAGAAACATTCTTCGAAGGCAGCGATGTCCATATTATTGGGTTCTAATTCCATATTTCACCTCAACTGGGATCTAAAAAGCCACTATTATAATGATCTTATTGGACTGAATGGTCAGAAAGTGATTAACAAGATCGTCCGGACAAAAGAGTCAACAGTTAGTTATCTGAAATAAAAATGCTTTTGAGTTATTGAATCCCGCTGCCGGACTCAGTATGGCGAGTGGACTATCAAATCAGAAACCAAATATGGCTATAATTTTTCTGATAGTCAGTGAACGTGAAATTATGAAGTGCAAACGGCGTCAAAGCAAATCATTGTATATGCTGTACATTTTACGTTGCTTACATAGCGTGGATTCAAAGCATGCAGCGATTTAATAAGTAGTGAGCTTTTTCTGAGATGTTTTAAGCAAAAGCTACGCATTTAGATGCAAGGTGATAGATTCCTAAAAATTGCCGCATGTTTCAATCTTTGCATGCATCTATATATTAATCTAATATAATAAAACGAAATAAGTAATAATCTAATAATAAAACGAAACTGTCTCAGGATTGTCTCGACTAGGCCATAGAAATAGATTTACTATATACTAGGCTATTGGCATATAATTAAACCCTGAAGATCCCCAATTAATAATTCGCTTACAACATTATTACTTAAAAGAGGAAAAATTTGTCTAAAAACATTGTTATGGATAATACAGGGCAAAAACATTAATACAACTGCGTGACCAAATGAGCAAATTATCCAGAAAAAGGTTCAATGTTCAAGAGGGCTTGAGTTTAGGATTTAACAAAAAACAAATCCATACGGAGCACTTGCAAAATTCAAAGTACATGAGCCAGTTCACTAAATCAGGTTAGAAAGGTGCGAAACATAAAGAGAAAACAAGTTTTAATACGGGGTAAATAAATCTCAAGTGTTTTGCAAAAAATGGAGGATAAGTTCACGGTCACCATATGCATGTTCCTGAGCTCATGAGCTCAGGAAAATAATAGAAAAATGCATGAATATGATTTTTCCTTTCTCCATGAAATTAAAGATAACGGTGGGTTAAGTAAAGTGCGAAGATAAAAGATTGCAGTAACAATCATATTTTTGTACACATGAATCCAGTGCGTGGCGTGTGAATTTTTGATGCACTTCACTGCAAAACTTAGAATAGAGATGACGATATGTTTAATGCAGCGGTGGCTTTCATTTTAGCCTCACTATAACTAATCTGATCTCTGACGAAAAGTCAATAATCGTATACTTACTAACTAACTATACCTAACTACATGCTAATGACAGCCGGTCCTCCAGCAGCAAACAATAGAAAGATATAGAATTCCAATTTTTAGCTTCAAATCAGTCAACAACATCTGTGTGTATTCATGAATATTAACCCTTCCTGTTTAGATGACAAATTGATGGATCAGCATTAAATTAAATGTAAATAAATCATTTTTACACTTACAAACCAACAAATTACGCACATTATTTGTAAGTGCCAAAAACAAATCTGAGGTCACCTTCCCTATCAATCTAAATGACCATCTTTATTAACAAAACCTTTTAATCGCTACTTTTAACGGTGTACAATGAACCGCCATATTGTAATCTTGGAAGCATCTGCATGACAGATAAGATTATTTGCAGTTTGCACACATGAATCGGATGAATCCAATCCACATGTATGTTAAGACACTAAACCCTGGATGAAATCTTTATACACCAGTTAGTTAGTTACTTGATTCCCAAGGTGTGCTATAAATCTATTCAATAATGGATTTCCCAAACCCTTCGCCCTTACAATTAGACCCATGCGGGTTTCTCAAGTTACAAACGGACGATGGAGTGGTTCTACCTATCAACAACAAAAGCCATTTGCAGGCTCTAAGTAAAGTTGAAGAGGAACCCACAGAAAGACACCAAGTTCTGGTCAAAAGAGTGAGAAAAAGTCGCAAATACTTAGGACTTGGTCTCACACTCGTGTCGGGAACTTTATACTCCCTTGCTGCCCTCATAGTAAAACTATTGGGACACTATCATCCATTTGTGATTACGGTTTGGAGATTCCAAGGGATTTTGTGGCCAGCCATTGTTATCGTACTGTATGAGATCTTTTATCAAAAGAAGTATGTATTTGACTCTGTGTGGCCGCTCAAAGACAAGAATAAACGGAAAGCTTTCAATGTCCTCATGGTATATGAAAGTTACAAAGCAATAACAACAAAGTAATACATCCTGCGTGTACACGCATGGGTGTCTAATGATATTTCTCTTTTTACTCAGCTCCGTGGATTTATGGGATTCTGGAGCGTCGTGCTACAATTTTACTCTCTCCACTACTTAAACGTAGCAGACTCCATGGTCATTACATCCAGTACTTCCGTTTTTGTCACTTTATTTGCACATTGTTTCATTGGAGAGAAATGTGCACTAGTGCCTATCATAACGGCAGTGCTAACATTTGGTGGCGTATTTGTGATTTCACGACCTCCTATTTTTACTGGACAAGAGGAATTTGATACGGATATTTTGGTATGAAGAATAAATTGATTCAATTAAGACGCATTTTCTAGGCATAATAATCATTTTCATGTAATTAGATAGGAGTTTGCATGGCTCTGGGATGCATGTTTATCAACGCCGCAAATCTGGTTATTCAACGATACTTGCGAGATGCACATTTCTCACTCATTTCTTTATCCAGTGGAGTATGGGGCACACTCCAAAGCATTATTTTGTCCTTTGCTTTGAACGTATTCGTATTACCTGAGACTAGTAAAGATATGGGCTATGCGAGTTGTCTTGCTTTGGTTACATTCTGTGCCCAAACTTCCATTGTCGTAGCTTTGAAACATGAGCAAGCAGGGCCGGTTGCAGTTGTGCAGTCGTGTGATGTGATTTTTGCATTTATATGGCAATTCATCTTCTTGGGAGAGACTCCTAATGAATTCAGGTTGGTTTGGTAATGAAAAGAATGAATTTAATGTGAATGAGTCTCAATATTTAAAAAAATTCTGCTTAAATTTATAGTCTCATCGGTTCATTTATCATCGTTTTGGGACTTTTCGTGACCGCTGTGAGGAAATGTGTCAGTGCACTACCGCCGGAGCACAGAAATAGAAAACGACTGCGATTTTTATTGTTGTAATTTTGTTTGTTCACAATATTGTTTTGTATTTTAAAAAAATATTATGGTTGACTGGTTATGTTGAAGTTGTATTCACTACTTGACATTTGACATCAATGAAATCAAAAATTGGAATAGTTTACTGTAATTTTGTTAGATGGCGCATTGATGCAGTTTTCAAAAGTCAGTTTAAGTAAGTTGAGAGTCTCGAGTTGAATTGAACTGACAACTGATAATTTTTAATATTACTTAATTCCTTTTAAAGATTTTATTTCTTTACAAAATTAATCGTGTAAATATTCTAATAAATTTTAAACGTTTGTGCACATAATTCGAAAACATCTATTCGCATCACAGTTACATTTCAAAAGCACTCATAGTTAGCACATTCCTCAAAATCTGAATTTGCAGTGAAGGTGTCGATAAAAACTTTCATTGGCTGCTGATACACTTTGGGAGAAAAAATCACCAGTCCAGTCATAAACATGTCATACTCCAATAGTTTGCCAATTAACCTAGATACACGAAATTCTTTTGAAATTATTGCTAATTGACAGGAAAGTTTTTCTTTACATTCTTCATGTTCCCAAACTCGCCCTAACGCTGAAGAAACTGGAACCAACATTGGTTTCATTCGTTCTGCAGCAGAAATTAAATTTTGAAGCATTGCTTCCGAAAGTGATGAACTTTTTCGTTTTTGTTGCACATTTTGGGGTAATTTGAATTCAATTGCGGCCATTACTACATACATGACAACAAAAATTGGTCCAGCCACTCCCAGAAAAACTAGGGGAAGAAGTACATTGTCAATTTCTCCTTTTACAGCTGAAGGTGCTGGGTCTGATTTTCTCCCTGAATTTGCTTCCACATCTGAAAACGGCTCTAAGTTTCGTCTAAAAATGCATAGTTTGTTTGAATTTTCGTTCAAGAATGAAATTCCAATCTAATCATTACATTTAGATTAAAAATTCATTTTTGCCTGCATTTGTTTGGTAACGAATTTTTTTCATACCTACCTAGTCACTTCGTTGAAGAGAACAAAATTAGGTGCATCTGTAGTAGATAAAATCTGTATCTTCGTATAATTGTTGGATGCTGTTATCGGAAAGGAAATATTACTGATTGCAGGCATCGTGTGTCATGTAAATCGTATAGTTGGGCTACCAGGATGGGGTAATCAATATTATTGAAAAACCAAAAGCTGGATAAATATAATTTGCGATTTTCCCAGGAACTTATCAATAAGTACTACACTTCCTTAAAACATAAATAGTGCACCGATTGATTACAAAAATTCAAGTATTCTATTCCACAGTTTCTGTAACGTGCCGATGCAAAGACTATTCTTTGAATTAGTCTTTGCATGTGCGCATGTATTGCATTAGTCTGTAAAGAAATTGCAGATGTAATTTGCAAACTCTAATAGGGTTAAGTAACTGTAAAAACTATATTTTCATCATTATTCATGAGACTATAAGCAAACTTTTACATATTAGTAGTAGCTAATTATGCGCACTCATTTAAGCGTACATGGTCTAAATCAATTCGGAAGTAACGGGATTATAAATAAACTGAAAAAACTGGTTGGTGGTATGTAACGCATATAGTTGGCGGCAGTGCTTCATTTTGGGAATAATGCACAGAATTTAACGGCCACAGTACAAATTAATTAAAACGACGGAGTTTCATAAAGCCACTGTCCGAATGCATTAATGACTCTGATTATATAAATTGGGGAAATCTGTTTGCATATTTCCATAAAACACGTGAGATTCTGAACACACAAAGATGCTAGTTATATCTTTATCAATTGACATATTATTGGCAATCAATATTTTTGCATGTAGAGTCTCGAAAATTACGCGACGAACATGGAATACATCTGATAACATAAAAGTAATGATTCCAATCCCACTTCAAATCAATTAAATAATCAATCAGTCAGATGACAAACGAGGTAAAACTTTGAACTGATCTTTTCTACAACAAACTCTGGTCAAGTAAGGATCCTCAACAGAATTAACTGAGAAGAAAATTTCAAACATGAAAGTTCTTGTGGTTTTAGTAATTGCTTTGATTTCTGCTGTTACTGCAGAATCAGAGTCTTCAACCGTGTCTTTTACCCTGTTTGCAACGTAAGTCTTTGTGGAATTAAAAAGTTGTACTGGCTCAGTCTATGATCAATGGCATGGCAAAGTATGTGATTTATATTTCAATTTGCATTTTTTTGCAGAGATTTGTCCGGTTGCGGCTGGTTGTCTCCATGCGATTCATTTGTCCAAATCTTCTGCTCGTCCAGAGACTATGATTGGAGGGAATGCGGAAGAACTAAAGTGAAGGCAAATGATAACTATCCCATTTATCCTGAAGTTTTCACTTTCGACCATAAACCTTCTAACAGTGAGGTTAGTTCATAAGCGTAGTATCTTA
>Ga0210040_10007755_pt1 | contig 12891 bp, 10 predicted proteins | sample CryGeyCG12114_NA_FD_185462 | JGI IMG/M metagenome (GOLD analysis project Ga0210040, IMG submission 185462) | Groundwater microbial communities from aquifer - Crystal Geyser CG19_WC_8/21/14_NA (SPAdes) (version 2) | ecosystem: Environmental > Aquatic > Deep subsurface > Groundwater | place: USA... | reverse complement strand
CGGATATTGTTGACGTTGAGCACTGCCGTAGCAAAGAACCCGCAAACCAGCGCTGGCAGGATCACCACCGCACTCAGCGTCTGCGCCTGCAGGAAATATGTTCCCAGCACACCTACCAGCCCAAAAAAGATGAAGACCGAGATATCGCCCAGGCCTGCGTAGCCATAGGGTTTATCGCCGGCGGTGTAGTTGATGGCGGCCCATATAGCCGCTAAACCCAGCACCAGGAACACCAGAAAGAGCAGCAGCCCATCGGAGCCAAACGCTACCCACAGCAGCAGCAGCCCCGACACCAGCGAGAGCAGGCTGAACACCAGCATGCCCTTTTTCATATGCTCTGCCTTGATATGGCCTGCCTGCACCGCACGCTTCGGCCCTTCCCGGTGCACGCTGTCGGCCCCGTGCTTTGAGTCGCCGTAGTCGTTGGCGAGGTTGGAGAGGATTTGCAGGAACAGCGTCGTCAGCACACAGAGTGCGACAATAGTGTCGTCGAAAACACCGTTGGCGGCGGCCATAAAGCCGCCCATGCCAATACAGGAAAGCGCCAGCGGCAGGGTACGCGGCCTAAAAGCCGAAATCCAGACCTTTGCCAGGCCTGGATTTGGAGTAGTGGTTTGTGACGTGTGGTCCAACTTATATAGGTATAAAAGAAAAGCGCCCCGGCAACGCGGCTCAGTCTGAAAAATCCTAAACGATTACTTTTGGATAGCTGTAAGCAGTTGCTCGTCCATCGGCTTCACTTTCGATGGAAAAAAAGCGACGACATTGCCATCCTCGTCTACCAGGTACTTGCAAAAGTTCCAGCTGGGCTCCTCCTGGCTCGGGCTTTGCTGCTGCAGCCACACGTAGAGCGGGTGTTTATCCTGACCCACTACTGAAATTTTCTCAAACACCGGGAAGGTAACGCCATAGTTCTTCTGGCAGAAGGAAGCAATCTCCTGGTTGCTGCCTGGCTCCTGCCCGCCAAAGTTATTTGCCGGGAAGCCCAGCACAACTACCTTGTTGCCATACGTTTCGTGCAGTTGCTGCAACTCAGCGTACTGCGGTGTATAGCCGCACTCGGAAGCAGTGTTTACCAGCAGCACTTTTTTGCCTTTGTACTGCGAGAAATCGACGCTCTTGCCGTCCAGCGTTTTCATCTGGAAGCCATAGAAGTCGCTGGTTTTCGCGTTGGGGTTGGAAGTAGTCTCTGTTGCCATAGCATCTGTCGTTAAAGTCATGCCTGCACCATCCTGGCAAGCCATAAAAGCAGTGAGCAGGCCCATCAGCGCTGCTACCTGCGTTAAAAAAGTAAACGTTTTCGTCATGATGATCAATCTTACTACATGCGTAATGCGATAGCTAACAGGTAGTCTGGCAGTAATGTTTACCAGGGTGCAAGCGCTTCTCTTTATATCATTCTGCAGGTACAGGCCGTAACCCGCACCTGCCATCGAACAGAAAAGCTACATACGCTCCGGCACGTCGATGCCCAGCAAGCTCATGCTGTTTCGGATAAAGCGCGCCACCATTGCCGACAGCGCAATGCGGAAATTACGCGCCTGCTCGTCTGTCTCGTTAAAAATCGACACCTCCTGATAGAAGCGGTTATATGCCTTTGCTAACTCATACGCATAATTAGCGATAACGGAAGGCGCAAACAGGCTGCCCGCCTCTTTCACCACCGCCGGGTAGTTCACCAACTGGATAATCACCTCCTGCTCTGTTTCATGCAGGTGCTCTACGCCGTCAAAGGCAGCCACATCCACGGTAATGCCCATTTCAGCTGCTTTCCGCAGAATCGCCGAGATCCGGGCGTGCGAGTACTGGATAAACGGCCCGGTGTTGCCCCGGAAATCAATAGACTCCTGCGGGTTAAACAGCATGCGCTTCTTCGGGTCCACTTTCAGCAGGAAGTATTTCAGCGCACCCATCGCCAGCGTATGGTACAGTTCCTTTGCCTGCTCCGGGGTAAAGCCCTCAATCTTGCCCAGTTCCTCCGTCTGCTGGCGTGCCGTTTCTATCATCTCCTGCACCAGTTCGTCCGCGTCTACCACGGTGCCTTCTCGCGATTTCATCTTGCCCGAAGGCAGGTCTACCATGCCGTAAGACAGGTGGTAAATGCCATTGGCGTAGGGCTTGCCCAATTTCTTCAGCGTGGCCGTCAGCACCTGGAAATGGTAATTCTGCTCATCCGCCACCACATACACCGACTGGTCATAGGGAAAGTCGCTGTACTTCAGTTCGGCTGTGCCCAGGTCCTGGGTTATATAGACAGAGGTACCGTCGGCGCGGAGCAGCAGTTTCTCGTCCAGCCCTTCGTCTGTGAGGTCTACCCACACCGAGCCATCGGGCTTTTTGAAGAACACTTCCTTCTGCAGCCCCTCCTCCACGCGCTCCTTGCCCAGCATATAGGTCTGCGACTCGTAATAGAACTTGTCGAAGCCGACCCCGATATTGCGGTAAGTCTCCTGGAAACCGGCATATACCCAGCCGTTCATTTTTTTCCAGAGATCAACTACTGCCGGGTCGTCCTGCTCCCATTTCAGCAGCATTTCCTGCGCCTGCAGCATCAACGGGGCCTTTTTCTTGGCCTCCTCTTTGTCCATGCCCTGCGCCGCCAGTTCGTCTACCTGGGCTTTATAGGCTTTGTCGAACAGCACATAGTACTTGCCCACCAGGTGGTCGCCCTTCAGGCCGCTGCTCTCCGGCGTTTCCCCGGCGCCGAATTTATCGTAGGCCAGCATCGACTTGCATATATGGATGCCACGGTCGTTCACCAGGTTCACCATCATTACTTCGTGGCCGTTCGCTTTCAGAATCTCGGAGGTAGCATAGCCCAGGAAATTGTTGCGCAGGTGCCCGAGGTGCAGCGGTTTGTTCGTGTTGGGGGAAGAATACTCCACCATCACGTTGCGCCCGCTCGGCGCGCCCTGCCCGTACTGCTCGTCCTGCATCAGGCTCCGGAACAGCCGCAGCCACTCCTTCTCCTCCACCTCCAGGTTCAGGAAGCCTTTCACCACGTTAAAGCCCCGAACAACGGGCGCGTTTTCTTTCAGGTACTCGCCCAGCGCCTGCCCGATCTGCTCCGGGCCCTTGCCCACCTGCCTGGTATAGGGGAAAGTTACGAAGGTAAAGGAGCCGGCGAACTCTTTGCGGGTTGGCTGCAGGGCAATCTGGCCGGCGTCAACAGGAACAGAAAATAAAGCCTGCAGCGCCTCGCTGATGCTCTGGCTAAGGACGTTTTGAAGTTGCATTAGATATAGCTGTACTTTTAGATTCTCGGTGTAAAATGGCCATCGTGGCGGTCTCCAGAATTTCGAAGGCATTCTCGGCCATCGTATTTTCTGTGTCAAGCGTCGGGTTGATCTCAGTCATCTCGTAGCAGACTACGCGCGGGTCCTGCAGCAGGCAAAAGTTAAGCTGCTTTGCCTCCTCCACGTTCAGGCCGGTCTCCACAGGCGTTCCGGTGCCTTTCGAAAACTTGGAGTCCAAACTGTCCACATCGAACGAAACGTAGATGATATCGCAGCCTTCGAGTCGCTCCAGGGCCTCTTTTGCGATCTGTTTGGCACCCTTCAGCTCAAACTCGCTGTAGGTAAAGTTTTTGATGCCGCCTTTCGCCATCAGGTACTCCTCCGGCTCCTCGGTATCGCGCACCACAATATATACCAGGTGCTCCGGCCTCAGTTTCGGGCCATCGAAGCCCAGCTTTTTCAGCGAGTTCCAGAAGAACACGGCTTCCGGGGCGGGTTCGTTTATCTGGCGGTCCAGGTTGTCGATGTTCAGGGCCATAGCCAATGGCATGCCGTGCACGTTCCCCGAAGGGGATGTGTAAGGAGAGTGGATATCGGCGTGCGCGTCTATCCAGATCACGCCCAAGGTTTTATCTGGGTATGCGGCTTTTATACCTGCGATGGTGCCGTGGGCGTTGGAGTGGTCGCCTGAAAGCACCAGCGGAAACATATCGATGGCGATGGTTTGCTCTACGGCGTTCATAATGTTCTTCTGCACCGTCAGGATGCTATCGATGCGGTGCGCGTTCGGGAACATGTCCTTGTCGAACAGGGTGTAATTCAGGTCGGGTACGCTGACAGAGTTGAAGCGCTTGAAGTAATCGGAACCCTTGTCCCAGCAGGCCACGCGCAGGGCTTCGATGCCCATGCTTGCCCCGCGGGTGCCGGCCCCCAACTCAGATTTCACTTCTATCAGTTTAATTTTTTTCATATTTGATCGTTAGCTCCTCAGCGCCCCGTATATTCAATGCGGCGGCATTTTATATACGGGGCGCTGTCTGAATTAAAATATATCAGGGAGCGTTCTATATTATCTGAACAAAGTTTTTGCAAAGATGGTAAATAACGAACAATATTGCATTTTTTCTTATATCACTGTTCCCATAAATGGATAAATACACAGACCTCATAAACCAAACGTTTGATTTTCCGACTGATGAGTTTCAGGTGGTAGACAATGAGCTACAGTTCAACGACATTCCGCTTATGGATATCATCAAAGAATACGGCACTCCTCTTAAATTAACATATTTACCTAAAATCGGTTCTCAGATTCAGAAGGCAAAGAAGCTTTTTGCTGAGTCTATCGAGAAGCTCGACTATAAAGGCTCTTACACCTATTGCTATTGCACGAAGGCCTCGCACTTTTCTTTCGTGATGGAAGAGGCCCTTAAAAACGGGGTGCACATTGAGACGTCGTCCGGCTACGACATGCAGATTGTACAGGCGCTGTATAAAAAAGGCAAAATCGACAAGAACACCTATATCATATGCAACGGTTTTAAGCGGGAGCGCTACCGCCAGTGGATCTCGGAGCTGCTGAACGACGGCTTTAAAAACTGCATGCCCATACTCGACCACCTCGGTGAGATAGACTACTACAAGGAGCACGTGCAAGTGAAGACGAAGGTGGGCATCCGGCTTGCTTCTGACGAGGAGCCTAAGTTCGAGTTTTACACCTCCCGCCTCGGCGTGCGCTACGACGACGTAAACGAGCTATATGAGCAGCAGATTAAGCCTAACCCCAAGTTTGAGCTGAAGATGCTGCATTACTTTATCAACACCGGTATAAAGGACACCTCTTACTACTGGTCGGAGCTCAGCCGCTTCCTGCGCAAGTACTGTGAGCTGAAAAAGCTGTGCCCGGAGTTGGACACGGTGGATATCGGGGGAGGTTTCCCTATCAAAACCTCCATCCAGGCCGACTACGACTACCGCTATATGATAGAGGAGATTCTGCGCACCATGAAGCGCATCTGCGCGGAGGAAGGCGTGCCGGAGCCGAATATCTTCACGGAGTTCGGAATTTTCACGGTAGGCGAAAGCGCCGCGAATATCTATTCTATCCTGGATGCAAAGCTGCAGAACGACAAGGAGCTGTGGTACATGATCGACGGCTCCTTTATCACGAACCTGCCGGACGCGTGGGCGCTGAACCAGCGCTGGCCGCTGCTTGCCGTGAACCACTGGGATAAAGAATACCGTAGAATACAGCTCGGCGGCATGACCTGCGACAGCCAGGACTACTATAACTCTGAGATGCACTCGTTCCAGGTGTTCCTGCCGAAGATTCCGAAGGACGAGCCTTTGTATATCGGCTTTTTCCATACGGGCGCTTACCAGGAGCAATTAAGTGGCTACGGCGGCATCAAGCACTGCCTCATCCCGTCGCCACAGCATATACTGGTAGACCGCGACGAAAACGGCGACATCATCACGAGGCAGTTTGCGCCGGAGCAGTCGCCGGAATCAATGCTCAAGATTTTGGGTTACGAGGTATAGTTGCGTGATAATTAATAATTTAGTTCGCACGTTTTGCGATTAATAGAAAAAACTCTATTTTTGATCAGAAATCCTCCAAACGCTTATATCATGAAGAAAATTATTTTAATGGGCTCGTTGTGCTTAGCTTTAGGCATGGCCTCTTGCAAGACTTACTGCCCGGCTTACAATTATGCGAAAGTCGAAAAATCGGCGCAGGAAAAAGCACTGACAGTTGCTCCTGCCCAGGAAACTACTGCGCTTTCCAAAATCTAACAGCAGACAAGCTTTATCTTCACATATAAAAAGCCGGCACTAAGCCGGCTTTTTTGTTTTCTGCAGAATAAGCTGCGCTGCCTCCCACAGGTCGTGCGCCTGCCACGGGTGCGCGCGCGCCGGGTACTTTTCCCCCACCAGCACCGCCTGCACGCCTACCCGCGCCGCGGCCTCCAGGTCACGCAGCGAGTCGCCCACCATCCACGACCACTCCGGGCTAACGTCATATTTGGCGATCGCCCGCTCCAGCATCAGGCTGTCTGGCTTGCGCGACAGCGATTCGGAATAGGCCGGGTGGCACGGGGCATAGTAGAGGGCGTCCACCAGCTGCCCGCACGACTCCTGCAGCTTCCGGTGGCAGGCCAGCACATCTTCCCGCCGGTACAGCCCTTTGGCGACACCGGCCTGGTTTGTAACCACTATGAGCAAATAACCGTTCTCCTTCAGCAGCGCCAGGGCCTCCGGCACACCGGGCAGCACCTCGAAATCTTCCAATTTATAGGTATAGTCTCCCCGCTCGCGGTTCAGGACACCGTCGCGGTCCAGGAAGACACATTTTTGTTTTTGCATGGTGTTGGCAGCTTCCGTATAAATGCTAAATTATACATTAATACGTTTAGGATAAATACGCAGTGCGGCAAGGGCTTTGCAAGACGGCGATATACGTAAGAATGAGAACCCCACAGGACCTATATAAGATGTAGTTCGAGATGAGAGTAGCGATAATTGGAGCAGGCATTTCGGGGCTGGCGCTGGCGTACTACCTCCAGAAGCTGGGCATTGCATATGATTTATTTGAGGCAGGCTCACAGGTGGGCGGCAATATCCGGTCGGTGAAGATACATGAGTACCTGCTGGAACTGGGGCCTAACTCGCTGCAAAGCACCCCTGAGCTGGAGGACCTGGTGCGGGAGCTGAAGCTGGAGCGGGAAGTCATACATGCCGCCTCAGAAAACGACAACCGGTATGTGCTGCGCAATGGTATATATAAAAGGCTGCCTTCCTCGCCATTCTCGCTTCTGTCTAATAATTTTTTCTCCTGGAAAACAAAGTACCGCATCCTGAAAGAAAAGGACGTACCGCCTGCCGACATTGACTATGAAACGGTGGAGCAGTTTTTTGAGCGCCGCTTTGGCCGGGAGGTACTGGATTATACCGTCAGCCCTTTCATGACCGGCATCTATGCGGGGAACCCCAAGGAGCTGCTTGTGAAAAAGGCGCTGCCCAGGCTGAAAGAGCTGGAAATGAAATACGGCTCGGTGCTGCGGGGGCTCATGCAACAGAAGGGAGGCTTTTCCCGCCAGAAAACGTTTACCTTTGCCAAGGGCATGCGCACTTTGCCCAACGCTATCGCCCATAAGCTTATTTCGCTGCACACGGAGCACCGCGTGGAAATGATTACCCGCAGCCACGGCAAGTACGTGGTTTCCTGTGCCTCCTCCGGCGACAATGACACCGAAGAGTACGATTTGCTGGTGCTGGCGCTCCCGGCCCCTTTGGCGGCAGACCTGCTGCAATACACGTTTCCCGGCCTGTCGGCGGCGCTTCAGAACATCAATTACCCGCCCATGGCTGTGGTGCACACGGTATATAACCGCAAAGAGGTATCGGGCCAGCTAAACGGTTTTGGGGCGCTGCACCCGCAGGCGGAGGCTGCCTTTGCCTCCGGCTCCGTCTGGAGCAGCTCTGTGTTTGAGGGCCGTTGCCGCCCGCACGAGGTGCTCTTCACCACCTTCGTAGGCGGAAGCCACGATCCGAAGCATGCCCTCACAGAGCGCAGGCAACTGATGCAGCGGGTACACGAGGAACTGGCGGAACTGCACGGCATCTCGGCCGAGAAGCCGAATTTTCAGCACTTCCACTTTTGGAAGCAGTCGCTGCCGCAGTACGACATGTACATTGAGGATGCCCACCAGATAGCCAGAAGCCTGGAGCAGGAAGGGCTTTTTGTCGCTGCGAACTGGCAGTCGGGCGTGTCGGTGGCGCACTGTGTTCACCACGCAAAGGAGCTGGCCCACAAAATTAATTTAAAGCGGCCTCATGCCCTCAATAGCTGATTGCCTATATTTGAGGCATGAAAGATTCGTTGGTGATAATCCCAACATATAACGAACGGGAAAACATTGAGGCCATGATCAGGAGGGTGATGCAGTTAAGCCACCCGTTCGACCTGCTGGTGATTGACGATGGCTCCCCGGACGGCACCGCTACCATTGTGCGCGACCTGCAGTTAGAGTACCCCGGGCGCCTGCTCCTTGAAACCCGCCAGGGCAAGCTTGGCCTGGGCACCGCTTATATCCACGGCTTTAAGTTCGCGCTGAAACGCGGCTATGCGTATATCTTTGAGATGGATGCCGATTTCTCCCACAACCCCGACGACCTGTTGCGCCTGTACTACGCCTGCGCCGTGGACGGCTACGACCTGGCCATCGGCAGCCGCTATATACAGGGGGTGAACGTGGTGAACTGGCCGATGAGCCGCGTGCTGATGTCCTACTTTGCCAGCACTTACGTGCGCCTGGTAACCGGCATGCCCATTGCCGACACCACCGCTGGCTTTAAGTGCTACCGCCGTATCGTGCTACAGACCATTCAACTGAACAAAATTCGCTTTGTGGGGTATGCCTTCCAGATCGAGATGAAGTTTATGGCTTATAAGTTCGGCTTCAAGATAAAGGAAGTGCCTATAATCTTCACTGACCGCACCCGAGGCATATCGAAAATGTCGTCAGGCATCTTCAAGGAGGCTGTGCTCGGGGTGTTGCAGATGAAGATTAACAGCTATTTCCGCCATTTCGACCGCTACTAAACGCAGCTGCAGCCTATTTTATTGACAGCCTATATACAATGCCTCCTTTTCAGAAGCGAGGCCGTATCCGCGGTTGGTTTGTTAATTCATCCGATTTAGCACTTTCATAACTCCGCCTGCACAGCACACAGCCTTTCCTCAACAGGTTGCGCCTCCCAATGCCCCTCAACCGGGAGTCGGAATAATGCCAACAAGGCCATTTGCCTGAAGGTTAACCCTATAGCAACCCCTCCTTTGCGGCCTTACGCCCGCTCCTGCAAATTATACTTCCGATGCCTTGTACAACTGTAGGCTTTTCCGCTTAAATTTATGGTTTTAGTAGTGAAATTCTCTTGACTTACGATAGAGTGACACCCGCTTAGGTCTCAGTTTATGAATGATATCACTTTCTGGATTATATTCAACGCTTTTGTGCTACTGCTCCTCGGGCTGGACCTGTTTGTGTTCCACCGCAAGGCACATGAGGTAAAGATAAAGGAGGCATTGCTGTGGAGCCTTTTCTGGATAGCGCTGTCGCTGAGCTTCAATGCGTTTATATACTACTGGCAGGGTCCTGCCCCTGCCCTGGAGTTCCTGACGGCCTACCTGATTGAGAAGTCGCTGAGCGTGGACAACCTGTTTGTGTTCATCCTGATTTTCAATTTCTTCAAGGTGCCCCTCCTCTACCAGCACAAAATCCTGTTCTGGGGCATCATCGGGGCGCTGGTGCTGCGGGCAACGTTTATCCTGGTGGGTGTGGCGCTGATCGCCAAGTTTCACTTCATCATCTATATACTGGGTGCGTTCCTGGTGTTCACGGGTATCCGGATGGCTTTCTCGCATGGCGACGACGAATTGCACCCCGAGCAAAACCCGCTCGTGAACTGGGTGAGCAAACATATGCGTATCACGACAACACCGGCGGGCGGCAAATTCTTCATAAGGCAGAACAGCAAGCTTTACGCCACGCCGCTTTTCCTGGTGCTGATCATGGTGGAGAGCACAGACGTTGTGTTTGCCGCGGACTCTATACCGGCCATTCTGGCCATCTCCAAAGATCCCTTTATTGTCTACACCTCCAACGTGTTCGCCCTGCTGGGGCTACGGGCGCTGTATTTTGCGCTGGCGGGCATTATGCAGCTGTTCCATTACCTGCACTATGGGCTTTCGGCAATCCTGGTGTTCATCGGTGCCAAGCTGCTGCTCAGCGATATCATAGAAGTTGACATGCGTTATGCCCTGGTGGTGGTGGGCGCCATTCTGACGATATCTGTGGTCGCGTCGCTGCTATTCCCTAAAAAAGAAGAGTTGCCGGAGCCACCGGTGAAGAAATAATGGTGGCAAGCAGTTGCAGGTAACCTATATAATCACGCTTTATATAAACATGGCTCCTGTGCTATCGTTCCGTTACTCAGGCCAACGCACTCGTATACCCTCTCGAATAAAGCCCGTTAGCATAGCTGCTTTTATAATGTAGCAGGCAATGCTTTGCCATTCGTAACCGTTTATATAGCTGTGAATAAATTTTTAGGTGAGCTACGCCTATATAACTCACCCTGTTTCCAAAAAGGATGAGTGATGTTCCGGCATTTGCTGTATGCTCTTATATCGCTTAAGTATTATATGCTTAGCAGCAGCTTGCTTTCGTGGCGGAACGCAGAATATGTAGCTGCTCGCTGTAGTGCCTAAACACCTGCTGCTGTTGTGTTTGGTTCATTGCGCCCCTAATTCCGTTGAAGCATGCTATCTGCATATACGCACCTAAAAAAGTGTATCCGATAATACAATATTTATATCTAAAAGCTCCTTTTAATTATAAAATCATAAAAGGAGAAATGCATTTATAACAGGATCAAACATATTAGCTTATATATTTAAAATATTGATAACAAATTTATTTTTTACTTGCATTCCTATTAATTTTTTACTTACTTTGATTCGAAATCAAGAAAAGAAATGAAAAGACTGGTCGCGCAAATTCTCACCAATTCCTTCAAGGTTCCTCATGTGGGGCTCCATTGGTAGTGCGTTGCACATAGTTTTCGAACTTAGATACCATGAGAAGCCCCGCCAGTAGCGGGGCTTTTGTTTTTTATACTCATTTATTCATTTTAAAGCCCGAGAAAGCAGCGAAGCAAAATTTTAATAACTGTAACCATGAAAGCAAGTAGAACACCCATCAATGTAGCACCGCAAAGCAGCTTCCGCAACCCGGACGGCTCGCTTGTGCTGATTGCTGGCCCGTGCAGTGCAGAAAGCGAAGAACAGATGCTAAAGACAGCCCTACAACTGAAGAACATCAAGGGCATTTCGGTCTTCAGGGCGGGCATCTGGAAATCGCGCACGCGCCCTGACTCCTTCAAAGGAGTGGGTACGGTGGGGCTACAGTGGCTGGATACGGTAAAAAGAGAGACAGGCCTGCGCACTGCCTGTGAAGTGGCCAATGCCCAGCACGCGGAACAGGCGCTGAAGCAAAACATTGATATCCTTACCATCAGCGGCCGGGCCACCGTTAACCCCTTCGCGATGGAAGAGATAGCCGCTGTGCTCAGGGGGACAAATATCCCGGTGCTCGTAAACAACCCGGTGTACCCAAACCTGGAACTGTGGATTGGGGCGCTGGAGCGGCTGCAGCAGGCCGATCTGATGGATTTGGGTGTGATAAACAGGGGTTTCTCCACAGATGAGCAGTACCCGTACCGCAACCACCCGCGCTGGGACCACATGCTGCAACTGAAAGAGCAGTACCCGCAGTTGCCCGTACTTTGCGACGCGGCCCATATAGCCGGCCGACGCAGCCTGTTGTACCCGGTGAGCCAGAAGGCGGTGGACATGGGTGTGGACGGCCTGCTGTTTGAGTCGCATGTAAACCCGCCGGCAGCCTTAAGCAGCCCGCAACAGCAGTTGCTGCCGCAGGAACTGGACCTGCTGGTAAACGCTGTGGCATCGAACGTTAAATTGATTGGCACCACGGAATTGGTAGAGCAGCTTGACGAACTGAGCCAGCAGATAGATGACCTCGACGAGGAGTTGCTGGAGCTATTGCTGCGCCGCACCCAGATGTCTAAGCAAATGAGCCAGCGCCAGATGGGTGACGTGAAGCCGAACCTGCAGGCGCAGCGCTGGCAGAAGCAACTGAACGACTGGCTGGAGCACACCAACTCAAACGGGGCAAACAAAGGCCTGGTGGTGGCCATGCTGAACGAGTTGCAGCAACAGAGCAACCGCCCCGGTGGATTAGGAGCCTCGGCGGTGGCGTAATAAACAGCGGGGCCGGCTTTTATAAAGCCGGCCCCGCTGTTTATACATCCGTTCTGGCACCCGGACAGAGAGGGAGCTAGGTTAACGTGGAATATGCTCCTATGGCATACAAGGGATATACGGAAGCCAGCGTTAACTTTGCCCAGATGCTGTGCAAAGTGACATTTCCCTCATTATGGCAGATATAGCGTGCTTTTTTTGTTTTTTATCAACAAAAACAGGAATTTGTTTTGACATTCTGAATGATTTTACTAAGTTTAGCCCAGATATTAAAAGCAGACAATGGTTCAGCACAACACATTTTACTTTAGCTACTATTTTTTTGGTACTCCGTCGGGGCTCCAGAGGTATGCTGTTGTGTAAGTGCACTAAAGTATAAAACTCCGAAAGCCCCGCCTAAAGCGGGGCTTTTTCTTTTATGACACAGAGAAAAATCAAAGTAGCGATTCAGGGTGGTCCTGCCTCGTTCCATGAAGTAGCCGCCCAGCAGTATTTCCCCGAGTGTGACGTGGAAAGCGTGCCGTGCCAGTCGTTCCGGGAGCTTTGCGAAGCGTTGCAGCAGGGCGAAGCCGACCAGGCCGTGATGGCCGTGGAGAACACGTTGGCGGGCAGCATCCTGCCCAACTACAACCTGCTGCACCAGTTCAACCTGTTTGTGACTGGTGAGCTGTGGCTGCCGATTGAGCAAAACCTGATGGCGCTGCCGGGTCAGCAACTGCAGGACCTGACAAAAGTTGTGACGCACCCGATGGCGCTCAACCAGTGCATGGAGTTCCTGATGCAACAGCCGCAGCTGCAGCTGCAGGAAAG
>Ga0210040_10007754_pt1 | contig 12892 bp, 9 predicted proteins | sample CryGeyCG12114_NA_FD_185462 | JGI IMG/M metagenome (GOLD analysis project Ga0210040, IMG submission 185462) | Groundwater microbial communities from aquifer - Crystal Geyser CG19_WC_8/21/14_NA (SPAdes) (version 2) | ecosystem: Environmental > Aquatic > Deep subsurface > Groundwater | place: USA... | reverse complement strand
TAACATCCCCCTTTCCCCCTTCAAAGGGGGAATCCTCAATTTGTTTGAAATTCTTAAACAGGCTCACTATCGCAATTTTAGACTTCGTGTTTGATGATGACAAAAATGACCCAACCAAGTTTCGTTACAACATCAAATTAACCGATAAAGAAACAAACGAGGTATTCTACGACAAGCTCACCTTCATTTACTTGGAAATGCCTAAATTCAACAAAGCAGTAGAGGAACTGGAGACCAGGTTAGACAAGTGGCTCTATGTGATACGGAACCTCAACCGGTTAGACAAAGTGCCCGACAAACTGCGGGAACGTGTGTTTGAAAAGTTATTTGAGATAGCCGAAATAGCCAGATTCACCCCTGACCAGGTCCGCTCCTATGAGGACAGCTTGAAATATTACCGCGACCTGAAGAATGCTCTGGATACGGCAAAGGAAGAAGGGAAAATTGAAGTAGCAACTGAAATGTTAAAAGAGAATGAACCAATCGAAAAGATTATTCGATTTACTGACTTATCCCGGGAACAAATTGAAATTTAGAAAAACGAGGGGTAACCACGGCTAACAAGCCTTAAAACCCTTTTTAGCCGCGGCTTGTTACTGGTACCTACTTTTCTTTTTGTAATAATCCAATAGCAACAATAGAATCTAAGGCTTTGCAAAAACAGGCCGGGAAAAGATTAAGTTTACCTTTTGGGAGTATACACTATCCGGCTGCGGCAAACTTGGATTGGCACCGGGAACATGTTTTTTAAAGTGTAATGTCTCTCTATTATTTAGAAAAGTAATCCGGCACAACAATATTCCATTTCTAAAGTTAATTTAGTTATGGATGTCCACAGTAAAGAAACTCGAAGCTACAACATGTCTCGTGTCCGCAGTAAGGATACCAAACCGGAAATCTTGGTTCGTAAGTTTCTCCATAAAAATGGTTTTCGCTATCGCCTGCATGTAAAGGATCTTCCGGGTAAACCTGACATTGTATTGCCAAAATACAAAACTGTAATATTTATTCACGGCTGTTTCTGGCACGGGCATGAAGGCTGCAAGAAGGCTGATCTACCAAAGACAAGAACGGAATGGTGGGCAAATAAAATTAATGGGAACATAGTAAATGATCGAAAAGTAGAAGATTTGCTCTCCTTAAACTGTTGGAGGATAATAACTATATGGACTTGCCAACTGAATAAATCAACTTTAGAATATACATTGTCAAAGCTTTTGATGGATTTAACTAAAACATAAATTTGGTCTTTTAATTTTTTTTGTAAATATTATTTCAGAATATACAGAAAAAGATTTATTATTATTAAAATGTGTATCGCTAATAATTCTGACTCATCTGAAAATTCTGTTAAAAATTCAATTCAATTAAAAGCAGTAGACTTTTTTTGCGGAGCAGGTGGTGTAACTTGTGGATTTAGGGAAGCTGGTATACCTGTTTTAGGAGGAATTGATATAGATATCACTTGTAAGAAAACTTATGAACAAAACAATGTTGGATCAATATTCCTTAATAAAGATATTTCTAGCTACCAACCTGAATCTCTTTTAAAAGACCTTGACCTTAAATGTGATGATGATAAGTTAATTTTTGTTGGGTGCTCTCCTTGCCAGTATTATAGTTCGGTGAATAATATAAAGGACAATTCTGCTAAAGGAAAACTTCTATTAGAAGACTTTCAAAGGTTTGTAGAATATTTTAAACCTGGCTATATTTTTATTGAAAACGTGCCGGGTTTAAAGCGGAGTCCCGAAAGCCCATTAGGAAAGTTTAAGGAATTTCTTAATTTAAACGGCTATATTTATTCTGAAAGCGTTTTAAATGCTAAATATTTTGGAGTACCACAAAATCGTCGGCGGTATGTTCTTTTAGCTACTAGAGTTTCTAAAAACGTAGAGATGCCTCAAGAAAACAGGGAAGAATTAACTAGTGTAGAAGAAACTATTGGGGATTTAAATTTATTCCCACCTATTCCAGCTGGTCATAAAGACTTTACAGATTTTTTACATAGTTCTGCTGAGTTAAGAGAGATTAATTTAAGAAGGATTAGGAGTACTTCTCATAATGGAGGTTCACGGAGAGATTGGGCTCCTGAATTACAATTAGAATGTTATAAAGATTATAGTGGACATGAGGATGTTTATGGTCGCATGCACTGGGGAAAACCTGCACCTACTATAACAACTAAATTTTATAGTCTATCGAATGGACGGTACGGACATCCGGAACAAGATAGAGCATTATCTTTAAGAGAAGGTGCAACTTTGCAATCTTTTCCCATTAGTTATAAATTTTATGCATCCAGTCAAGGAAAGATTGCTCGCTTGATTGGCAATGCTGTACCTCCCAAAATGGCTGAAAAAATAGGGAACGCCATTATCAAAAACCATTTAAATGCAATTTAAAACCAAAGCAAGAGCTGTTGATTTATTGGGTAAAGGGCAAATAGCTGATTTACCTACAGCTATTAGTGAATTGTGGAAAAATGGATATGATGCTTATGCTAAAGAATTAGCCGCAATTCTATATACCGAAGGGTATGAAGACGTAAAAGAGCCTTTTTTTGTACTTTCTGATTCAGGAAAAGGAATGTCCAGGGAAGATTTAGTGGATAAATGGTTAGTTCTTGGTACTGATTCAAAAAGTAGATCTATTCTGCCTGAAAGAGGCCCTGATACACTTTGGTTAGAACCAAGACCAATAATGGGCGAAAAAGGTATTGGCCGTCTTTCCGTTGCTTACTTAGGATCTCCAATGTTAATGCTTACTAAAAAGATAGGACATCCTTTACAAGCTCTTTATTTCGATTGGAGGGTTTTAGAAAATTATAATCTTTTTTTAGATGATGTTAATATTCCAATTAAACCAATTTCTGATTTATCTAAATTTAAAGAAATATTTGAAGATCTAAAAAAAGAATTTCTTACAAACCTTCTTGATAAAGACCCTATAATCAATAAAAAGAAAAAAGACTATTGGATAGATCAAGAAGATGTATTCGAAGATATAATCGCAGGTACAAATAATATACAATTAACGTCTTTTTTTGAGGAAGAAAATGTAAACGATCTGATGGGTGATGATGATAGTGTTCACGGCACAAAATTTATAATTTTTGAACCCCATGATCAACTCTCATCTCTAAAGAAATGGGTCAATCAGCAGAATAACAGCGATGACCAGGATATTGATACTGTAAATGAAACAAGAACAGGATTAATAGGCTTTCATAATGAGTTTAAATATGACGTACAAGACGCGCCTGTAAAAACTTCGTTCATAATTAAAGATAAAACCGGAGAACGTGATTTTATAGGGAATAATGCTTTTTTCTCTGCAAGTGACTTTAATGAATCAGATCACTTAATCGAAGGGAGGTTTGATGAGTTTGGTACTTTTAAAGGAACTATTCGAATTTATAAAGAGATTATCACTGATTATATTTTTAGACCAAATAAACCAGAAAATAGAAAGACAACTTATGGTAAGTTTGAATTCAAAATTGGATATGTTCCAGGCAAAACTCAGACAATTTTAAATGACGCAGCATTTAAGTATTTTGATGACAAGTTACAAGCCTCCGGAGGGTTATATGTATATCGAGATAATTTAAGGGTTCTTCCTTATGGGAGGCCCTATGCGGATTTTCTTAGATTAGAAGAGCAAAGAACCAAAAGCGCAGGTGATTATTTTTTTAGTTATCGCCGAATGTTCGGCTACATAGCATTAACAAGAGAACATAACCGTCCATTAAGAGATAAAGCAGGCAGAGAAGGTTTTATCAATAACAAAGCTTTCCAAGACCTTAAAGTTGATTTAAAAGCTTTCTTCCTAGATTTAGCAAAAGAGTATTTTGGAACAAGTTCGAAACAGAAAATCAAGCAAAATCAATTAGAAGAAATCAAAGCTGCTAGAGATAACGAAGCCGAAGAAAAGAAAAAAGAAAAAGAAGAAAGAAACGAATTTAAAGATTTAGTTAAAAGTACACCTAACAAGCTTGCTTCTCTAAAAGAAAAATATGAGGATTTAAATAAGCAGTTAGAAGAAAAGCTTTCTCAATCTGATGTTATTTATCAGGAACTCCAACATTTACTAAGAGAACTAGATGAACTGAAATCGCAGTTCAATCGACTATCACCTACTAAACCAAAAAGGTATAAACTAAATAGTAGAGAAGAGGAAAGCTTTGAGGGCGTAGTAGAATTATATAAATCTTATCAACCTCTCATTGAAACTAGCCTTAGTCTCAGAAGTGCTGCTTTAGAGCGAATTGAAGAACGGCAGTTACTTAAAGAATATGAGAACAAATTTAATCAATACAAGATTTTTTTAAATGACATAACTCTAACTAGCCGTGAAAACTTAAAAGAGGCTTTCAAAAGAATTGATTTAGAATTTGATAAAACTAAGGATAAATACATTCATCAACTTGAGGAATTGTATGAGGTTAATACTCCGAAACCAATTAATAGAAATAATCTTGAAAATGCATTAGATTCTTTAGAAACAGGGTTCTCTAAGTTGTCTTCTGAATATGAATCTTTACTAAATTCTAAATCTACACACTTATTAAGGCTAAATTTTGACATTGATGATGATGCTTTAGTCGGGCATTATAAAAATCAGTATGAGGAAGCACTTAAGCAATTATCGGACTTTAAAGATTTAGCTCAATTAGGTATTGCAGTTGAAATTATAAATCATGAGCTAAACTCTATGTATAGTCAAGTAAACTCATCTATTAATGCCATAGGAAAGTATTTGCTTAATTCAAATGAATCCCAAAGACATTATAAATATCTAAAAAATGCATTTGAGCATTTAGATAGTAAATATAAATCTTTAAATCCCTTATATAGAAAAGCAAGACGGACAAAACAATATATTAAAGGAGAAGATATTAAAAAGTACTTAACTAACTTCTTTGAAGAAAGCTTTAAAGACGAAGAAATTTCCTTTAAATCAACAGTTAGTTTTGATTTAAGCGAAACCTATACTTTTGAATCTGTGATTCTACCTGTTTTTATTAATGTTATAAATAATGCAATCTATTGGCTAAGATCTGTTGATCAAAGAATCATTTTGTTAGATTATGAATCTTCCACAAAAACAATTATTATTTGTAATTCAGGGCCGCAAATTAAAGAATCAAAACTTGAAGAAATATTTGAATTATTTTATACAAGGAGGCCTCAGGGTAGAGGAATAGGTTTGTATTTATCGAAAGACATTCTTAATACTGTTGGTCTTGAAATCTTTGCTACAAATAATCCAATCTATAATAAATTAAACGGTGCTAGTTTTTTAATTTCTCCTAAATAATAAATAATTCGTTTGTAATGCCAGGAACTTTAACCTTTGAATCTGTAGCAAAAGATATTATTAAAGAAACTATAAGCAATGCTTTATTTATTGATGATAAAGCATTAGAACCGTTTAGAAAGAAAAGTAGATTGCCCGGCCTTAAAGCTGAACACGAACGCTCAAAACTTCTTTATGAAGATTTCAAGTCAAAAGATTGCCTTTTGCATATTGCTAAGTTTTCTAAAAAAAGTTGGGAAAGAGACAAAAAATTTAATTTAAATAACAAAGATTTATTAATTCTAGATTGGCAATTGGTGAAAAATGAACATCAAGAAGCACTTAAGATATTAGATGAATCTGTATTAAAGAAAGGAATACATTTTGTTTGCATTTATACCCAAGCATCTTTACAGGAAGTAAGGAATGAATTAAATCATTATTATTTAGGAGATGTAAAAAAGGAAGATATAGATGAAGTAAGAACCTACTTCTCTGGAACCAGTTTAGATGGTTATTGGACTATAGATCCCCAAGAGGAGGAATGGGTAAATCTTGAGCTTTCCTTAAATAACATAATTAATGCAAGGACTGCAGATAGAGCTATGCAAATATTAGAATTCCAAAATATATTTGAATTAGAGACTGATATTATCGAAAGAATCAGTAATATCTGTTCTGATCAAAAAACATCATTTGCAAAACTTAAAACAATTTTAAGAAAACTTCCTCGAACTTTCAGCTCAATACCTGGCAAAGATACTGATTTCGTTTTTAGATCTTCGAAGATTGATGACAATACTTTTTATATAAATCACACAATTGTTAAATTATTCGAAAAGGATAATTTGAATGGAGATCAATTATATGATGCCTTTGTAAATTCAATTTTAGGAGAAGGCAATATATTTCTCACACTTATGGGCTTAGAAATGAGAAATAGATTCAGGGAAAGTTCAGCTTTTATCGGTAAAGATTTAGATAGTGTCAGTGAGGAGGCTTTCTTTTTTCATAAAAGAAAGAATCAAGAAACTCCTCATATTTTTATAGACTTTTTAAGAGAAATTCTTAAAGATCAAGTTGCTTCCTTTTTGTATGAAAAGGATCTTAAACTTTTTGAAAGCTTAGATGATTATAGTTCTAGTAGAGGAATGGGAGCCCGTGTTGCACGTCTAGAAGCCAATAATCAAGACTTTATTGAACAATCCTTTAAACTAAACAAATTTTATAATTTAATAAATATAAGTTCAAGGAAAGTTAATGATTTATTACGATTTGGGGATGTATTTAAAAGAGTCTTCAAAAGTAATATGAATGGTGTCGAAACAACAACTGTAAAATATTTTATTTGTATCACTGCCTTATGTGATTGTTTAAGGCCTGAGAAAATAAATAATCAATTTTGGTTTGTTGAAGGAAAAGAGGAAACTAATCAAGATAGTGTTCTAAAAAAAACGGATGGAAAATTTGTTTCATTCTTACCAAATGGAAATAAAGTTGTCGCAGTTGATTGGAAAAATGGAAAAGAATTTTGTATGCCTTTTGCCATGCAAATAAATAGAGGATCCATAAAGGATGGTGTTATAGCCAATTACTATGGAAAAGATATCCATTTGGAATTAGTTGGAAGTTTAAAGGAAAATTACACGCAAAGAATTGCTAATGAAGCTTTTGGATATCCGATAAGAGTTGGTATTGATTATGTAAAAAAATCTTGATTAGATATTAACCTTTCGTAAATACTATCTTTGACTCTGCTTTAACAATAAATAACCCTCCAAAATAGGAATATCCGCCTCCGCCCAATTCAAGGTTTTTAACTCGTTTAATGGCAGCCAAGCTATTTGTTTATGCTCCTTTACAGCAGGAAGGCCGGCTTGCACGGTACAAATAAACGGATGCAGGCAAATTTCCGGGGCGCCGGGATAGGTATGGCGGTTCGGGGGCAGCGCTTCCCGGATAGAAATAACCAGGCCCAGTTCTTCCTGTATTTCCCGTTGGAGGCAGGCCGCCAGGGTTTCGCCGGGTTCCAGTTTGCCGCCCGGAAACTCCCATTTTAAAGCGTGGCGCATTTGTTCGCTCCGTTGCGCACAGAGTACTTTCCCGTCTTTTTCTATAATCGCGCAGGTTACCTGTATCATCTGGGGTTGGTATAAGGTTTCCAGCCGTTTTACCGCTCTGGGTGGCATTAGTTGTAAATAAGTACCCCAAGGTTAACGGAATACGGAACAATAAAAACTAACTCTCCATCCAACATCATCTCTTTATCCACTCCGCGGAGGAACAGAAGCAACGAGGAAACTTCATCCGTTTAAACAGCGAGGGCCGGCTGGCAGAGGTGTCTGCTGGCAGACACTTCTGCGGGAAGATAAACTTCTTGGTTCCGGTGCGCAGCATTCCGGGCTCTTCGCGAGGAAAGAAAGCCTAGCCCAACCGAGTGGCCAAACGGGGCCCTGCGGCCAAGAGAAAACTTAGGCAGCATGCATCAGATAGCACCTGCGACTTGAAAGATGTAATCTTAAAAAAAAACAGTAACTACAAAAAGCATTACTCAAATAAATAAGATGAAGCGGGCGTAAAAAGAGAAAGCCCCTGCAACGAGGAGCTTTCTCTTTTTACTATCAATAATATTTATTCTCCAGAACTATTGCGCCACGGCAGCATAAAAGCTGGCGCGCGGGCCGCCCGAAGCAAAAATAGCGCGGGAACGGGCTTTCTGTCCGGCCGAGAACATGTACATGCAGGCATCATCGGTATAATCCATGTAGTTCATGGTCATTTCTACCGGCGCACCGGCACAAGTACTTTGGTGGCCAGCACCAGGGCAGCCGTAGTTAGCCGTATTGTGCGTTGGCGTATCATTCACCAAATCAGAACCGCAGGTAGCATCACCCCAAATATGGCGTAGGTTCATCCAGTGGCCCACTTCGTGGGTAGCTGTGCGGCCTTTGTTATAAGGAGCCGCCAGGTAACCGCGGTCGCCAAAATACTGCGGTCCAATTACTACGCCGTCGGTGCTGGCTGCGCCACCCGGAAACTGGGCGTACCCTAAAATACCGCCGCCAATTTCACAAACCCAAATGTTAAGCGTGGTAGTAGGGCTGGTAGGGTCTATACCGCCTTTTTTCGAACTTTTCATTGCATCGCGGGTGCCCCACGACGTTTTAGAAGTAGCTTTCCGGACCACGTTTTTCAGGGTGAAGTGATAGTTTAAATCGCTTTTTACCGTCGAGAAAGCAGTAGTGGTATTCAAATCGGCATTCTGGGCCCGAAAATCTTTGTTTAATACTTCTATTTGGGAGTTAATCTGATCGAGTGTAATATTTTGCTGTGTGGTGTTGTACAATACATTTACCACTACCGGTATTTCGATAGTAGCGCTGGCATCGTTTACAGCGTAAGTAATAGCCCCACTTTTTTCGCCGGTTTTACCCGTTTTGTTTTCCTGAGCTAACACAAACCGTTGGGTATGGGCTTCAATTTCTTCCATTTTTTTCAACAAGCCCGGATTTTCTTTCAGCTTTTCTTCGTGCACCTTCATGGCCGCACACCGTTCGCCACCCGTTTGGGCATCGGCACTGGTGCTTACCGCCTCTTCAAAAGCCAACTCATCTTCCGACGAATTAACCGTACATCCCAACATCACCGCCAGGGACAAGGAATAAAAAAACTTCGTAGAAACCTTTCTCATTTTTAGTTTGGTTTGATTTTGAACCTCTAAGATATTTAAATATTATTATAACAAGCACAAACAAAGATTTTTTTTTTAGGAATGACGTTTTTTTGCTTTTACCTATCCGGAGGCGGCCTTTTAAAAAGTATTCCTTTTATACAGCGTTGTACTATCCTAATACTTAACCTTTTAGACTGCCTTAAGCAGCGCTTGGGTGTACTAGCCAGTTTAATTTATTTTCCGGAAGAGATTACCGGGAGGTAAAGCGCCGGAGAATAATTTCGGCTATAATTCTTGCCCCATCAACCCAGCTGTAATTTCCCGTGAGGGTAGTCTATGCTATTATTTATGAGGGAAACATTGGTTTAATATTTATTTGTGGCGGTTGGCCGGCGCGGGAGAAAGTACCACTAGCCGGTTAATTGCCGGGTGGGGTGGCGGCTGGTTTTGGGTCACCAATTTGCTAATCCCCAGACGAATATCGGCTTGGTAACTGCCTGAAATATATAAAATTTTATTTTAAAATAACCTGCTTCCGAAAACATATACCAAATTATCCGCGTAAAGCGGCAGACGCAAATTATTTGCGTTTCACTATATATTCTAACCTAACCGAAAAAACTATGGCCGAATTAAATGTACAACCAAAAAGTAGCAGACCCTGGTGGCTGTGGCTTTTATTAGCGCTGATTGCGTTAGCTTTAATATTTTTCTTGTTCCGGAGCTGCAACCGCACCGATGATGCTGATACCGTTCCGGTGGCTACGGATAGTACCGGCACCACTGCCGCCGCTGACGGTACTGCCACCGACGATGGCTGGGGCACCGTAGATTTTAATGCTCCGGCTGCTACCTACGACGAAATAACCGATACGGATATTACCGTCCGCGGCAACGACGATTACGCCATTTACAGCGTAGACGAAACCATTTTGTTTGGTACCGATCAAAGTGCTGTTCAGTCCCAGGCGGCCCAGAAACTGGAGCAGATAGCTGCCTCTATGGGCAAACGCTTTAACGGGGGCCAAGTTCGTATTTACGGCTACACCGATGCCCAGGGCAGCGCCAGCTATAATAAAGAACTGGCCGAGCAACGTGCCGCTGCTGTACAGAGCTGGTTGGTGCAAAACGGAAATATAACTGCTGAGAATATAACGTTGCACCCGGTAGGTGAATCCCGGCCGGTAGCTTCGAATGAAACCGCCGCCGGCCGTCAGCAAAACCGCCGGGTAGAGATTATTGCCCGTCGTCCGCAATAACCTGTTCTCCCGGATACGGGCAACCGCGGGTCTTTTTTCTTTACAATAGTTTAACCGGCGTTTTCAGTAGCGCCATCATTAAAATTTAATCAACATGGAAACAAATAATAATTATAATGAGACCAATCGCCTGCAGGAGTTAGGCGGTAGTGATTTTGAAATTGTTGACAACCAACCTAATATTAAAGGTTGGACAGTAAAAAATGCCCAGGGCCAAACCGTGGGCGAAGTAGATGAACTTATATTTGATGTTCAATCGCGGAAAGTCCGGTATATGGTGGTGGATTTGGAAAGCAGTGTCCTGGATTTAGAATCGCGGGATGTGCTGGTACCCATTGGCTTGGCCGAGTTACACGAGGACGATGATGATGTGATTTTGCCAAATATTACGGTGGATCAGTTGCGCGCTTTGCCGGCTTACGATAAAGGCCGCTTAGACCGGGATACGGAAACGTCGGTACGTTCGGTATTTGGGGGCGTAGGTGGCGCTATTGGCGCTGCCGGCGCGGCGCACCAGGTTGGTGATGCCCTGACCCCAGATAATGACCGGGACGAATTTTACGAACACGATCATTTTAACGAAAATAATTTAGTCCGGAACCGTACGCCCCGCACCGATGCGGATTATAACGCACCGGTTACCAATAGCAACTTAACCGAAGGGGATACTTCTATTCCGATAATCGAAGAAAATTTGCAGGTAGGCAAACAGGAAGTGGAAACCGGCGGCGCCCGCATTACGAGCCGTATCGTGGAGCAACCCGTAGAAGAAAACATTCACCTGCGGGAAGAACACGTACAGGTAGAGCGCAATCCGGTAAACCGGCCCGTGACGGACGCTGATTTAACGAACTTCCGGGAAGGCGAAATTGAATTAACGGAACACGCCGAAGTACCGGTAGTGAACAAAGAAGCCCGCGTGGTAGAGGAAATATCCCTGGAAAAAGAAGTTACCGAACGCGACGAAGTCGTTCGGGACACCGTGCGTAAGACCGAAGTGGACATTGATAACCTAAGCAATGATGCCAGCACTACCCGGACCGACGATGATACGTACCTGACCGATGAAGAGCGGAACCGGTCTTCGAACTTGTAACACGAACTAATATTGTTTAAAACAGAAAAGGCATCTTGGTTAAGATGCCTTTTCTGTTTTAAACAATATTGGCTACTTTCCGGGCGAACCGCCGTATTAAGCCAAATTTGGTTTACCGTATGGGTTGTGCGGCAATTCTTTTCCTAGAAGACACAGACTTACAGAACTGTTTTCGAATTTCTAAATCCGGAACCTAAAGCGGGAGATTTATAAATCCCCGAATCTCAATTATTTGGATAGCTATATCTGAATGCACTCCTTATTTTATTCAGGTAAATTTATCTTTTACATTTAAGCTGTTTCCGGGTTTAAGGTTAAGTTCTTATTTGCTGATGCGGTACTAATTAGATTGCTCGACGAGCTGGAAGAGACTTTATTTTAGGCCACGTATAAATTTAACCGGCGGGATAGGGAATATAAAACTAAAGAACAGTTGATTTAAAAAGACAAAATAAAGCCTCCGAAATAATTTTTTCGGAGGCTTTATTTTGCATACGTCTGCTGCGCTCTAGCCAGTACCAGCTAGGCGTTTATTTCTATTTTAGTCATTTCCTACTTTACGGGCTGCTTTATCGGCTTTCCGGCGGGTTCGTTGGGCCCGGTTTTCGGCTCTGGCTGCTTTTTTGGTTTGCTTTGCATATTTCTCGGCCGCATCATCTAGCTCATCGGTTCTCCTGGCTTCTCTTTTTGCCTCTTTCGCATCCCGTTTCGCGTTTTCTAACCGCTGTTTATCTTGAGCGGGATCAGAAGTTTGGGTAATTGTGGTTACGGTTGTAGTCTGCGACTGAGTAGAATCAGTGGTTTGGGCAACTGCCTGATTACTAACAACAGCAAAAATGCTTGCCACGAACGATAAAAAAAATATTTTCTTTTTCATGTTTTTAAAGGATATCGTCATTATACGTTTAGAATATTATTTCAGCCATATTTTACCCAATAGAATACAATTTAGTATAAACCTTAACTTTTATTTTAAGCCTATTACCTCTCCATTAGGCCGGTATTATAAATTGGCCCTTTCTAAAAAAACTATTCTCCTTCTGCTGCCTGGGTGAATTTATCCGGGCGTAGCTTAAACAAAAATCAAGCTATTGAAAGTTTGAACCGGTTAAGGTACTTATCATTTCTGGATACTTTTTTGCTAACTTCCGGCTGGTTGTTATTTATAGAAATTGTTTCGGATTTTGCGGAAGGCTACCTAAACGGGATTATAGAGGTGTAATTCCATTGAAATGAAAAATAATATCCTACTTTTAACATCCCCCTCCCCCCTTCCAAGGGGGAATTATCAAGTTAATTAAAATTCTAAACAGGTTCATAATTCGGATTAATGCGTATACTTGTAAAGCCCATAAATTTTTCATCACTTCAAATTCATCAGCATGTCATTAGAACACAACCGGCGCGATTTTCTTAAAAAAATAGGCCTGGCTACCGCCAGCTACGGTTTTCTGGCTACCTTTCCCGAAATACTGACGGGTTGCAGCAGTACCTCTACCATAGAAGTATCTAAAAAAGACTTTTACCAGATTTCGCTGGCGCAATGGTCGTTGCACAAAGCAC
>Ga0210040_10007753_pt1 | contig 12894 bp, 10 predicted proteins | sample CryGeyCG12114_NA_FD_185462 | JGI IMG/M metagenome (GOLD analysis project Ga0210040, IMG submission 185462) | Groundwater microbial communities from aquifer - Crystal Geyser CG19_WC_8/21/14_NA (SPAdes) (version 2) | ecosystem: Environmental > Aquatic > Deep subsurface > Groundwater | place: USA... | reverse complement strand
TGCTGATCGGGTCGCGCAGCAGGTCGCCGAAGGCCGCCCACCAGTCCACCAGCAGCCACGGGTGCAGCCAGGCGAGCTGCGGGATCGCGTCGAGGATGAACATCAGCACGTCGACGCCGATGGTCGCCACGATGGCGGCGATCGGCTGCTCGGTCAGGGTCGACACGAACAGCCCGATCGCCCCGAGCGCGGCGAAGCAGGCGCTCAGGTAGAGCACGCTCAGCGCGAGCCGCCCGACACCGTCGGCGAAGCTCGTCGTCGTCCCCGACAGCAGGATCACGTCGCCGCCGCCGAAGAGCGCGAGCCCGGAGACCACGCCGGCCAGGGCCACCAGCGCGGTGGCGACCAGACCGAAGATCACGACGGCCGCGTACTTGGTCAGCAGCAGCCGCGTACGGCCGGCCGGGATGGTCAGCAGGTAGCGCAGCGTCCCCAGGTTGGCCTCGCCGGCGACCGCGTCGCCCGAGGCCGCGGCGACCGCGAGCGGCAGGAACAGCGGCAGCGTGGCGGCCAGCGCGGCGAACGCGACGAACAGCCCGTTGCTGGTGATCGCCTCGAAGAAGCCGGGCCCGTCACCACCGCCGCCGTTCCCGTCCGAGCCGGACGACACCTTGAGCGCGATCGCGAGCAGGATGGGGATGGCCGCGAGCACGCCGAGCAGCACGAGGTTGCGGCGACGCCCGAAGACGATGGCCAGCTCCGAGCGCAGGAACCGGCCGGGCAGGGCCGCGGTCCACGACGACCGCGGCTGCGGACGACCGGCGACGATCTCGTCCCGGTCCTCACGGGTGGGTGCGAGCTCAGCCGCTGACATCGAAGCCCTCCCCGGTCAACGACACGAACACGTCCTCCAGCGACGGGCGCAGGACCGTGAAGCCCAGCACCGGCACGCCGTCGTTCACCAGCTCGGGAACGACCTTCTCGATCGCGACGTCGCCGAGGAGCCCGGTGACGTGTCCGTCGCCCAGGCGTACGTCGGTGAGCCCGAGCGTGCGCAGCACCGACGCCGCGTCCTCGGTCCGGTCGGTGTCGACCCGGACGGTCTGGGCGGTCGACTCGTGGAGCTCTGACAGCAGGCCCTGGGTGAGCAGCCGACCCTCGAACATGACCCCGACGTGGGTGCACATCTGGTCGACCTCGCTGAGCAGGTGGCTCGAGACCAGGACGGTGGTGCCGTCGGCCGCGAGCTCCTCGATCAGGTGGCGCACCTCGCGGGTGCCCTGGGGGTCGAGACCGTTCGTCGGCTCGTCCAGCACCAGCAGGTCTCGGGGCACCAGCAGGGCGTTCGCGATCGCGAGCCGCTGGCGCATGCCCAGCGAGTACGCCCGGTAGCGCTTGGTCGCCGCCGGCAGCAGCCCCACGCGGTCGAGCGCGGCGTCGATCCTCACCGGGGCCGTCCGGGCGTCGCTGTGCGGGTCGGCGGCGTCGAGCCGGGCCAGGTTGGCCCGGCCGGAGAGGTAGGGGTGGAACGCCGGACCCTCGACCAGCGCGCCGACGCGGCGCAGCGTGCGCGAGGCTCCGCCCGGCATGGGTTCGCCGAGGAGCTCGATGCTGCCCGACGTCGGTGCGATCAGGCCGAGCAGCATCCGGATCGTCGTGGTCTTGCCCGACCCGTTGGGGCCGAGGAAGCCGTAGATCGCGCCGCTCGGCACCTCGAGGTCGATCCCGCCGACCGCCGTCTGGCTGCGGAAGCGCTTGGACAGACCACGGGTCCGGACGGCGGCGGACGAACCGCCCCCGTCCGGGACCTCGTGCGTGCTCATGATCTGCGTGTCAGCTCGTCGACCCGGTCAGCGGGCGAGGGCCGAGGACAGGACGTCCCCGCCGACCGCGCCCACGGCCAGCCGGCCGTCGTCGGTCAGGATCGCGGAGACGATCGTGCCGTCGAGCTCACGCCCGGTGCCCCACGAGCCGGAGACCGGCTTGAGCTGACCGAGGAAGCCCTTGAGCGTCTCGTTGCTGCTCGCGGCGTCGCTCGGCAGCTTGGTGACGACGACCGCGGACCAGCCGCTGCCGACCACGGTGGTGTCCTTCTGGGCCTGCGCCTTGCGGGTCGCGAGCTCCTTCTGCTGAGCTGCTGCTTCCTTCTTGGTGGGCTCCTTGTGCTCCGGCACGGCCTTCTCGGTCACCTTGGTCCCCTCGGGCGCGTTGAACGCGAACATCCGGGCGTCGGGGGCGCCGAAGGTGATGTCGGTGTACGCGACGTCGACCGCGGCCTTGTCGCCGGAGCCGAAGACCTGCACGCGCAGCGGCACGAAGTTCGCGCCGTCGACGGCGATCCGGACCTGCTTGACCAGCGACGCGTCGTCCTTGGGCGTCAGCACGAGGTCGTACGCGGCCTGGCCGGCGACGGTGACGTCGGGGTCGACCCGGACGTCAGTGGTCGGCGTGATCTTGGCGAGCAGCTCCTGCGCGGCCTGCTGCGGCGTCTGCGGGGCACCCTCGGGAGCCTTGCGGTCGGCCTGGTTCGCGTCGGCGGCGGGCAGCGCGGTGTGCGTCGCCTCCTTGGTCTTGCTGTCGTAGCTCCAGAGGTCGTGACCGTTGGAGACGATGTCGGTCTCGGCGTACTGGTCGTTGATCGCCACGCGGGCCTGGTCGGGAGCGCCGTACCAGACGCGCATGGTGTGGCTGCCCGAGAGCAACGACGTCAGCTGGCCGGCGGCGCTGCCGCTGCCGCCCGGGATGGCCGGGATACCGAGGTCGGCGTTCTGCACGATGGTGCCCGAGAGCCCGTCGACCTTGGCGCCGCCGACCTTGACGAGCAGGTCCTGCGCCGAGATCGCCGGCAGCGGTGCCTTGGCGTTGGCGTTGCTGACGACGAGGAACGAGGCGAGGACGGCGAGCAGGACGGCGAGCGGGACCAGCCAGCGCGTGGTCGGTCGAGCGGCGGAGAGCGTACGCATGCAACGAGTCTGCAAGGCGTCTGCTGTCAGCACGCTGAGAGTGGTGCAGGTTCGCGGCCGGTGACACTTGTCCCATGCGGCTCCTGCTCGTCGACGACGAGGTCTCGCTCACGGCTGCGCTGCGCAAGGGGCTCACGGCCGACGGGTTCGCGGTCGACGTCGCGGGCGACGGGGTCGAGGGGCTCGAGCGGGCCGGTCGCGAGCCGTACGACGCCGTGGTGCTCGACGTGATGCTGCCGCGGCTGTCGGGCTACGAGGTCGTGCGGCGGCTCCGGGCGGCGGGCAACTGGGTGCCGGTGCTGATGCTCTCGGCCAAGGACGGCGAGCACGACCTGGCCGACGCCCTGGACGACGGGGCCGACGACTACCTGACCAAGCCGTTCTCCTACGTCGTGCTGCTCGCCCGGCTGCGGGCGCTGCTGCGGCGTGGTTCCGGGGCGCGGCCGGCCGTGGTGACCGTGGGGGAGGTGCGCCTCGACCCGGCGAGCCGCGAGGTGGTCGTGGCCGGCACACCGGTCGGGCTGACCAGCCGCGAGTTCGCGCTGCTCGAGTACCTGGCGCGCCACGCCGGTCGGGTGCTCACCAAGACCGAGCTGCTCGACCACGTCTGGGACGCGGCGGCCGAGACCGCGCCCAACGCGGTCGAGGTCTACGTCGGCTACCTGCGGCGCAAGATCGGGGCCGACCGCCTGCTCACCGTGCGTGGGGCCGGCTACCGGCTGGTGGGCTGAGCCCTCGTGCGGAGACCGGACGGGCGGAGCCTCGGCCTGCGGACGCGGCTGCTGCTCATCGGCGTAACTGGGGTCGCCGTGGCGCTCCTGGTGGCGGGTCTCGGTTTCTACACCGCGCTCACGGTCTCCACCGACCGGACGTTGGACCGGGAGGCCCTGTCGAGCGCGCACGAGGTGGCCGCGCTCGTCGACAGCGGGCGGCTGCCCGACGCGGTGCCGACCTCGGGCGCGCAGCTGGTGCAGGTCGTCGACGCCCGGCAGCGGGTGCTGGCCGCCTCGCTCGGGGCCGACCGGCTCGTCGCGGTGCTGGACCCGGCGCAGCTGCAGGAGGCCCTCGGCGGGCAGGCCGTGCTGGTCGACGGCGCCCGCTTCGGCTCGTCCGGGCCGCTGCGCGTACGGGCGGTCCCCGCCGGGCCGCCGGCCGCGCCGGTCGCGGTGATCGTCGCCGTCCAGGTCGGAGACGTGCTCGCCGCCCGGACCGCGCTCCGCACCGCTCTGCTGGTGGTCTTCCCGGTCGTGCTCCTCGTCCTGGCCGTGGTGGCGTGGGGCGTCATGGGTCGCACGCTGCGTCCGGTCGAGCAGCTGCGGGCCGGGGCCGAGCGCATCGGTGCGGGCCCGGGTGGGTCGGCGGCGCGAGCGGACCCCGACGCCCGCCTGCCGGTGCCGGCGGCCGCGGACGAGATCCGGGCGCTGGCCCTGACCCTGAACGGCATGCTCGACCGGCTGTCAGCCGCCCGGGAGCGCCAGCGAGCCTTCGTCGCGGACGCCGCCCACGAGCTGCGGAGCCCGCTGGCGAGCATGCGGATCCAGCTCGAGGTGGCGAACCGGCTGGGGGAGGGCGGCGACCTCCCGGCCGAGCTGGCGCCCGAGCTCACCCGGCTCTCGGCGCTGGTGGAGGACCTGCTGCTGCTGGCCCGCAGCGGCGCCGACGGACCCGTCCCGGCCCGCCCCGAGCAGGTCGCCGTGGGGGTGCTGCTCGTCGAGGTCGCGGCCGACGTGCCGGGGCGCGACGGCGTACGGGTCGAGGCATCGGCGGGCGGGGACGCCCTGACCGCGGTCGCCGACCCCGCGGAGCTGCGGCGGGTCCTGGTGAACCTCACGTCCAACGCCGTCCGCCACGCCCGGTCGCGGGTCTGCCTCGACGCGGTGGCGGCGGCCGACGGACGCGTCGTCCTCCGCGTGACCGACGACGGCCCGGGCATCCCGGCCGCGGACCGGGAGCGGGTCTTCGAGCGGTTCGCGCGCCTCGACGACGCCCGCAGCCGTGACGCCGGCGGCTCCGGGCTCGGGCTGCCCATCGTCGCCGAGCTCGTCGCGCGGGCCGGCGGGGAGATCGCGCTGACCGACGCCCCTGAGGGTGGCCTGCGCGCGCTCGTGACGCTGCCGGCCGCGGTCTGAGGGCCTTCCGGGAACGGCGTGCCCACCTGTGCACCGAAGTCGGTGCACAGGTGGACACGCTGTCGGGCAGTGCGACGGCTCGGTGTTACAACTCGCTACGAACCTGAGCGTTTCCTTGTCGTCGGGTCCGAGGCGTGTGCAGCATGGCTCCCACGCAGCACCCGCGCTCGTCCGAGGGGGTTCGTCATGCCAGGACCGACAGGCCACGAGGGTTCGTCCCGCCGATCGATCGAGGTCGCCCCGCTGCAGTCGCGCGGGTCGCTCTACGGCTTCATGCTCCTCGGCCGCTGGCCGGACGACACCGTGGAGTGGGCCAAGTTCCTCGTGCTGGCCGTGCGGATGGCCGCCGTGCCGGGCCTGCTCGGCGCCAGCACCGTGTTCCGCGTGCGCGAGGAGCTCCCCGAGGAGCCGCAGCCGGGTGCCGTCGGGCTCGTCGTGGCCGAGGGCTCGTTCGTCGGGGACAACGCCCTCCGGCCGGGGCAGTTCGCGGAGGCGAACCCGCCCGGGCTGATCGTGCTGCACCCGCCGAGGAGCACGCTGGCCAGCGTCGGGAAGTACGAGGTCGCGTCCGGCTGCGTGTTCCTGCCGGGCCTGCCCCACCTGGGCCTGGACCACCGCGCCGCCTGGGTGCAGGCCGACGTCGACGGGACGGTGACGCAGCTGGTCAGCCGCGGCGGCATCGACCCCTCCGGCAACGCCGACACCGCCGCGCTGGCCCTGCTCCTCGCCGCCTGAGGTCCCGCCCGCCCGATCCCGGGTGCTCTTCGACGCGGGCCCGTCTACGCCCCGCTGTCGAGCATCGGGCAGGTCGCGCCCGGTCCAGCCTGGACGACGAGCGAGGACGACAGCGCTTCTTCGTCGTCCGAGTCGAGGAGGAAGGCCGGATCGGTGAGGCGCGACCGGGTGCGAGGCAGCACAATCAGAGCGTGGGACACGTGGACCTGTCGGGCGTCGGCTACGACCTCCCGGACGGACGTCCGCTGCTCGCCGACGTGTCGTTCCGGGTGGGCGACGGTGCCGTGGTCGCGCTCGTCGGACCGAACGGTGCCGGCAAGACCACGCTGCTGCGCATCGTCGCCGGCGACCTCGACGCCACCGAGGGCACCGTGAGCCGCAGCGGCGGGCTGGGGGTGATGCGTCAGTTCATCGGTGCGATCCGTGATGAGTCCACGGTGGCCGACCTGCTCTTCTCCCTCGCCCCGACCCGCTTGCGCGAGGCGGCCGCGGCGGTGGACGCGTACGAGCTGGAGCTCATGGAGGACGACACCGAACCCGTCCAGATGCGCTACGCGACCGCGCTGTCCGAGTACGCGGACGCCGGCGGCTACGAGGCCGAGGTGCGCTTCGACTCCTGCTGCACCTCCGCGCTGGGCATCCCCTTCGACCGCGCCCGCTACCGCGAGGTGCGCACCCTGTCGGGCGGGGAGCAGAAGCGGCTCGCCCTGGAGGCTCTGCTGTCGGGGCCGGACCAGGTCCTGCTGCTCGACGAGCCGGACAACTACCTCGACGTGCCGGGCAAGCGCTGGCTCGAGGCCCAGCTGCGGGCGACCTCCAAGACGGTCCTCATGGTCAGCCACGACCGGGAGCTGCTGGCCGAGTCGGCCACCGCGATCGCCGCGCTCGAGCTGGGCGCCGCGGGGAACACGGTGTGGGTCCACCACGGCGGGTTCGCCACCTTCGCGGCGGCGCGCGCCGACCGCTCCGCGCGGCTGGAGGAGCTGCGGCGGCGGTGGGACGAGGAGCACACCAAGCTCAAGGACCTCGTGCAGATGTACAAGATCAAGGCCGAGTTCAACGACGGGCTGGCCAGCCGGCTGCAGGCGGCGAGGACGCGGCTGGCCAAGTTCGAGGAGGCCGGTCCACCGCAGGCGATCCCGCTCGAGCAGAAGGTGTCCATGCGGCTCTCGGGCGGCCGGACGAGCAAGCGGGCGGTCGTCGTCGAGGACCTCGAGCTGACCGGGCTGATGCGCCCGTTCAGCACCGAGATCTGGTTCGGCGACCGGGTGGGCGTGCTGGGCTCGAACGGGTCGGGCAAGTCGCACTTCCTGCGCCTGCTCGCCCTGGGCGGCAGCCTCCCGGACCGCGAGCACGAGCCGGTCGAGTGGCTCGACATCTCACCGGTCGCCCACACGGGTCAGGCCCGGCTCGGCGCCCGCGTACGGCCGGGGTGGTTCGCGCAGACCCACGCGCACCCGGAGCTGGCCGATCGCACGCTGCTGGAGGTCCTGCACCGCGGCGACGACCACCGCCAGGGCATGGGGCGCGAGCTGGCGTCGCGCAAGCTCGACCGCTACGAGCTGGCGCACGCGGCGGAGCAGCGCTTCGACACGTTGTCCGGCGGCCAGCAGGCCCGGTTCCAGATCCTGCTGCTGGAGCTGTCCGGCGCGACGCTGCTGCTGCTCGACGAGCCCACGGACAACCTCGACCTCGCCTCGGCCGAGGCCCTGGAGCAGGGGCTCGACGCGTTCGAGGGGACGGTTGTCGCCGTGACGCACGACCGCTGGTTCGCCCGGAGCCTCGACCGCTTCCTCGTCTTCGGTGCGGATGGCGACGTGTACGCCTCCGACGAGCCGGTGTGGGACGAGACCCGGGTGCAGCGCGCGCGCTGAACGCCGCCTGCCTCGCTCCGCCTCGTCCCCTCGGTCGTCCCACCCCTCGAGAAGCCCGACGAGCGGTAGGTTGCCGCGCTCGACACGCCCTTGGGGCCGCGGCAACCTACCGCTCGTGGATCGTGGCGGCGGTCAGCGACCGCCCGGGGGTGCCCCGCCGGCGAAGCCACCCGCTCCGCCGCCACCCGCGAACGCGCGGGTGCCCTGGTTGGCGCTGGTCGTGGGCAGGGCGGTGGTGGTGTCGGCGATCACCAGCACCTGGCCGGGCGTCAGCCCGGCGGTCACCTGGACCGTGCTCGTACCGATGACACCGAGCGTGACGGGCGTGCGCGTGACCGCCCCGTTCGTCAGCACCTGCGCCGTCCCGGCGCTCCCGCTCCGGGTGACGGCCGAGACGGGCACCAGGGTCGCGTCGGCGGCGCTGGCGACCGTGACGGCGAGCGAGGCCGTCGCCCCGGTCGGCAGGGTGCGGGCCGCCTTGCCGGACGCGGTCACCGTCACGGGGTAGGTCGTCGTGGTCGACGAGGAGTCGGGCAGGAGCCCGCGGGCACTCACCCGACCGGTGGCCTGACCGCCGCCCGGCGTGCTGAGCGCCACCGTCTGGCCGACCCTCAGCAGCCGGTAGGCCGTCTCGGGCACGGCCATCTCGACCGACACAGAGCCGGGACCGACGACGGTCACCGCATCGCTGGTGGTGGCGGCGTCGCCCTTCGCGAAGGGCACGGCCGCGACGACGCCGCTGATGGGCGCGGTCATGGTCGCCCCCTCGAGCCGGGCCTGCGCCGCGTCGAGCGCGAGCTGGGCCTTGGTCACGGCCGCCTCCGCCGAGGCCACCGTCGTGGTCTGGCCGGTCCGCGACGTGCTGCCCGAGCCGGTCGAGCCGGTCGAGCCCGAGGTGCTGCTGGTGGACGCGCGGCCGCTCGCAGAGCCGCCGCTGGCGCCGCTCGAGCTGGCGCTGCTGCCCGAGCCAGAGCCGCTGCCGGAGCCGGTGCCCGAGCCGCTGCCCGAGCCAGAGCCGCTGCCCGAGCCGAAGCCGGAGCCGCTGCCGGAGCCGGTGCCCGAACCCGAACCGCTGCCCGAACCCGAACCGCTGCCCGAACCCGAACCGCTGCCGGAGCCGGAGCCGGAGCCCGTGCCCTGGCTGCCGCTGGAGGCTGCGGTGACGAGCGCGTTGACCGCCGTGTCGTACGCCGTCCGCTGGCTCGCGTCCGCCTGCTGGGTCTGCTGCAGCGTGACGACCGCGGCGATGCAGCGCTCGAGCGTCTTCGCGTCGACGGAGGCCACGGGCGACGGGGTCACCGTCCGGCTGGGGGTGGGGCTGGAGGTCGGGGTGGCCGTCTGGCTGGGGCTGGAGGTCGGGATCGTCGTGGCCGCGCCGGTGGGGGTCGCGCTGGAGGACGCCGTGCTCGTGGGCGAGGCCGAGCCGGTGGGCGTCTCCGTCGCCGTAGGCGTCGCCGTGGGTGTCTTACTCGCGGTCGCGGTCGCGGTCGCGGTCGCAGAGGCGGTGGGGGTGACGCTCGGCGAGCCCGAGGGGCTGGGCGTGACCGAGAGCGGCGCGCAGGCTTTCTGCTGCTCGGCGAGCTGGAGGGCGGCCGTGTGCTCGAGCCGCGTCAGAGCCGCCTGGGCCTCGACGACGGTCTTGGCGAGGGTCGGCAGGGAAGCCGCCGGGACGGTCCCGGTCCCTGTCCCTGTCCCGGTCCCGGTGCCGGTGCCGGTGCCGGTGCCGCTGCCTCCGTGGCCCGTCCCGTCGGTCGGCGACGACGTGGGCGTGGGCGACGGGGCGGCCGAGCGGGTGGGCGTGTCTCCGCTCGAACGGCTCGCGCTGGTGCTGCGGCTCGCGCTCGACGTGGGCGTCGACGTGGCGCTTGGCGAGGCGGACGCGCTGGCCGAGGCCGACGCCGACGCATCGGCTGCGTCCTGGGCGTCCTGCAGGGCCACCTGCGCATCGGCCAGGGTCTGCTCGGCCTCGAGCTCGGCGGCCTTGAGCGCCGTGTCGTCGATCGAGGCCAGGTCGTCGCCCGACTCGACCTTGTCACCGACGGCGACGTCCACCGCCGTGACGGTGCCGGCCGCCGGGAACGTCGCGGTCGCGTCCTTCACCTGCGCGACCGTGCCGCTGCCGGCGTACGTCTGCTTGACCGACCCGGTGCTCGCGGTGGCCGTGGCGTAGCGGCCCGACTCGGCGCCCGACGCGGTCCCCGCGCGCACGGCGAAGAACGCGACGACGGCCAGCACGAGGACCGCCGGCACGGCCCAGCGCAGTCTCCGGCGTACGGCGGCACGCTCAGCCATTCGTCGTGCTCCCGCCGCTGAGCTGACCCTGGCCGGCGCCGCGTCCACCGCGTCCGCCACCGAACGTCGCGCAGGTGCCGTCGGCAGCCGGGGCGCTGAGCCGGACCGTGGTGGCGGTGAGCGCACCCGTGCCGCCGGTGGTGCCGTTGGCCGTGGCGCAGCGGCCGACGGTCGCCGCCTTCGCGGTCGCCTTCGCCACCTGCGACCAGGTCGTGCTCGAGGAGGTCGTCACGGTGACGTCGGTCGTCGCGCTGGCGCCCTGACGGGTCTCCGCCACCACGAACGTCGAGCCGTCGACCGACGTCACCGTGCCGCTCGTGCCGCCCCCACCGAACCTGGCGGCGCCGGAGGGCGCGCCGGACGGCGCCGCACCGGAGGGCGCGGCACCCGACGGTGCCCCCGAGGGGCGTGTCCCGCCCATGCCGCCCGTCCGGTCGTTGCAGGCACCGTCGACGGCCGGCGTGAGCGTGACCGACGCCGCGGCGACGGTCGTCGTCGCCGAGGCGCTCGCGTCCGTGGACCGCACGGTCGCGCAGAGGCCGGTCTTCAGCGCGGACGCCTTCGCGGTCTTCGTCTCGGTGAACGTCGTCTTGCCGGTGTAGGTCACGGCCGTCTGGTCCGAGGTGCTCTGCACCTGGAGCGTCTTCCCCGACACCGACGCGATCAGGCCGGTCACCCCGGGTTGGCGCTGCCCTGCGCCGGCCCGCTGACCGGTGCCTGCTCCGCTCGAGGGGTCGGCGCCGGCGGTGCTGCTGCCCGAGCCGCTGCACCCCGACAGCGTCAGGGCGAGCCCCGCGGTGAGCGCGGCCGCGAGCAGGGCGGGGCGGGTGATCGTGCGGAGTCGGCGGGCCGAGGCGGTGGGCATGGTTCTCCTGGAGGTCGTGCGTGAGGAAGCGGGAGTCGCTCGGTGGGAGCTGATGGTCAGTCGCTGCGCAGGGCGTCGATCGGAGCGAGCTGAGCGGCGCGGGAGGCGGGGTAGACGCCGGCCACGATGCCGACGGCGAGCGCGACCCCGAGCGCGCCGAACGAGGCGGGCAGCGAGATCGTCACGGGCTGGTCGAGCAGCGACGGCAGCACCGCGGCACCGAGGTAGCCGGTGCCGAGCCCGAGGATGCCCCCGGCGAGGCTGAGCAGGCAGGCCTCGGCCAGGAACTGGCTGCGGATCAGCGACGGCGGGGCGCCGAGGGCCTTGCGCAGCCCGATCTCGCGGATCCGCTCCGAGACCGACACCAGCATGATGTTCATGACCCCGATCCCGCCCACGAGCAGCGAGATGCCCGCGACCCCGGCGAGCAGGATGGTGAGCGTCCTCGACGTGGCGGTCGCTGCCTGCACCAGCGACTGCTGGCTGGTGATCGAGAAGTCGGCGCTGGTCGAGCCCGTGCCCGTCGTGCCCGTCGTGCCCGTCGTGCCCGTCGTGCCCGTCGTGGTGGTCGCGCTGGTGTCGTGCCGGGTGGCCAGGGCGGCGTACGCCTCCTGGTAGGCCGCGGACAGCCGGTCGCCGGAGGCGCCCTCGAGGTAGATCGACGACACCGAGCCCGTGGTGGTGGAGCCGAGCACCTGGTCGGCGGTGCTCATCGGGGTCACCGCGAGGTCGTCCTCGTCGGTGGTGCCGGTGGAGCCGCTCGCGGCCAGCACCCCGACCACGGTGAACGCCGTGCCGCCGAGGGTGACGGTGCTCCCCACACCTGTGCGCAGTCCGAGCTCGGACACCGTGGTGTCGCCCAGCACCAGCACGTGCGCTGCGGTCGTCTCGTCTGCCGCGGTCAGGAAGCGGCCCGAGCTGAGGGTGCGCGCCCGTACGCCGAGCCAGTCGGGGGTCGTCGCGGTCACGGTCGTCGTCCAGGTCGTGGTGCCCTGCGTGAGGACGCTGGACGTGGTCCGGACGGGGGCGACGTGCGCCACGTCGGGGGCGACGGCCGGGTCGGCCAGCGCCTGCGCGTCGGCGGTCGTGAGGGTCGTGGCGGTACCGCGCCCGCCGCGCACGCCGCCCGTCGTGGAGCTGCCGGGGGAGACCACCAGCAGGTTGCTGCCCAGGCTGTTGATCTGCTCGGCGACCTTCTGCTGCGCACCCTGGCCGAGGCCGACGGTGAGGGTGACCGAGGCGATGCCGATCCAGATCCCGAGGATGGTGAGCAGCGACCGCATCCGGTGCGTGCGGACCGACTCGAGCGCGATGCCGAGGGTCTCCCCGGCCCGCACGCGCGGGGCGCGCAGCGCGGGGGTGCTCACGCGGCGGCCTGCCCGTCGAGGTCGACGAGCTCGCCGTCGCGGACCGTCACGGAACGTTCGGCGGCGGCGGCCACCTCGAGGTCGTGGGTGATCAGCACGATGGTGCGGCCCGACGTGTGGAGCTCGTCGAGCAGCGCCATCACGTCCTCGCTGGAGCGCGAGTCGAGGTTGCCGGTGGGCTCGTCGGCGAGGATCAAGGCCGGGTCCGTGACGAGGGCGCGGGCGATCGCGACGCGCTGCTGCTGGCCTCCGGAGAGCTCGCTGGGGCGGTGGTCGACCCGCTGGGCCAGGCCGACCCGGCCCAGCGCCTGCTGTGCCCGTTCGCGGCGCTCGGCCCGTCCGACGCCGGCGTACAGCAGCGGCAGCTCCACGTTGCGCCAGGCCGACAGCGTGGGCAGCAGGTTGAACTGCTGGAACACGAACCCGATGTGGGTGTTGCGTACCGCGGCCAGGTCGGCCTCGGACAGGTCCTCCACGTCGACGCCGTTCAGCTCGTAACGCCCGGACGTGGCGACGTCGAGACAGCCCAGGATGTTCATCAGCGTCGACTTGCCAGAGCCCGACGGACCGATCACCGCGACGTACTCCCCGCGGTCGATACGCAGCGTCACCTCGCGCAGGGCGTGCACCTCAGCAGCCCCGGTCGCGTACGTCTTGCTGACCGACTCGAGCGACACGACGGCGTCGGAACTCATCGGGTTCCTCCGCCGGTGCCGGTGCCGGTGCCGG
>Ga0210040_10007752_pt1 | contig 12894 bp, 14 predicted proteins | sample CryGeyCG12114_NA_FD_185462 | JGI IMG/M metagenome (GOLD analysis project Ga0210040, IMG submission 185462) | Groundwater microbial communities from aquifer - Crystal Geyser CG19_WC_8/21/14_NA (SPAdes) (version 2) | ecosystem: Environmental > Aquatic > Deep subsurface > Groundwater | place: USA... | reverse complement strand
ACAAGCACGTGCAGCTGCACTTTCGGCTTCTATAAATCTATGATGAGGTTATACCTCAACTTACTATAATGTACATAGCAATAGTATACTTACTACTTTTGTTTGGTATATTGGCCCACCCCTACATGATGAATAAACTACTTTATCCCACAATAAAATGATGAATCTGAATATACACGCGCACGATATTTGCTTCACAATGTAGTATTTGCTTAGCTCGTGCAAAAAATGAATTTTAAAAAAGTGATGGAAAACGTTAATGATAGTAAGTTATTATTTTGGTAAATTGGTCTATTTAGTACATAACGCACGCAAAAACTAATATTACTATCAAATTGCAGACTCGGAGAGATTGAAGAAAATGGGAGAACTTTGAAATGAAGTTAGAAAGTAGTTAAGCATCGATACGATTAGTAGACCATTCGATTTAATCCATGAATGAGTTAAAACTTAATAATGTTCAGTCTGGCTTAGCTAATAAACAGTAGATTCCTACGATTTTATCATCTTCAAAACCAGGCGTAAATTATAGAATATCTTTAGATTACCGTCGGAAGGAAATCACATCAATTCTCATTTCCTGATTGATTCAGGTTTCAAAAATCGAATAGTACAAGAACACGAATGCAGGAATGATCCATTCATTTAGGCTTTGCATTAGCAAATTGACATAGCCAATGGCAAATCCAATCCAAATAATTGCATTTCCGCCTGTTTTCTAAAACCATCGTACACTATTAGAATTACTATGAGATTACGTACAATACAATACAATCTAGTGTACCGCATAATAAAATGATTAGTTACGAAAGAAATGTTACATTTTTTTGCATGTAATTTATAATAAAAAAGATTATGACTGGTCCAAATTCTCCATAAATGCACCCAGCATTGCATAATATCGTGAATATTGTCATCCAATACAACTGGTATCATACAAATTAAAACCTACACAAACAAAACTTGTACTTCATCAAAAATTCATCTAACTCCAGTCTCCAGCACAAGTGAGCAATCCGCAATCCGCACACAGTGCAATGTTTACACTCTGATCATCACATGTTACTCACCCGAATCGATTTGAAGCGCCACAAGGGCAACGACTCCAACCAACAGGAGAAGTGAATTCATCTTGGGCATCATTTGCAGCCCAAATTTAAAATTCTCCTTATTGCACTGAAAGTTGCAAATCCTTTTTCCTTTGGAATCCAAAATTTCTACAGTAACAGGACACTTTTTCTAGCTTTATTCACACACATAAAATCGATGCAATAGCACAATAACACACTATTTTTTCTGCTTGATCACTTCACAAAAATTCACTGAAACTTGAGATGCAAAAAAACACAAAATTTTGACAGATGTAGCACAGATGAGAGACGATTTTGTAGTTGGCTGTTATCCGATGATGATTAACTCATAAACACACATTTGCACTTGCCAGACGAAAAGAAACCGGCAAAATGTGTACACCAGAATATTGTACGTAGAGTAGTTAGTTTTTAGTAGTAAATGTAACCACCTGAAAAGAGCGATCCCCCTCTTTCAAACCGTATAGGGCTAAAGTTAGTTACTCGAAAGTACTAACTTCGGAAGGGTCGTTCTCACTGAATGTGTATGTAGAGCTCTGAAATAATAAACAAATCATGCCTGTGAGTCATTACAAGATACATGGAGCCTCCATCAATTTTGGGACTATGCATGTATAGTCAGCTACAAAAAAATGATCCACACTATAGGGTTGCAGATGATGCATAAATTAATGACTTTTTTTTTGCAACAACTCTGTGAAACATAGTCGAGTTATATTTCTTAGCTTCTAATAGCAGAGATGTTTTAGAAATTGACGAGATGAACTAACGAATTTAATTTTATCTACAAATAAAGGAAACAGTAGTAGTGGAATAGTTAGCAAATCTATCGCAATAGAATTTTAAAAATTATAAGTTTGATGTTAAAATGATATAAATTAGCCAAAATTGGAACTTTTTGTCTTGCTAACTTGCTACTTACTGGACCTTTACGTTGTTTGGTTACTAAAATATCGTGAGCAGCTCAACTAAATGTATTTAAAGGGACCTTGGAACTTCTTGTTGCACATTCAATATAGGCTAAACTAAAACAAATTCATTATGCAGTTGTTTCATTTAGGGCGTCATTAGTCAGTTTAGTTACTTTAACGCATAAATTAATAATTTTAATCATCAACTAAACGTTGTGATTTGTTTTGAAATTCATTTAGCATAGAAAAATAACTACTTTTTGATTTGTTTACTTGAGCACTGTAGTCAACCTATGCTTATTGTTTCTGCTAGAATATTACAACGATCGAAATTAAATGGCAAATTGTGTTGTTTGTCATTCCTCATCAGAGTTTTATCTTATCCCTTTAGTAAACAAAATGAATTAGTAAACCATGTATTTCTATAGTCCACGATATTTTTTCTCCCGACCACGAGTACTGAATTATCTTTCTCATTGTTGATTATTTAGTACCATATACCATTTTAAATTTTCAGATGCCCTACTCAACTCAAACGTCAAATGCAGAATGGGAACGTTTCATTCAGAGCATAACTGAATCATAATCATGCCAATTAATTCGATCTCTACTCGAACTTACTAACTAACTATATAAACCTTCGCATCTATTCATGAACATGCCGGAGCACAATGTATGCATGCACTGCATTTCATGCACACAACTTGACGAGAGATGACCATAAACTAATTCGGCGGACAAAACGTTAAAACCCTATTTTCCTATACAAAATATTCCTCCGGAGGAATTTAAATTCCCAACAAAACACACAATAGCACAAAAAGGGGCAAATAAGTACCTCCAGCGATGTTCAACAGATGATTTTTACAGGTTTTAACACAAAGGTTAATAGCGGTCAACACAGTAAAGTGTCAACGTACACCGAATACGCACATATACGCACTGTTGTACACACAAAACAAAACTGGGGTGAAAGACCACCTTTTTTCACTGTGAAGACTCGGCCTCAACACGACGTTCTTCAAGAAACACCGAAACTAGACTGACTGACTAGTCTGGCCGTATGATATAGGTTTGTTATTTTCTCCAGCTAACATACTACATTCAGATATAAACTTTACATGGGTGCTGCTGGAATAACATGGGATGTATAGGTCATTGATTTTTCTTTCATACATTCATTCAACCAGTATGTGTATGTCCCTTCAATTATCACATACTGATATGTACTATAGACTCATTCCAGACATGGGCATTTAATGTTTTCCGACTTTTGTAAAAGCAGTTCCAAAAAACTTCAAAAAGTTAAAAAAAAAAATTATCGTGCATACAAAGCTGAGCCCAAATAAGGTTACCATGACTGTACTGTGTGTGATAAAGTGTAGTAGGATAGGATAAAATTTACCTCCTTTTTGCGCACAAGGTATAATGTAATGGGTCATTTGCTTGTGCTCAATTTGCAAATATCATCGCTTCAAATTCCTTTGGAAACCAAGTTTGCTTTTTAAAATCTGTGATGTAGATTTTTTGAAGTGTTGAAAGTGTGTAAAGTGTAAAGTGTTTTTTAAAATTGGATTTTTACTACTCGGTAAAGTAAAGCTATTAAAGCACATGATATTCTGTGCCAGCCTCAGTGCCCAGGTTTGTAAAACGTGAATGATACAGTACCACCTGATTGTTTCCCTCCAAATTGCGGGAAAGGAATCAAAATATTGTATCCCTTCACCTTAAAGTCTTCACTTTTCATTTTAACTTCCTTTAATTCTTTAGCCTTCGTAACTTGATGAGTTAACCAAACGTTCGTTGATCCGTTGATCTGATTGTTTTGTTTTTGTGGCCGGAGAAAAAAAGTTGAGAAATTTCATTTCAGTACAGATGGTCGGTAGGTTATGGTGGAAAGTGCTATATTCGAAAAGACTATAGCTTGTTACTAGATATTTGACATATCGCTTCAGGATCATGTGAGTGTTCACAATTTATAAAACTTATATAACTTGTTTTATTCACATGTTAAGTGATCTAATTTAAATATACACAGCTTCATGGCTAAACTGGATCGAGCTTACAGTTGCGGTGGCTGGCAGGAACAGGATCAGCAGCATGATTCAGTAGGGTTTTCAAGCGAATTCGGTGACGATTTGCAGCTACACAGGGACGAATTCCTTCGGTTTGCAAACTTGGCAACAATGAAGACTGTGGAATATAATCGAGAATTTTATGAGGAAATCGAAGAAGGTGAACAAGAAAGTCAAGATGCTGAGGTTGAAACTGAAGGGAATCACATAGAAATTCCATTGGAAAAATTCGATATGCGGCCTTATTTGATACATGGGCCGTTAAAAAGACTTCAGCAGTCTATTGAACTGGTAAGCTCTTTTGTTTTCTTGTGTATCGGTCTGTCTTGCCTCTCAATTTATTTTATACTAACCGTAACCGTAAGTTAACACTAATAATTTTTCTTTCCAGAACTGTTTGAATCAATCACCATTAGGAGACGACGACTTTGAGGTCTCACTTGATGACCTTGCTGAAGGAAAAGTGATACTTCCGAACTTTTCCGACCAAAGTAATTGCTAATTTTTAGCAAAGTTTAGCTATGCTAATGCTGTAATGCTATATTATGCTAAATTTTGTTGCTGTGTATTAATCTTTTAACATATTTCTTCCATAGGTTACTTAGATGCTATCGAAATTTGTGAAGAAAAACCTCTATTAGAAAGTTTTAAAGATATATCACATGAAACGGTAAGGACACGTTTACATAATTGTGTTAAGCAGTATGAACATATTATTGAATGAGAACTATATAATCATACGCTAATTGGTTTTTTATTCGTTTCAGATCGAGAAAAATCAAGATAATGATCTCGGACTTCTCATATCTAAAGCCGGTTCCGAAAATTGTATTCCTACGGGTATCGGTGTAACAAAATTACGGGAAGCTCCTGATGTTATAGTACCCCTAACATATTTACCTCCCGATCGGATTGATAAGTTATCAAAAAAAATTAGGAAAAGAAAAAGACTAGGATTTACTTCATTTCAAGTTAACGAATTCCTGTTTACCTATACTGGAGCGCACTATCGCAAGGTATGTATCTTGCTGTGGTTGCAATAAACAACGATTTAAATATGGTTTTTATATTGTGGACGCATATTTTATAGTCATAATCAATATTGGGGTCTCATTTGACATTTCAGAATTACCCGGAAGATATTATTATTGAGAAAACAAAAAGAAGAAGAATAGTTCCTTCATGCGCCATTTATAATTACTTTCATTAAACGGTGGCAGGTGCATATTAAGACTCCTTCTAGTTTATTTTAATTTACATACAAAGCCGGCTACATACTTAACCCAAATATATTTTTGCAATTCTTTCCGTATTTATTCTTAAATTTCGAACATACTTATTGCGAATGGCCCAGTGAATTCAATTTAGCGTATATATCTTGTGAAGTGAATAAGATCAGAGTCAATTCTGAGAAATGCCTTTGCAGTTCCTGTTAATTGAAGATAGATCACCATTATTATTAAGAGATCTCGAACAAGCTGAAACTCTCAACCCTCTTTCAATTTGGAATGGAGAGACTTGATATGCTGAGCTGTAACTATCCCGCTCTTCCGAATTTAAGTACGTATTTGAAGAGATTTTGGTCTCGTGTCGCAGTTTTTCATCCAGATTGTCCATGCCGTCCAAGAAATTTAGATTTGGCAACTTATTCACCACGGTCTTCTGGTAATCTGAACGGCATGCTGCAGGATTTCCATTTAAACTCATCTCCATTACGCTTGAATTTTTAAGACAGTCAATGTCTGTAAGAGTCTGAAATAATTTTAAAATGTAATATAATTAACGGATTTTTTGTTTTTTAAGCAGATTTGTCAGTAAAAATGAAAAAAGCCAAAACTTATAGTTATTTGAACGATCCACTTACTTGAATTCGATTATGAGCCAAATATAATGCTACCAAATTTGTAAGATGTGGCAGACGTGGTATAGCTGCAATCCGATTGTGTTCTAAGTGCAAATAACGGAGAGATTTGCACCCAGTCAAAGAATTAAACGGTATATCTCGTATATTATTGTTATCCAGCACGATAGCTTGTAGAGCTGGTATATTTTCTATTCCTTGCAGTCCTGTTAGTTCATTACAATTTAGTACGAGAGTTTGTAAACTTGGCATGGCATGAAAATGTAAATCCGCGACCCCTCCTAGACCTATTATATCAAAATATTAGTAAATTTAGTTAATAAAACTGACACTGATAACTGAGAGTAAAGAATGAATTGGGAGTGAAATGTCATACAATTATGGGACATTATAAGCACTTCCAAATTTGGAAATACTGCTGAAGCATGTATTCGATTTTTGAAAGGACTTGCAATTCGAGAACTAGAAGTTGGTGGCGAACATATTCCTTTGTTAAAAATACTATTTGCTGCTGCTTTTCTTGAAGCATCCAATAGATTGCTCTGGCAGTCACTTTCATTGATCAGCACATTGTTGGAATTTGAATCCTTCGGAAGTAGATTTGTGTCCAGGAAAATTCGGTCCATTGAAGACTTACTAAAAGTTGTTTCTAGTGGCTGGAGGTTCGGGAAATTTATGCTTGTTATGTAGTTTCTGTTCGTTTGCAGTTGAGTTTGTGACTCTGCCGTGTACGAAAAACAAGTGGGGCAAGGAGTTTCCCCAAGCGAGCAGATATTATTATGGCTGACGCAGAGAACTCTTAAACTATATTGTTAAAAAAAACTAGCATTATGAAATGTGAAATACAGTAATACCATAAATACAGTCTTACTTACTTGGGCAACCCAGATAGTCCAGAAAGATTGGTTAAATGATTTCCTTTCAAATCCATGCTCAAAAGATAAGGCAAGCTTTGTGGCTGTAGATTTATTTTTTGAAGCCCACAGTTTGGGAGAGACAACTGCGTTAGTTTATACCAATTCTGATGTCCTAAACTCGTTTCTAACCAGTCAGTAGACAAAGTTCCACCTAAACATGGTTTGAAAACATTGATTAACTATCCGTATCCAGTATCCATTACTTTGGTGTGCGATTCCTCTACAGTGTACATAAACGGTTTATCTAACCTATTCTGTCGACAATTTCTTCTGTTTGCCAAGCCGTAATTGCAGTGCCATCTAATACCTGTAAAAAACATTGTATAAATAGTATAAAAGATATTACATAAAAAATAATGACATCCTTCATGTTACACAATCAATTGACGGGACGATGATTTGCTACAAATTAAAGTCAGAACATAATGTTGAGAGCTTCACTAACCTGTACATTTTTTAGATGCTTGCTCACATAGCTGGCATATTCTTGATGATTACACAGTGGACTTCGTGCTGCATCTAACGTGACCAATTTTTTCAACTCTTTCAGTGGTGCTAGTACAACAGCACTTGCTGGCAGTGGATTTCCACTCAGATGCAAATGACAAATAGAAGGGCAAGCCAGGCCAATTCCCTCTAACTCGGTCAGTTTATTATCGCACAAGTTTAAAATTTTCATAGCCGGAAAACTCTTTCCTTCCTTCATCCATTCTAAATCTGCAATAACATTCTCTTGTAGTTGCAGTTCCACAATTGTGTTTCTCCATTCCATGGTCTGAATGAAGGAAGCACAGCTCAAAGAAACTGATGTCAAGTAGTTATCTGACAAATCCAAGTCAATTCCTAGGCTCCCAGCACTCTCACATAGCGGTGGAGATAGTGGCATAGCTTCCAAACATGTGAGACATTTTCCACGAAACTCCTCATATTTATACGCTCTGGCTGAAAAATACGATACTTGAGAATACTTTCAAAGATCGTTATTCAACAGTAGGACAACCGTCCGTTTCAATGAAAAAGAGAGTAACTTTTTCTATGTTATATGGCAAGGTTTGTTTGATGATCTAGAGCTCCAGGCTCCAGACATCCAAACTGATGAAAAGCAGAGAGTACCTTCCTTGAGCCCATATTTTTTTTCAAACGTAACAGCTAAATTATTCATTTGCCTAGCAATTTGAATGCTTTAAGCTCAAAAATTTAACAAACTGCCAACTCTCAAAGATACCTAAATCAACAATTGGAACTCTTAATTCTCTATTTCAATGAAGCGGACAGTAGTTATGCTTCTAACCAGTAGGATTCCCCATCATAACAGTGTGTGCAAATCCGGTTTCTCCATTTATCGTAGGGCAAAATTCTTTTAAAGTAGTTGTATACAGAAATGGGGATCTCCATATATCCACTTTTTCTATCAAAGGTAAAACTTGTTCCGTTAGAACTGGGATATGACACAAGTTCCGAATATCCTATATGTGAATATATTAATTTGTTTAATTTTAGTTGGTTAGCACAATATTATTTTAGTCAATCCATTCCATTAAAAATTGTAGTACTTGAAATGGATTCGGCATGATTTCCAAAGACGTCAGTCTGGGAGCAACACTACCCAATGTGGCCAAATTGGAATGGAAAAACCGCAAAAAATTGTGCTTCACGTGTATCTCGACTAATGCAGGCATCTTTTGTAAACCCGACAAGGTAGTCAGGTTATTATGTGAGATATCCAATTTTTTTAGATTCGTTAGGCCGTACAGTCCTTTAGTATTGCTCAGCCAGTTTCCAGAAATATTTAAGGAGGTCATAGAAAACGCAATATCCAGCCCCAGACTTTGACCGATTTGATTCAAGTCTATTCCAGATTTCATTAGAATAAAAGATGCTCCTTCCCCCTTGGTTTGACTGTGAGTGATTATATAAGAATTAAGATTTTTTGAAGAGGATGACTTTTCAAATTATTATATTTTCACTAGAGTTTAATGTTATACTATGACCTATGACGTATAAATTAATAATTAGTAGAAAACTTACTTGACATCATTATCTAACACTTTTACGGCGGAAAAATTAGCAGTTACTCCCTCAGAATTTCGTTTAAGAAAAAATTGCAGATTGTGACTATTCATTTTATTGGCCACATTAGAGACACAGTTGAGCGTGACAGTGTTCAACTGTGAAAAGATTTCGCTAAGCAATAGATGCGCAGGATCCAAAAGTTCATCATCATCTTGATCTCCATTGTACCATAAGGAATTGATGTCTTTCTGGAATCAGTCATGAATATATTATTTTCAAAGTCGTAAATAAATTTGAAAATCAAAAGTAAATATTTGGTATTGGTTATTACAAAAGCATACGACATGCTGACAATATACGCTGGTGTGACTGCAAGCGGCTTATTCACAGAAAAAATGTAACATTCCCCTCCATGCTAAAGTGAAAAAATTGTTTTTACAAATAATATGACTACTTTTTACATATCACAAAGGAGCTTTCATTTCATTTACACTTTTGAGAATGTCATCATCGTCTCTTGCATACTGCTCCGCTGGTATCGGTTGTAGACAATTTTCTAGTACCTTCACTATCATCAAGACTGAAAAAAGTCCTAATAACTCTTTCGGTTGTTTTTGTAAGTTGATTTGACAGGCCAGCCATAAGCAATTTGTCAAACGAATTTCCTTTAAAAAAAATTTTCAAAAATAAACTTGATCGTATCGTACAAAAAACACAAATTAATTAAACTCACGTCGTAATGTCGAGATTTCTGAGTGCAAAATTTTGTGATGTAGTCCATTGGATTCCCTGTTTTAACTTTCGGGCACAGTAAGTACATGAAAACGGGTTGTGATCTCTCAGGCAGTCCTTCGACAGATTCAGGAAAGGGAAACAAAGGCTCTGGTACAATAAAATCGTGGGGCATATACGAGCTCACAACCTGTTTTACAGGATAATGGGTGGTGTTTACAGAAGGCGGGAAATAACTGGAGCCATATCGGCCCCCAACTGGGGTATCAGGTCTGTAATCAGGAGGCGGTGGTGGCACGAAATCTGGGGTATTTTTGGTAGCAAAATATTTTTCGTAAGTTCTCTCCATTCCCGATTCATATCCTTTGTCAATTATGGGAATGATAGTATCCACTTTTATCATCACATTGGACGGCCTATGCACGAAGTAAATACTGACAGAACTGAAAATACACAGCTTCTGCAAAAGTTTTTCGTTTACTTACTGCTTCGTGCAGGACAAAGAGCTTATCAGTTCGTAAATGGTTCCTCGGATATCTTCCTCGTCCTTTTCGTTGTTATCCAAAACAGAATGCGAAATGTATGCTTGGGTGGATCCATAAGTTTGAAATTCCATCCATTTTGTCCATTCTTCCATCTACTTTTAAAATTTATTTAAAAACCCACATCGGATAAAATATGCGCTTTAATACTCGTTAAAAAAATATATAACCTTTTCTTCCCATCTGCTTATTTGCATCATAAGGTCGAATCTACAAATAGATACTCGAAACCATTTTTTAAGCTCTTCTAGACGTCTGTATACCTTTGATGATCAACATTTTTCATGTCAATTATAAATAAATGAAAGCAAAGGATAGTGAAAACAAGAATCAAATTAAAGTTACCTTTTTCACTTCTATATTTACTCTTTGTTTAAAGTCAAATAACTGAGGACTGTAGTCAATCTGAAAAAGGGCCTTCTCATACTGCAATTAAAAAAATAGGTTCAATTCATAGGTTCATACTGTGAGAGTGAAACATTTTATAAAATAAACTAGAAACCTGAGCAGCGACCACTTTCAGTTTCAAAATTCTCTGAGAAATAAAAGCTAGTTGACGATAAATCTTCGATACAGCAGCAGCTCTCGTTCCATAATAAGACGACATCGTCACAATGGAGCTTGCGTAATAGAAAATACGCCGTTGTTCTACATAGTCCTTTGAAAGGAACGAACGAATTAAATTAGCGTCAAACGTGACCGTCATTTCGATCACCGCGCAAACTATATTTTTAAAATTAAACTCAGACTCACCCTAACTTCCTTGCATTCTTCTGCTGTGATTTTACTACCATTCAAATTTTGTACATATGAAAGAGAGTTGACAAGCATAGCACGACTGTCACAGGATGCAGCTACTGGACACTTTCCATACATTGGATCCATAAGCCACAGACCCCTCAGACATGGAAGAACATTTATAGCTTTAATATCTTGCAGTGAACATAATGGATTTCCCGAAACATTCAAGTTTTCCAGGCATAAACATTGGTACAATTCTTCTTCCTTCAAGCACGTTATGAAATTTTCCGCAACATTCAATTCACTTAAACATTGAAGACCCGAAGTCAAAAACTGTAGTTTATAAAACCAACAATTAAAGTTACCATTGGCATAAGGATTATTTGAAAATTTGAAAAATGCAATGCAAGTACACTGAGAGAAGTCAAGTGATTTCTGGAAATCCAAAGAACTCGAAGATTTTCTAAATATAGCGGTTCAATTCTTCTTAATTCACAGCTAAACATAAAGAGCCTCATAAGATTTTGTAGGCCTTCAAAATCATTCGTCTTTATCTCCTGTTGTCAATCAGTTAATACAATAAATGGCAGTACAAACTCTTCATATGCAACATGAATATAGTAAGCAAACAAACCGTGATTCCGCAGTTAGTTATCCAGGTTTCAATCAAACTTGTAAACCTTCCAATACCAGAAAAACTGGTTAAAGGATGACCCACTAGTACTAATTTTTTAATCCCTTGAGGATTGATTCGAGTCTTGTGACCTGAACCTGGACTTGTACTCGCTGATACATACAATGAAGAAGAAATGGGACCACTCGCTGATGGCGTTAAGTATCCCTCTGCTGATAATGCATCGTAAAAATTGTGGAAGTCTGTCAGATTTCCAAAGAAGATTTCGACACATCTGCTCACACAATCTTCATCGGAAATGCCAGGAACAGAGGGTGATCGCTTCTTTAACAGCTGGTCATATTGAGATCCATCTTTTTTCTTATTGGCATGCTTTGGATCTGAGCCTGAAACTCGTTTCGTGAGCCGATCTTTGTCTTCATCCGGGATAGATCGCGGTTTTCCATACGAAGACATTCCTGTCAGCAATTATAATACAAATTAATTTGGCTAGCATTAAATACATGCACTGCGTATACTTAAAACCAACGACTAACTTCTGCGCATTCCATTTACCTATTTCTGTGAAGAAACGTGACAAGAATCCAGCTCAACAGTTGCTTATATTCTAAAATCTTGTATGCATAATATTCGAAACGGCAAAATTGGGCAATAACAAACCCTCGTGTATGCACTACTTTATAAACAAAACTTAGCAACACCATTATTGTACAACTTGCCAAATGTGCCCATGGGAATCTACAGGAATCTACAAACAGACCATTTTTACAACGGCATGTTTTATCCACAACTTCTCGTCCTCCTCCCCCACATTTTTCTTCAATACCGTGGAACATGACAAAAATTAAAATATAATCAAAACCTTCCCTCATTTCAACTATACCGTAAAACAAAACTATTTTTACACAAATCCCAAAACTTCTTCTAAACAAACTCAAAGTCTCAAATATAATCAAATCGAAACATCCAAACACCACATGAATTTCGAGGGCAAAAACCACATGACTATCACAACAAAACCCAAACATGTATATTTTGCTAAAAATTAATTCTAAATTATGCAAAATTGCTACGATGTATCTACTGTATTAATACAAAACTAGTATTTAAATAATTTACTCTACATAATTCATTCATTTTTTTTCTTAGTTCGATTGAATTCAGAATGCAAAACGGAAGCTTCTCGTGGCTGTCATATGTTTTAAATGAGTCTTAAATTGGTGTACCATATATACAAAAGAGTTGTGCAGGTACATTGGAAGCGTAGTTGTTGTGCACACGTCCTAGCTGTAAGATCGCTGACTCTTCTAGATAGGCTGATCTTCGTAGGTTTCCGTGTTCCCTAAGAATTCATTCTTTCCAATGATAAGACTGATC
>Ga0210040_10007751_pt1 | contig 12895 bp, 10 predicted proteins | sample CryGeyCG12114_NA_FD_185462 | JGI IMG/M metagenome (GOLD analysis project Ga0210040, IMG submission 185462) | Groundwater microbial communities from aquifer - Crystal Geyser CG19_WC_8/21/14_NA (SPAdes) (version 2) | ecosystem: Environmental > Aquatic > Deep subsurface > Groundwater | place: USA... | reverse complement strand
ACGTCGTCGAGCAGCGTCAGCACGAGGTGCGAGCGGGTCCAGGTCAGGCCCGCGAGGGACGTCGTCGGCGTCGGGCGGAACAGGACCTCGAGGTCCCGGGAGCCGGCGAGGAACTCGTCGAGCCGCACCGCGAGCAGCGATCCCGCGGGGTAGGTGCGGCCGGCGACGGCCCAGTCCTCGCGCGGCTCGACCAGCAGCCACTCGCGCTGCAGGCTGACCTCCGCGCTCTCGGGGACGTCGATCCGGGTCAGCGCGTCGTCGGCCCCGAGCAGGAACACCTGCTGGCGGTAGAAGGAGATGGCGCGCACGACGAGGTCGCGCTCGAAGCCCGGCGTGCGGTCGTGGTGCGCGGAGATGTACAGGTCGTCGGGCTCGCCCTCGAACACCACGGGGGCGTCCGCCAGGGCGGTGCCGCGCGTCCAGCGCCGCACCGTGCGCGGGTAGCCGGACGTCGTCATGCTGCCCGGCCCCGTGTCGGTGTAGACGAACACCGTGTCCCGGTCGATCCAGCCGAGGCCGCCCTTGGACTCGGGGCGGACGAACCCGTCGGTGACCCAGGTGAGGGTCTGGAGGTCGAGCTCGCGCGTCACGTCGGCGTCCGAGCCGCCGCGCGACAGGGACACCAGGGCCCGGCGCAGGTCCGGACGCAGCACCCGTGCCCCGTGCCAGACCCAGCCTTCGCCCTCCTCGGCGCTCAGCGCGTCCAGGTCCAGCAGCGTCTCCCAGACCGGGTCGGCCGTCCGGTACTCCTCGAGGGTCGTGCGCCGCCACAGCCCGCGCTCGTGCTCCGTGTCGCGCCAGAAGTTGTAGAGATGGTCGCCGGCGCGGCTGACCATCGGGATCTTGGCGTCCGAGTCGAGGACCTCGAGGACCTCCCGGCGGATGCTGTCGAAGCTCGGCGTGCTCGCCAGGCGGGCGAGCGCCTCGTCGTTGCGCTCGCGCACCCAGGCCAGGGCCTGAGCGCCCTCGACGTCCTCGAGCCAGGTGTAGGGGTCGGTGTCCACGTCGCGCAACGTTCGTCCCCCACGGGTCGCGGGGCAACCCGGGCGGGCCCCCGGCCGGCCGGCGACGCGCCACGCCCCGCGACACGCGGGACGTCGGACGAGGTCGAACGGCACGCGGCACTGTGCGTAGCCCTGTGGTCCCGCGCCGCGCCGACGTGGCCGCGCGGGACGATCCCGCAGGTGAGGGCGCCGTGCTCGGCCGTCCCCAGGCTGGGGACAGCGTTGTCCACAGCAACCACTAGACCTAGTGGTGACCCCCCCGACGCACCCCTAGGTGTGGTGTTGCACCGTTGTGATTCGCCCGGGGTGGGGTTAGTGTTGCCAGTACCGCGGGACGCCCGCGCACCGCAGACCTCGTGGGGGAACGATGAGCATCACCGTGTACAGCAAGCCGGCCTGCGTCCAGTGCAACGCCACCTACCGGGCGCTGGACAAGGTCGGCGTCGACTACACGATCGTCGACATCAGCACGGACCCCTCGGCCCGTGACTACGTGATGTCGCTCGGCCACATGCAGGCCCCCGTCGTCGTCGCGGGCAGCGACCACTGGTCGGGCTACCGCCCGGACCGGATCCGCTCGCTGGTCGAGGGCGCGACCGTCGCGGTCGCCTGACCCTCTCGTCCCACCCTGCCGCCGCTGACCGCGGCGTGGGGAAGCAGGTCCGGGTGCTCGGCCGACCGGCCACCCACGTCACACCCGAGGAGAGGCGCGCCATGAGCTCGCTGGTCTACTTCTCGAGCGCGTCGGAGAACACCCACCGCTTCGTCCAGAAGCTCGGCCTGCCGGCGCAGCGCATCCCGCTCGCACCGAGCGACCCACCACTGCGCGTCACCGAGCCGTACGTGCTCGTGCTCCCGACGTACGGCAGCGGCAAAGAGGGCGGCGCGGTCCCGCGCCAGGTCGTGAAGTTCCTCAACGACGAGCCCAACCGTGCGCTCATCCGCGGCGTCATCGCGGCCGGCAACACGAACTTCGGCGAGACGTACCTGCTCGCCGGACACATCATCTCCGCCAAGTGCTCGGTGCCGTTCCTGTACGGCTTCGAGCTCATGGGCACCCGTGAGGACGTACACCGCGTCCGCGAAGGATTGGGACAGTTTTGGCAGCGACAGCGACAGATTCCGGCGTAGACGCGGGGCTCGACTACCACGCGCTCAACGCGATGCTGAACCTCTACGGCCCCAACGGAGAGATCCAGTTCGACAAGGACCGTGCGGCAGCGCGCCAGTACTTCCTCCAGCACGTCAACCAGAACACCGTCTTCTTCCACAACCTGGAGGAGAAGCTCGAGTACCTGGTCGAGAACAAGTACTACGAGCCCGAGATCCTTGCGAAGTACGACTTCGCGTTCGTCAAGACGCTCTTCGAGTACGCGTACTCCAAGAAGTTCCGGTTCGAGACGTTCCTCGGCGCGTTCAAGTACTACACCTCGTACACGCTCAAGACGTTCGACGGGAAGCGCTACCTCGAGCGCTTCGAGGACCGCGTCTGCATGGTCGCCCTCACCCTGGCGGGCGGCGACCAGGACTTCGCGGTGAGCATGGTCGACGAGATCATCTCGGGCCGCTTCCAGCCGGCGACGCCCACGTTCCTCAACTCCGGGAAGGCGCAGCGCGGCGAGGCCGTCTCGTGCTTCCTGCTGCGCATCGAGGACAACATGGAGTCGATCGCGCGCGGCATCAACTCCGCCCTGCAGCTGTCCAAGCGCGGTGGCGGCGTGGCCCTGTTGCTCTCGAACATCCGGGAGCACGGCGCCCCGATCAAGCACATCGAGAACCAGTCCTCCGGCGTCATCCCCGTGATGAAGCTGCTCGAGGACTCCTTCTCCTACGCCAACCAGCTCGGCGCCCGCCAGGGCGCGGGTGCGGTGTACCTGCACGCGCACCACCCCGACATCCTGCGGTTCCTGGACACCAAGCGGGAGAACGCGGACGAGAAGATCCGCATCAAGACCCTGTCGCTGGGCGTCGTGATCCCAGACATCACGTTCGAGCTCGCGAAGAAGAACGAGGACATGTACCTGTTCTCGCCGTACGACGTCGAGCGCGTCTACGGCAAGCCCTTCGCGGACATCTCGGTCACCGAGAAGTACCACGAGATGGTCGACGACCGCCGTATCCGCAAGTCCAAGATCAAGGCGCGCGAGTTCTTCCAGACCCTCGCCGAGATCCAGTTCGAGTCCGGCTACCCGTACCTCATGTTCGAGGACACGGTGAACCGCGCGAACCCGATCGCCGGGCGGATCACGCACTCCAACCTGTGCTCGGAGATCCTCCAGGTCGCCACGCCGTCTCAGTTCAACGAGGACCTGTCCTACAGCCACATCGGCAAGGACATCTCCTGCAACCTCGGTTCGATGAACATCGCCCTGGCCATGGACTCCCCGAGCCTGGCGACGACCGTCGAGGTCGCCATCCGCGCCCTGACCGCCGTCTCGGACCAGACAAGCATCGAGTCCGTGCCGTCGGTCAAGCGGGCCAACGACGCCGGCCACGCCATCGGCCTCGGTCAGATGAACCTGCACGGCTACCTCGCCCGCGAGCGGATCCACTACGGCTCCGCCGAGGGCCTGGACTTCACGAACATCTACTTCTACACGGTCGCGTACCACGCGATCCGCGCCTCGAACCGGCTCGCGGTCGAGCAGGGTCGGGCGTTCGAGGGGTTCGAGGACTCGACCTACGCGAGCGGGGAGTACTTCGCGAAGTACATCGACCGCACGTGGGAGCCGCAGACCGCCCGGGTGCGGCAGCTGTTCGCCGACGCCGAGGTGCACATCCCGACCCAGGACGACTGGCGCGAGCTGGCCGAGTCGGTCACGCGGTTCGGCATCTACAACCAGAACCTGCAGGCGGTGCCGCCCACGGGGTCGATCTCGTACATCAACAACTCGACGTCCTCGATCCACCCGGTGGCCTCGAAGATCGAGATCCGCAAGGAGGGCAAGATCGGCCGGGTCTACTACCCGGCGCCCTTCCTGACGAACGACAACCTGGAGTACTACCAGGACGCGTACGAGATCGGCTACGAGAAGATCATCGACACCTACGCGGCGGCCACCCAGCACGTCGACCAGGGCCTGTCGCTGACGCTGTTCTTCAAGGACACCGCGACCACGCGCGACATCAACAAGGCGCAGATCTACGCCTGGCGCAAGGGCATCAAGACGCTCTACTACATCCGCCTGCGGCAGATGGCGCTGGAGGGCACCGAGGTCGAGGGCTGCGTGTCGTGCATGCTCTGACGGTTCGGTCCGCGGCGCGACGGCGGGCCGGACTCTGCCCCGGGCCCTCGTTCCTCGGCCCTTGACGCCCGCCACACCGGAGCCCGGCCCGCCGCCGCGCCGCTCGCCGCCGCTCGTCGGACGCGGCCGGCAGCACACGTATCCCTCTACGGAGATGAAGTAGACGATGAGCGAGAAGCTGAAGCTGGTCAGCCGGGTGTCGGCGATCAACTGGAACAAGATCGAGGATGAGAAGGACGCCGAGGTCTGGGACCGGTTGGTCGGCAACTTCTGGCTGCCCGAGAAGATCCCGGTCTCCAACGACATCCAGTCGTGGAACACCCTCACCGCGGGGGAGAAGGTGCTCACCAGCCGGGTCTTCACCGGGCTGACGCTGCTGGACACCATCCAGGGCACCGTCGGCGCCGTCTCGCTCATCCCCGACGCGCTGACGCCGCACGAGGAGGCCGTCTACACGAACATCGCGTTCATGGAGTCGGTGCACGCGAAGTCGTACTCCTCGATCTTCTCGACGCTGAACACCACGGCGGAGATCGACGATGCGTTCCGCTGGTCGGAAGAGAACCCGTACCTGCAGCGCAAGGCCGAGATCGTCATGGACTACTACCGCGGCGACGACCCGCTCAAGCGCAAGGTCGCCAGCACGCTGCTGGAGTCCTTCCTGTTCTACTCGGGCTTCTACCTGCCGATGTACTGGTCCTCGCGGGCCAAGCTCACCAACACGGCGGACCTGGTCCGGCTGATCATCCGTGACGAGGCCGTGCACGGGTACTACATCGGCTACAAGTTCCAGAAGGGCCTCGAGCGGGTCGACGCCGCGACGCGCCAGGAGCTCAAGGACTACACCTACGAGCTGCTCTTCGAGCTGTACGACAACGAGGTGGAGTACACCCAGGACCTGTACGACGGCGTCGGGCTGACCGAGGACGTCAAGAAGTTCCTGCGCTACAACGCCAACAAGGCGCTGATGAACCTCGGGTACGAGGCGCTGTTCCCGCGCGACGAGACGAACGTCAACCCGGCGATCCTCTCGGCGCTGTCGCCGAACGCGGACGAGAACCACGACTTCTTCTCCGGGTCCGGTTCCTCCTACGTGATCGGCAAGGCCGTGAACACCGAGGACGAGGACTGGGACTTCTGACCCCACGTCACCCGCGCACGACGACGACAGCACCCCGGCCGCTCACCCGAGCGCCGGGGTGCTGTCGTCCGCGCCGATCCGTGCCGGTCCGTGCCGGTCCGCGGCGACCGGTCGGGCGGCCCGACCTACAGCGAGAGGAAGTGCCGGACGAGCTCGGCGGCCGGCTCGACCAGGGCGGTCTCGCCGGGGACCAGCGACCGGTCCTGGCGGCGGATCCGCACCGCGGCGTCCAGCTGGGACGCCGGGTCACCGTGGGCCGCGGCCAGGAAGGCGGCGAGGAACGCGCGCGCCGCCTTGGCGTACTCGACGTCGTCCTCGTCGACCGCGACCTCGGCGATGATGACGGCGCTCACCGCGATGTCGAGGTCGGCCGACCCGGTCGAGGCGTTGGCCCAGTCGATGAGGACGGCGCCGTGCTCCTCGCTGAGGATGACGTTGGCCGGGTGTAGCGCGAGGTGCACGACGACGTCGTCCCCGTCCCCGGGCGGGGAGACGGCGTGCAGCCGGTGGTGGAGGTCGGCGAGCAGCTGGCCGCCGTCGTGCAGCGAGACCTCGCCCGCAGCCAGCGCCTGCAGCAGCGTGGGGCCGTGCAGGCGCTCCATCACGAGGTCCAGACCCTCGGCGGAGTACACCTCGGGGACGGAGAAGCCGTGGCGGGTCAGGTGCCGCATGATCTCGACCTCGCGCGAGAGGTCGCGCTGCTCGCGGTAGCGCCGCAGGATCCTGTCGTCGTCGAGCAGGTAGATGTCTGCGGTCGTGCCCACCGTGAGAACCGGCCCAGGGCCGGCATCGGGTTCTGTGACACCGGGTGACGTCATGCTGTGACGCTAGTACGCCGCGGCGCGGTTGTCCCGCGCCGGCGCCCTGCTGCCGAGCGCACGGGTCAGCGAGCGAGGTGCCCCAGGAGCTCCAGCGCCTGCGTGCGGGTGTCGGGCAGGGGCTCGACCCACACCCGCGGCGGCTGGCGGACCAGGTCCTGCGCGCCGTGGGAGCGGGCGTGGTCGGCGAGGCGCACGCGCAGGTCCATCGCCTCGGCGCCGAGGTCACCACCGCGCTCCACCAGGACGGCGAAGACGCCGCGTCCCAGCGCCGCCATGGGGTGGCCGTCACCGAACACGATGGACAGCCCCTCGCCGACGATCGCCGAGCGCACGATGCGCGACCACGGGGCCAACGGCTGCGCCTCGACGTCCGTGACGAGCAGCGCATGGGTGTGGGAGGCCGGCCGGCCGGTCCGCCGCGCGCGCCCGTAGGTCTCGGCCAGCCGGACGCCCAGGTACTCGGCGGTGGGCAGGCCGGAGTCGGGATCGATGCAGTGCGTGAGGGTGGGAGCACCGACCTGCTCCGCCGCCCAGCCCTCGCACAGTGCCCGGACGAGCTCCAGCGGCGGCGCCTGGTCGGTGCCGAGCGCGTCGAACAGGCACGCGAGGTCGTCGATCGACTCGCTGATCCCCACTCCCGCCGCTGCGCGGGCGCCACCCAGACGCTCCGCCGCGGGTGCGGCGTCGTCGCCGGCGAGGACGGCCTCCACCAGGGCGTCCACCGCGGGGTGGTACCAGTCGGCCGGGCGCAGCCAGACACTCGCGACGCTGCTGGACTGCCAGCGGTCGCGCACGTCGGGCGGCATGCCTGCCGGCAGGTGGATGGTCGTCACGATGGAAGAGAGTGCCAAGTGTGTCCGGTATGACGCGAGATGTGACACCTCATTTCGCGGATGTCGGCGCCGATGTTTCACCACGTGAGCCCGTGGCCACGGTGCGCGCATCCGTGGCACCCTGTCGAGTGACGTGCCCGGGCCGGGGCGGGAAGGCGGCGAGGTGAGCGAACCAGCCTTGGCGTGGGGGGAGGACGCCTCCGACGCTGAGCTCATCACTGCTGCCCGCGCGGGGGACTCCTCCGCCTTCGGTGCCCTCTACGAGCGGCACTCGGGCGCGGCCCGCACCGTCGCCCGCCAGTACACCCGGTCGAACGCCGACGCGGAGGACGTCGTCGGCGACGCCTTCGCCAAGCTGTACGCCATCGTGCGCGGGGGCGGCGGGCCGGACGTCGCCTTCCGCGCGTACCTGTTCACGGTGGTCCGCCGACTCGCCCACACCCGGGCGGAGGCCGGACGGCGGGTCCAGCCCACCGACGACCTGGCGACCTTCGAGTCCGCCATCGGCCCGGTCGGCGGCGTGGACGACCCGGCGCTCGCCGGGTTCGAGCGCGGCGTCGTGGCGAAGGCCTACGGCTCGCTGCCCGAACGGTGGCAGGCCGTCCTGTGGTACTCGGAGATCGAGCGGCTCGGCGCCGCCGAGATCGCCCCGTTGCTCGGGTTGACGGCCAATGGTGTCGCCGCGCTCGCCTACCGCGCTCGTGAGGGCCTGCGCGAGGCGTACCTCCAGCAGCACCTCGTCGCGGCACCGTCCGAGTCGTGCCGCGCGGTGAACGGCAGGCTCGGTGCGTACGTGCGCGGCGGGCTGGCCAAGCGTGAGACCGCTCAGGTCCGCGATCACCTCGAGTCGTGCGCCGACTGCCGCAACCTCGTGCTCGAGCTCGGCGACGTCAACCACGGCCTGCGCGGGATCATCGCGCCGCTCGTGCTGGGCGTCGCGGGCCTCGGTGCGCTGGCGTCCCCGTTGCCGGTGGGTGTGCTGGGAGCCGTCGGCGGAGCCGGCGTCGGCGCGGGCATGTTCGGCGTGAATGCCGGAGCGGGCGCGGGTGCCGGAGCAGGCGCTGGTGCTGGCACGGGCGCGACCGTCGGTGCCGGCAGCACGGTAGGTGCCGGCAGCACGGTCGGCGCCGGGGCGACGGCCGGCACAACCGCCGGCGCCGGCACCACGGCCGGCTCCGCGGTGGGTGCCGGATCCGCTGCGGCCTCCGGTGCGACGGCGGCGGGGGCGGTGACGTCGGGCGCTGCCGGGACGGTGGCGGGCGCCGGGGCCGGGACCGCCGCTGCCTCGACGGCGGCGGCCGGCGGCGTCGGCGGCGTTGCCGCGGCCGGGACGGCAGGCGCTGCGGCCGGCACGGCGAGCGCGGGCACCGTCGCAGGCGGAGTGGTTGCCGGGACGGCCGGCGCCGTCGGGGCAGGTGCCGCCACGGGCGCCGGCGTCTCCGGAGCGCTGACCGGGGCGGCGGGTGCCACCGGTGCCGCTGTGGCCGGCGCCGCGAGTGCGGGAGCCGCCGCCGGTGCGGGCGCCCTGGCGGGTGCGAGCGCCGGTGCGACCGCCCTGGCGGGCGTGGGCGCCGGGAGCGCCGCGGCCGCCGGTGGCATCGGTGGCCTGATCGCCTCCCTCCCCGGCGGCGTCGCCGGTGCCGTGACCGCCGGTGTGGTCGGGGTCTCCCTCGCCGTCGGGGGCGCGGTCTCGGACGACACCGGCCGTCCACCGACCGCACCGCCGTCCCAGGTCGTCGCCGCCGAGCCTGAGCCGCCCGCGCCCGAGGCGCCCGAGCAGCCGGCGGCGCCGGCGCAGCCGGACCCTGGACCGCAGCCGGAGCCCGCGCCGGAGCAGCCGCCGGTCGTCGAGCCGGTGCTCGCGATCCCGGTAGCCGAACCGGCGCCTGAGCCGGAGCCGGCGCCCGCGCCCGAACCGGCGGCCGCGCCGGAACCGGTCGTGCCTGGCCCCGTCCCGGAGCCCGTGGACCCCGGACCCGTGCCGGACCCGGCTCCCGTCGACCCTGTCCCCGAGCCGATGCCCGACCCCGTCGAGCCTGAGCCGCCGACTCCAGCCTCGGTGCAGATCGAGGACGAGCAGACCAGTGTCCTCCTGGTCCCCGGAACGGCTCAGCCGGTCCGGGTGACGCTGGTGAACACCGGTCAGTCCAGCGCGACGGACCTGCGCGCCGCCTTGGTGGTCCCGGACGGTGCGCGACTCCAGCCCGTCACCGCGGCGGGGGACTGGCGCCCCTGTGCGGACGACGCGCCGGGTGGCCCGGTCGAGTTCTGCCTGGCCGAGCTGGTCGGGGGTGCGTCGTCCGTGCTGTCCGCGCACGTGTGGCTGGACGCGGGCATCCCACCGTCCACCACCGCGGTGCGGCTCGGCGTGACGGGCACCGGTCTGGCCGTGACGGGCCTGGCCGTCCCGGTGACCGTGGCGCCCCCGGTGCGGATCGTGCTGCCCCCGCTCGGGACGGCGCGGCTCGGGGTCGGTGTACCCCTGCAGGTGACGATCCCGGTCGCCAACGCCGGCCAGCTCCCCGGCCGCGACGTCGAAGCCTCCGTCGTCCTGCCCGATGGCGTGAGGTGGATCGGCGCGCCGGACGAGGCCCGTCCGTGGTCCTGCGCGGGTGACGGCGAGACGGTTCGGTGCGTCGTGGACGAGCTGCCCGGCCGCGAACGCGGTGCCTCGCCCGTGCGCCGGAACCTGGTGCTCACGCTCGTGGCCGACGCCGGCGCGCAGGACAGGCCCGAGCTCCGCATCGGCGTGACCGTCAGGGAGGCCGGGACGGGCGCGGCCGCACGCGGGTCCGTCCCCGTCGAGGTGCGGGCGCCCGTGCCGGATCCCGAGGTCATCGACCCGGGCACCGGCTACGGCGGCGCACCCGCCGGCTGACCGCTCAGCTCACGACGTGCCGCGCACGACGGCGACGACGGCGGCGTCGACCGGCTGGTCACCGCCGGCCAGCTCGAGCACCATCCCGGCGGTGCGCGGCTCGGCCAGCAGGGCGGTGAGGACCGCTGCGACGTCGTCCCGCGTGACCTCGCCGCGGGGCACCTCGCCTCCCAGGCGGACCCGGCCGGTGCCGGCGTCGTCGGTCAGTGCGCCGGGCCGCAGGATCGTCCAGTCGAGGTCTCGGCCGCGCAGGTCGTCCTCGGCGGCGGTCTTCGCCCGCAGGTAGGCCGCGAACGTCTCGTCCGTGCCAGCGGGCGGCTCGCTGCCCGCTCCCGTGGAGGAGACGAGCAGGTAGCGGCGGACGCCGGACAGCTCCGCGGCGTCGGCCAGCAGGACCGCGCCCCCGCGGTCCACGGTGTCCTTGCGCTCGGGCCCGCTGCCCGGCCCGGCGCCGGCCGCGAACACCACGGCGTCGACCCCGGCCAGGTGTGGGGCGAGCCCGTGGGGTGACTGCCGCTCGAGGTCCGCCACGACGGCGGTCGCGCCGGCGGCCTGCACGTCGGTGGTGTGGTCCGGGTTGCGGACGAGCGAGACCACGCTGTGCCCGTCGGCGCGGAGCAGTCGGGCGAGCCGGAGCGCGATCTTGCCGTGCCCGCCGGCGATGACGATCTTCATCGGGCCACCGTAGGCGCCGGTCCCATCCGGTGCGCGTTGCATGACGGGCGCTGGTCGGTCCGCGGTGTGGGGTGTGAGAAAAGGGGTCACATGTCCGGTCTGCGCGCTTCCCGCTCGCCCTTCGCGCCTGTCACGGGGCCAGTGCGCTGCATGACCGTGCGCTCCAGCTCTCGCGGCTGAGCGCGCCCCGCGCCGCCCCCGGCGGTCCGCACCCGGTCCCCCACGACCGTCCTGTGTCAGACCCTGACATCGCTGCCACGCCCGATCCGCGGACCCCTCCGGCGTGGTGGACGCGTCAGACGACGCCGTACAGCCGGTCGCCGGCGTCGCCCAGGCCGGGGACGATGTAGGCCTTCTCGTTGAGGCGCTCGTCGACGGCGGCGACGACGACCTTGACGTCGACGCGGTCGCCCACCGCCTGCTCCAGGATCTTCAGGCCCTCGGGGGCCGCGAGCAGGCAGACGGCCGTGACGTCGCGTGCGCCGAGCCCGAACAGGTAGTCGATCGCCGCGACGAGCGTGCCGCCGGTCGCGAGCATCGGGTCCAGGAGGAAGCACTGGCGTCCGGACAGGTCCTCCGGGAGCCGGTTGGCGTAGGTGATCGCCTCGAGCGTGGTCTCGTCCCGCTGCATGCCCAGGAAGCCGACCTCCGCGGTGGGGAGCAGGCGCGTCATGCCGTCGAGCATCCCCAGACCGGCCCGCAGGATCGGCACGACGAGCGGGCGGGGGTCCGCCATCCGCACGCCCACGGTCTCGGTGACGGGCGTCTGGATGCGGTGCGGCTCGGTGTGCACCTCCCGGGTCGCCTCGTAGGCGAGCAGCGTGACCAGCTCGTCGACGAGCAGGCGGAACGTGGGGGACGCGGTGTCCTTGTTCCGGAGCACGGTGAGCTTGTGGGCGACGAGCGGGTGGTCCGCGACGTGCAGGCGCATGGCGTCAACCTACCGCCCGGTCACGGCCGGTCACGGCCGGGCACGGGCCGGTCATCGTGCGGGCTCGCTCCCGCGCCAGGGGCCGTCCGAACGTGGACCTGGGCTCTGCGGGAGGATGGGCGCCGTGCCTGGGACCTTCGACGACGCCCGCTGGATGGACGCCGCCCTCGACGAGGCGCGGCTGGCGACGGCGACCGGCGACGTGCCGGTGGGCGCCGTCGTCGTCGGGCCGGGCGGGCGCCTCGTCGCGCGGGCCCGCAACACCCGGGAGGCCACCGGCGACCCGACCGCGCATGCCGAGGTGCTGGCCCTGCGGGCGGCGGCTGCGACGCTCGGGCGCTGGCGGCTCGACGACTGCACGCTGGTGGTGACCCTCGAGCCGTGCCTCATGTGCGCCGGCGCGACGGTGCTCGCGCGGGTGCCGCGGCTCGTGCTCGGTGCCTGGGACCCCAAGGCCGGGGCGTGCGGGTCGCAGTGGGACGTCGTGCGCGACCGGCGCCTCAACCACCGGGTCGAGGTGGTCGGGGGCGTGCGGGAGGCCGAGTGCGGGGAGCTGCTGCGCGGGTTCTTCGCCGACCACCGCTAGGGCGTGGGCAGCACCTGCGCGAGCGTCGTCAGGGTCGGCGACGTGCCGGCGTGCACCGTGACGGTGGCCAGCGGGTCGCCGCGGGTCTCGCCCCGGTTGACGATGACCACCGGGATCCCGGCCTTGGCGGCGTGCCGGACGAATCGCAGTCCCGACATCACGGTGAGGGACGACCCCGCCACCAGGAGCGCACCGGCGTCGTCGACCATCGCGTAGGCCCGCTGGACGCGCTCCTTGGGCACGTTCTCGCCGAAGTAGACGATGTCCGGCTTGAGCATCCCGCCGCAGCGCTCGCAGTCCGCGACGACGAAGTGCGCCGTCGTCTCGATCACGGCATCGGCGTCCGGGGCGACCTCGATGTCCGCGACGGCCCCCACGGACTCCACGAACCCCGGGTTGAGCGCCTCGAGCCGCCGCGCCAGGTCCGCCCGCGGGACGATCGTGCCGCAGCCCAGGCAGACGACCCGGTCGTAGCGGCCGTGCAGGTCGATGACGTTGCGCGAGCCGGCGTCCCCGTGCAGCCCGTCGACGTTCTGGGTGATCAGCCCGCCGACGACGCCCCGGGCCGCCAGTGCCGCGAGCGCGCGGTGGCCCGCGTTGGGCGCCGCCCGGCGCACGTGCGACCAGCCGACGTGGTTGCGGGCCCAATAGTGCCGCCGGAAGGCCGGGTCGCCGACGAACTGCTGGTAGGTCATCGGCGTGCGGGGCGGGGAGTCCGGGCCGCGGTAGTCCGGGATGCCCGAGTCGGTCGAGACGCCGGCGCCGGTGAGCACGGCGAGCC
>Ga0210040_10007750_pt1 | contig 12895 bp, 13 predicted proteins | sample CryGeyCG12114_NA_FD_185462 | JGI IMG/M metagenome (GOLD analysis project Ga0210040, IMG submission 185462) | Groundwater microbial communities from aquifer - Crystal Geyser CG19_WC_8/21/14_NA (SPAdes) (version 2) | ecosystem: Environmental > Aquatic > Deep subsurface > Groundwater | place: USA... | reverse complement strand
CAGCACGCGCACTGCCGCCTCCACCGCGTCGAGGGCGGGACCGCCGCCCGCCAGCACGGCGGCGCCGGCCTCCAGCGCCGCGTCGAGCGCCGTGCGCGCGCCTGCATCCACATCCGCGGTGGTGTTCGCCCGGCTCATCTGGCCCGAGCCGCCATGCACCACCAGGCTCCAGCGCGTCGTCGTCATGGGTCTATGCTACCACGGGAGAAGGGGAACGAGGTGGCCGCGGCTGCGCGCGCAAGCCGATCAAGGGCCGCAACGGCGCGATACGACGACCGACGAGGTAAAAGGCCCAGCAACCCGCCACGGTCGCCAGCACCAGGATCACGAAATTGGCGAGCATGCCCAAACCCGCGGAGGTCAGCGCCCAGGCGATTACCACGATCACCGTCTGGTGAATGAGGTAAAAGGGAAACACCGCTTCCGTCAGCATCGGCCGCCAGCGATGGTCGTGGTTCCAGTGGCTGTCCGCAAAGCCGATCAGTGCGGTAATCGCGCTCCACCCCTGCACTGCGCGGGCGAGGCTGAATAAGTGGCCGATTGGATACGGCGGGATGGCGGTGCCGGACCAGCGCCAGGCGACCCAGGCCGCAAACGCATAGCTTGCCACCGCTAGCGCCGCCATCGGCTGCCACCAACGTACCAGGGCGGCGATCACCGGCGGCGCACCGGCAAGGCCGAAGCCGAACAGGAACGCAGGCAGGTAGATCGCATGGGCGAGGCCGTCGTCGAGCAGCGCATGCGTCTCCCGCCCCCCCACGAACAGCCACAGGTCGACCGCGATCAGCCACGCAAGCGGGAGCACCAGCACCGCCGGCGTGCTGAACAGCCGCTCGAACGCGCCCTGCAACGCCGTCCGCCAGCGCTGCGGCAGGACAGCCATGACGCTCGCCAGTGCCATGGTGTAGACCCAGAGATAGGCGACGAACCAGAGGTGGTTCCAGGTCGGCAGCGCAACGCCGTTCAGGATGGAAAACCCGAAATAGTCATGCAGCCAGAAGCTCGGGAAGTTGCCGGTATAACCGTGCTTGCTTGCCAGTTCCGCCCAGGCCTGCGGCGGCACCACAACCGCCATGCCGAACAGCAATGGCACCAGCAGGCGGACTGACCGGTTGCGGGCAAACGCGCCCAGCGCTGTAGTACGCACCAGCAAGGCGCGGCTGGCATAGCCGGACACCAGGAACAGCAGCGCCAGCCGCCACGGGTTGACCGCCAGCATCGGCACCGCCGCCCATGCCGGTCCCGGCAGCTTCACATGATAGTCCCACGGCACGAACACCATGCCGACATGGTACAGGATCAACAGCGCAAACGCGCCGATCCGAAGCCAGTCCAATCCGTAGTGCCGTTCCATCGCCGATCGCTATGCGGGGCAGGGCGCTTTCCGGCAACCCGCGCGCTGGCATCGTGGCCTGCGAAGGCATATAGGCACAGCCCATGTCAGTACGTCCTTGGCGTGACATCGTCCGCCGTCCCAGCCGCCAGATCATGGTCGGCACCGTGCCCGTCGGCGGCGATGCGCCTGTCACCGTGCAGACCATGACCAACACGCCAACCTCCGACCCGCGCGCGACGATCGACCAGATTCGCCGTTGCGAGGATGCGGGCGTCGACATTATCCGCGTCTCCTGCCCCGACGTCGAGAGCACCGCGGCGCTGAAGCAGATCGTGCGTGCCTCGCGGGTGCCGATCGTTGCCGACATCCATTTCCACTACAAGCGCGCGCTCGAAGCCGCGGATGCGGGCGCGGCGTGCCTGCGCATCAACCCAGGCAACATCGGTTCAAGCGACCGGGTGCGCGAAGTGGTCAACGCCGCCAAGGCGAACGGCTGCGCCATCCGCATCGGCGTCAACGGCGGCAGCCTGGAGCGTCACCTGCTCGAAAAGCACGGCGAGCCGTGCCCCGACGCGCTGGTCGAATCGGCGCTGGATCACATCAAGATCCTGCAGGACCACGACTTTCACGAATACAAGGTGGCGGTGAAGGCCTCGGACCTGTTCCTGGCCGTCGCCGCCTATCAGCAGCTTGCCGAAGCCGTGGACTGCCCGCTGCACCTCGGCATCACCGAGGCGGGCGGGTTCGTCGGCGGTACGGTGAAGAGCGCGATCGGCATCGGCAGCCTGCTGTGGTACGGCATCGGCGACACCATCCGCGTGTCGCTGTCCGCCGAGCCGGAGGACGAGGTGCGGGTCGGCTTCGAGATCCTCAAGGCACTGGGCATCCGCAATCGCGGCGTGCGCGTGGTGTCGTGCCCCTCGTGCGCCCGGCAGGGGTTCGACGTGATCCGCACCGTTCAGGCATTGGAGGAGCGGCTGCAGCACATCCGCACGCCGATGTCGCTGTCGGTGCTCGGCTGCGTCGTCAACGGCCCCGGCGAAGCGCGCGAAACCGACATCGGCATCACTGGCGGCGGCAATGGCCGGCACATGGTCTATCTGTCGGGGGTCACCGACCACCACGTCCAGGACGAGGGCATGATCGAGCACATCGTGCGGCTGGTCGAGGCCAAGGCGGCGGAGATCGAAGGGGATAGCGTCGCAACAGCGGTCGTGGCGGCGTAGCGCTCAAGAAGCTCACAAGGCTCCTGCAACAGCCGCACTGGCAGCGTTTGGATTGGGCGAACGCACCGCCAACTGCCCGCTAACGCTCGGTAGCGGGCGTTAGCGTGATGCTTGCGCTACCGCACCAGTGGGTCAAATCGCCGCGCTCCGAGGTGGCTGGTCCAGGTGACGACCGTGTCGAGCTGCTGAAAGGGTCTTGGTCCGTAGATTACTAGGTCAGCGCCGGGCTCAACGTTCACAGAAGCGGGGCGGCATAAAGGAAGCTGTAATGCCAGCTTGCCATCAGTCCACTTCAATTTCGCGCCGCGATAAACGTTGAGCACTCGGACGGTGGCCATAACGGGAGCTCCGTACACCCTGCCGCGGGAGATCGCCTGGACGCGCACCCGAATCGTCGAGGCTACGTCGGTCGGAACTGATCGCATCGGCGGCGGAGGTGGCGCAATGACGATACAGGCAAAGACTGGATCAGCGCGCGCGAACGACAAGCCGCAGATCAAAACTGTTACAAGGAGAGCGCCTGACCGCATTCAGGCAGTTGTGACCTGTTTCTCGTCAAACGCAATGTTCGCTTCACCGGCGCCGGGGAACGTGCGCGAACGGTAGTGATCAGCGCCCGCGTCGCTCATGTCCCCTATCATCGGCCACTCCGGGCCGAGGCGAACTCGCCGCGTCTGAACAGCCGGTGCCGTCGAAGTCGAACCGCTGGTTTGCCGCCGGTCCGCCCACTCGCTACCGCGCTCCCCGTGTCCGTCCGCTCGCCCCTACCCTTCGCCGCCGCCACCCTCGGCATCGCGGTCTATTCGGGGATGGACGCGATCATGAAGGGGTTGTCGATCGCGCATGGTGCCTATGCGGCGGTGCTGTGGCGATCGGTGGCCGGCGTGGTGCTGACGGGGGTGCCGTTCGTGCTCGGCCGCCGGCGCTGGCCGGGGCGGGCGGCGTTGCGCCTGCACCTCGCGCGCGGGCTGGCGGCGGGAGCGTCCGTGCTGTTGTTCTTCTGGGGCCTCGCGCGCGTGCCCATGGCCAAGGGCGTGGCGGTGACGTTCTTGGCGCCCCTGTTGGCGATCTTTCTCGCCGGCGCGTTGCTCGGTGAGCGGGTGCGGCGGGCGGCGATCGCCGGATCGGCGGTCGCCTGCCTCGGCGTGCTCGCCATCGCCGCGGGCGAGGTGCAGGCGCGTGCGCCGGCGGCGGCGGTGCTCGGCACGCTTGCCTGCGTCGCCGCGTCGATCCTTTATGCCGGCAGTCTGGTGCTGTTGCGGCAACAGGCGCAGGTCGCCGATCCGCTGGAGGTGGCGCTGTTCACCAGCCTTGTGATCGCGCTCGCGATGCTGCCTGCCGCGCCCTGGCTCGCCGGCTGGCCTCCTCGCTCCGCGCTGGTGCCGGTCGCCGGCGCGGCGGTGCTCGGTACCATGTCGGCGTTGTTGATCGCCTGGGCCTATGCCCGGGCGGAGGCGCAGGTGGTGGCGGTGACGGAATATACCGCTTTTGTCTGGTCGGCGCTGTTCGGTTGGCTGGTGTTCGGGGAGCGTGTCGGAGGATGGACGATCATGGGCGCGGTGCTGATCACCGCCGGGTGCCTGCTTGCGGTGAAGGGGCGCCCGGCAACGGAGGCGGCGGCATGATCCGGGCCGCGAGGCCCGCCGACTTTTCGACGATCCTGCGCTTTGTGCGTGAGCTCGCCGCCTTTGAGCGCGAGCCTGACGCAGTGCGCTCCACCGAACCGATGCTAGCGGAAGCGCTGTTCGGCGCCGCGCCAGCGGCGGAGGCGGTGGTTGCCGAGTTGCAGGGCGCGACGGTCGGCTTTGCCCTATTCTTTCACAATTTTTCGACGTGGGAAGGCCGGCGCGGGCTTTACCTGGAAGACCTCTACGTCACGCCCGAGGCGCGTGGGTGCGGCATCGGCAAGGCGTTGCTCCGCCACCTGGCGGCCATCGCGGTGGAGCGCGGCTGCGCACGGTTCGAATGGTCGGTGCTCGACTGGAACGCCAACGCCATCGCTCTCTACCGCGCGATGGGCGCGGTCGCGCAGGAAGAGTGGACGGTGCAGCGCGTCACCGGCGAGGCGTTGCTGCGCCTCGCCGGGCGATAGCTCAGGCTTGTGCGACTTCGCCGGGCGCCCGGTCGCCGGCTTTCTTCGCCTGCTCGTAGCGGTCGATCGCTTCCAACGTGACGCGCTTGGCCTCGGCGGCATCGCCCCATTTGCCGACGCGGACCCACTTCTTCTTCTCCAGGTCCTTGTAGTGGGTGAAGAAGTGCTCGATCTGCTCGAACACGATCTCCGGCATGTCCTCGCGGCCGCCGACGTTGGAGTAGTAGGGGAACGTCGAGTCGACCGGTACGCAGACCAGCTTCTCGTCGCCGCCGGCCTCGTCCTCAAGGTTGAGCACCGCGATCGGGCGCGCCCGCACCACGCAGCCCGGGATGAACGGCGACCGCGCGATCACCAGCGCGTCGAGCGGATCGCCATCGGGAGACAGCGTGTGCGGCACAAAGCCGTAGTTCGCCGGATAGCGCATCGGCGTGTGCAGGATGCGGTCAACGAACAGCGCGCCGCTCGCCTTGTCGAACTCGTATTTCACCGGCTCGCCACCGGTCGGCACCTCGATGATGACGTTGAGGTCTTCCGGCGGGTTCTTGCCGACGGGGATCAGGTCGATGCGCATGGCTATCCTTTGCAGCGTTAGGCCGGCTCAGCGTGGCGCGAGCAGGCGGTCAAGTCCGGTTTCGCCGGTGCCGACCTTCTGGAGGCGCGGGTAGCGGGCACCGCCATGATAGTCGATATCGACGGTGCGCACGCGTGTGTCAGATTTGATCAGGAGGTGAATCGGATCGCGCGTTCCCTTGGCGGCGGTGATCGCGTCCTTGAGGCGGTCGATGCTGTACTGCTGGCCGTTGACGCCCACCACGCTGTCGCCGATCGCCAGCCCGGCCTTGAACGCCGGGCTGTTCCAGACGGTGGAGGTGATGTCGCCGTCCTTGCTGACCACCAGCCCCAGCGAATAGCTGACATCCACGCCGCGCGGCTTTTCCGCCTGCTTGAAGAAGCTGGTAGGCGTGTCGGTGTAGACCAGCTTGTAGCCGTTCATCGCAAAGCCGTTGACTGGCGCGGGCTTGCCCGTCTCTGTCAGGCGCTGGCGCAGGAAGCCGGCCCAGTCATAGGGCTGGATCGCGTTCAGCGTCGCGACCACATCGTCGAAGGTGTAGGTGAGTTCGCCCCAGTCACCGTCGCGCACGCCAAAGAAGGCGCGGGCGAAGTTGTCGATGGACTTGGTGCCGCCCGACTGCTGGCGCAGCATGGCGTCGACTTCCATCCACACCATCAGCCCTTCATTGTAGTAATCCTCGCTACGCTGCCAGCTGACCCAGCCCTTGGGGCGGCGCTGCGAGATGATGGGATCGTTGGTGGTGTCGAGCAGGTCGCGCCACTGGCGGGCGGGGGCGAGGTCGTAGTTGCCGGCGATCGCGGCGTATTCGTCCAGCGTGTCCTGCTTGGAAACGAGACCGGAGCGCGCCTGCAGCACATAGCCCCAGAACTGCGTCTGCCCTTCATATACCCAGAGCAGCGAATCCCGCATCGGCACGTCGAAATTGGGCGTCCACAGGTCCGCGCCGCGACGGAACTTGCCGTCCCAGCTGTGGGTGTATTCATGCGGCAGGAGGTTGCGGTTGCGGATGTTCTGGTCCCACTCGGTGAAATAGCCGGGCTGGACGCCGTCCTCGGAACTGCGGTGATGCTCCAGGCCGATGCCGCCGATCTGATCGGAGATCGAGAACAGGAAGTGGTAGTTATCGTAGTGCTGGGCGCCGAAGGTCTTCACCGCCTGATCCACCAGCCGCTTGTGCGCGTCGAGCTGCGCCGGCGTGGCGGCGAGCTGCTCGGGCGTGTCGGCGACGGTGTCGAGCCAGACGCGCGGGGAAAGCTGCCACGACTTGGCGTAGCGGCCCGCCAGCGTCGGCGAATCCACCAGGATCTCGTAATTGGTCTTCTGATAGGAATAGGTGGAGCCGGTGTTGTTGGACGGCAGCCCGGCATAGGCGGTGAAGCCGGTGGGGTACTTCACCGTCGCCTGGATCGGGATCTGGCGGGTGTAATAGCCGGCCGGGTAAAGGCTCATTGAGTTCCACTGCACGCGCAGCATGTTGGGCGACATCACCACCGAACCCTGGTTGGGCGCGGTCGCCGACAGGAACTGTAGGTCGATGTCGAGCTTCTTCGCGCCCTGCGGCACGTCGATGTGGAAGGCATAGACGTCGACCGGATCACGCGTCCACGCCAGCTCCTTGCCGCCGGCGCGGATGTGCAGACCAGCGAGCTTGTCGATCTGGCCCGAAGGCGAGTGGTTGCCGGGTAGCCACTTGGGGTACAGCAGCACCATGTGACCACCGCCAGTCACCGGGATCGTTTCATGCGCGGTGAAGATGCCCTGGTCGGTGTTGGTGGCGTCCACGTCCAGCGTCAGCGTGCCCGGATAGGGGGTGTCGCGCGGCCCCGGGATGGTATCGGTGAACGGGACCGGCTGGGGAGCGGTGTTGCCGGCGGGCACCTGCGCCAGCGCCGGCATGGCAACGGAGGCAAGCAGGCTGGCGACGGCAAGCGAACGGATCATTGGGCAGCCCCTGTGATGATGGCGCGAACGTGGCGCGGATGAACGCGGTCTAGGCGCGGAAAAGGTCAGCCGTCCAGCCCCTTGCCACGCCTATCCGCCGCCCAGCACGTTGATGGTGAAGGCCAGCACGCCAAGGTTGAAGACGAACGCCGCCAGGCAATGGCCGATCACGATCCGGCGGAGCTGGCGCGTTTCGATCTCCACGTCGGACGTCTGGAAGGTCATGCCGAGCGTGAAACTGAAATAAATGAAGTCCCAATAGTCGGGCTGCTCGCACTTGGGAAAGCCAAGGCCGCCCGCATCGCCCGAGCTGTCGTCGTCGGGCGAATAGAACAGGTGGGCATAATGGAACGCGTAGACCAGGTTGGAGAACAGCCAGGCCAGCACTAGCGTGGTGATCACCAGCACGATCGCGACCGTATCGTTTCTGCCCTTCAGCTCCCCTGCGACGGCGACCAGGATCACGATCATGGTGATGCCGGTGATGCCGAGCAGCACCGCGCGATTGGCATCGTTGGCGCGCGCCATCCGCCGCATGTCCGCTGCTTCCCCACGCTTCAGCAGGCTCCCTGCGGCCAGCAGGAAGGTGGCTGCGGCGATATCGAACGCGGCCATCGCACCGCGGCTGAAGCCAAGCATGGGGATCAGCACGGCAAGGCCGCCCAGGAACACCAGCGTGAACAGCACGAAGCGCGGCGGCGCGACCCGCTTGCCGAGATGCTCGATCACTCGCCGTTCCCCTTTCGCCTGTGGCCTAGCGCTCGCGCGGCGTCTCGCCTAGATCGCGGCACCATGGCGCGTATCGAAACTCCGCGGCGCATCCGCGGCACCCAGGACATCGCATTCGAGGAACAACGGCGGTTCGCCCACGTGCTCGCCACGTTCGAGTGGGTGCGGAGCCTGTATTGCTTCGGCCGCGTCGACGTGCCGGTGTTCGAGGCGACGGAGGTGTTTGCCCGCTCGATCGGCGAAACCACGGACGTGGTGTCCAAGGAGATGTACACGTTCCAGGATCGCGGCGGCGATTCCCTGACGCTGCGGCCCGAGTTCACCGCCGGCATCGCGCGCGCCTTCCTGACTGAAGGGTGGCAGCAGCACGCGCCGATGAAGCTCGCGACGAGCGGTCCGGTGTTCCGCTACGAACGGCCGCAGAAGGGCCGCTTTCGCCAGTTCCACCAGATCGACGCCGAAGTGATCGGCGCTGCCGAACCTGCCGCCGACATCGAGTTGTTGGTGATGGCCGACCAGTTGCTGCACGAGCTGGGCATCGCAGATGGAGTGACGCTGCAGCTCAACACGCTCGGCGACGCGGCAACCCGCGATGCGTGGCGCGACGCGCTGGTAGCGCATTTCGAGGCGCATCGGGGGGAGCTGTCGGAGGAGAGCCTGTCGCGGCTCGACAAGAACCCGCTGCGCATCCTCGATTCCAAGGACCCGCGCGACCGGCCGGTTGCGGACAGCGCGCCCGACATCGATGCATTCCTGACCGACGAGGCGCGCAGCTTCTTCGACGCGGTGACGGTGGGGCTCGATGCGGCGGGCGTTTCCTGGACGCGCAACCCCCGGCTGGTGCGCGGGCTCGACTACTACCGCCACACCGCGTTCGAGTTCGTGACCGACCGGCTGGGCGCGCAAGGCACGGTGCTGGCGGGCGGGCGCTATGACGGGCTGATCGGCTCGCTCGGTGGTCCGGAAACGCCCGGCGTGGGCTGGGCGGCCGGCATTGAGCGGCTGGCGATGCTGCTGGAGGAGCCTGCGGTTGGTGCTCCACAGCTTGTCATTGTAGCGGAAAATAACGCTCGCCAGGCAGACGCGCTCGCACTTGCAGCTAGAATGCGGCGCGCGGGCGTCGCAACAGAGCTCATCGTCACGGGTAATACGAGCAAAAGATACTCCAAAGCGCAGCGCTTGGACCCGGACTGGATCGCCTCGCTTGATGTGCGCGATGGCCACTACACGCATAGCTTTCGCCCGCGTCGTCTGGTTGGCAGCCTCGACACCGAGATCGAGGAGACTTTTTGGTCAGAAGTTGAGAGGCTTGGCTTAGAGCGGGCTTCCGCATGACCACCATATCTCTCGAACGCATCGCGCAGATCGAAGCGCGGCATCATGAGCTTCAGGCGCTGATGGCGACGGGCGATCTGCCGTCCGACCGCTTTGTGGCCGTGTCCAAGGAATATGCCGAGCTGGAGCCTGTCGCCGTCGCCGCGCACGAGGTGCGGCGGTTGCGGCAGGAGGCGGAGAGCCTCGCCTTCATGGCGGACGACGCCGACGAGGAACTGCGCGTCATGGCGGCGGAGGAGCTGCGCGAGAACAGGAGCGCGCTGGAAGCGGCCGACCGGCGTCTCGCGCTCGCACTTCTGCCGCGCGACGCGGCTGACGAGCGCGCGGCGATGCTCGAAATCCGCGCCGGTACCGGCGGCGACGAGGCGGCGCTGTTCGCGGGCGACCTGTTCCGCATGTACCAGCGCTATGCCGAAGGGCAGGGCTGGCGCGTCGAGCTGATCTCTTCGTCCTCGTCCGAAGCCGGCGGCTTCAAGGAAGCGGTCGCTTCCGTCGAGGGCAAGGGCGTGTTCGCGCGGCTGAAGTTCGAATCCGGCGTGCATCGCGTCCAGCGCGTGCCCGCGACCGAAAGCGGCGGCCGCATCCACACCAGCGCCGCCACCGTCGCGGTGCTGCCGGAGGCGGAGGAAGTCGACGTCCAGATCGACGACAAGGACCTGCGCATCGACATCTATCGCTCGTCCGGCCCCGGCGGCCAGTCGGTCAACACCACCGATTCGGCGGTGCGGATCGTCCACATTCCCACCGGCCTGACGGTGATCCAGCAGGATGAGAAATCGCAGCACAAGAACAAGGCCAAGGCGCTGCGGGTGCTGAGGACCCGGCTTTACGAGGCAGAGCGCGAGCGGCTGCACCAGGAACGCGCCGGCGCGCGCAAGTCGATGGTCGGATCGGGCGACCGGTCGGAGCGCATCCGCACCTATAACTTTCCGCAGGGGCGCGTCACCGACCACCGCATCAACCTGACCCTGCATCGCCTGCCCGAAATCCTGGAAGGCGACATGAACGAGCTGGTCGGCGCGCTGATCGCGGAGGACGAGGCGGAGCGGCTGGCCGCGCTGGATGGCTGACAGCATTCGCGCCGCGCTGGCGGATGCGGCGCGGCGCTTTTCCTTTTCGGCGACGCCGCGGCTCGATGCCGAGCTGCTGATGGCGCATGCGCTGGCCGTCGAGCGCGACGCGTTGCTGCTCGGCGATCTAAGTGCGCCAGCGCCGCCCGGCTTTGCGCTACTGGTGGAGCGCCGGCTGCGGCATGAACCCGTCGCCTTTCTCACCGGCACGCGCGGCTTCTGGACGATCGACCTGCACGTCGAGCCTGGCGTGCTGGTGCCTCGCGCCGACAGCGAGACCTTGATCGAAGCGGCGGTGGCGCGTTTCGGCGATCGAGGCCCTCGTTCGATCATCGACCTCGGCACCGGCTCGGGCGCGCTGCTGCTGGCTGCGCTGGCGCAATGGCCGGAAGCGCGTGGCATCGGCGTCGACGCCTCTCCACACGCGGTGCGCGTCGCAACCCTCAATGCGCAGCGGCTCGGCATGACGGAGCGGGCACGGATCGTGACCGGCGGCTGGGCAGGGGAGGGTGGTCCCCACGACCTGCTGCTGTGCAACCCGCCTTACGTCGCGACCGGCGCGGACTTGCCGGCGGAGGTGCGCGACCATGAGCCCGCCTCGGCGCTGCTCGCAGGGGAAGACGGGCTGGACGACTATCGCGCCATCGCGCCGCTGCTGCGCGGGCAGCTTGCGCCGGGCGGCGTTGCCTGCATAGAGATCGGCAGCGATCAGGGCGGATCGGCCGCCGACCTGTTCCGGGCGCAGGGCCTGGACGTCGCGGTGCGGCAGGATCTGGGCGGGCGCGACCGTTGCCTTGTTGTTACAACTTGACACGGCCGCCGCCCATCCCGATATTTCGCTTGTGGGGAGCGGCACGAGGCCGCTAAAGCGCCGGCAGAGGCACGCAAATTCAACCAAATCGTTGAATAACAGCGACAGCTCGCATCCTTGGTTACCATGCCGCTGCGGTCCGGCGGACCTGGCATGCCTGAGGGCGTGCGACGAGCATGAGCTGCACCGCGATTTCCGGGAGCCACGCCACTTTTTGGTTCAAGGACGAGGACGAATAGCTTGATCAACAATCGGCAGCAGAACGGTCGCCGGCGCGGCCGGGGCGGCAATGGCGGCGGCGGCAATCCACGTGGCGGCAATCCGGGTCGGCCCGATTCGGGCAACCGGATCGACAACCGGGCGCGCGGCAACGCTAACCAGCTTTTCGAGAAGTACCGCAACCTGGCGCGCGACGCGCAGATGAGCGGCGACCGGGTCAATACCGAATATTACCTGCAGTTCGCCGACCATTATTTCCGGGTCTTGAGCGAAAGCCGCAGCCGCTTCGAGGATCAGAACCAGCAGCAGCCACGGCGTCAGTCCAACGACTCCTTTGACGCGTTCGACGGCGACGATGATTACGGCGACGAGGGCGAGCCGATCCGCGCGGGCGAGCAGGCCGGCGACGATGGCCGCCGCGAGCAGGCGGAAGGGCGTGACCGTTCCGACAGCCGTGAGGGCCGCGAGCCGCGCGAGGCTCGCGAGCCGCGCGAAGGCCGCGACCGCGGCGAGGGTCGCGACGGCGGCCGCGAGGGATCTCGCGATGGGTCTCGTGGCCGCGAGCGGGAGCAACGGCGCCCCGCGGCTGCAACGGAGCAAGAAGCGACGGAAGGGTCGCCCCAGGGCGCGGAGGAGCGCGCTGGGCGGCAAGCGGTGCCGATGGCTCCTTCAGCAATGGCGGTTGCGAACGACATTGACGAAAGCCCGGCAGCGGCGGCCCCCGAGCCGGAGCCGCGTCGCGCACGACGGCCGCGGCGCGAGCGGGTTGTGGCGGAGGCTGACGACGACGCACCCGTCGCGATCGAGGCCGACCGCCTGCCGCCGTCGCTCAGCGTCGCCAGCGAGCCTTCCGAGGCTGCCGAAGAAGAGCCCAAGCCCCGCCGCCGCCGGTTGCGCACCGTCACTGCTGGCGAGACGCAAGCAAGCTGATCCGTCAGCCGGGATGACCTGAAACAACAAAAGCCGGCATCGTGTTCGCGGTGCCGGCTTTTTGTTCGTGCCGCGCGCGCCTGTTCAGTTGAGGCGTTCAACATCCTCGTCATGGCCGCTGCCCGAGGACAGGAATACCAGCCCCATCAGCGCCCCCGCCGTGACCACCGTGCCGCCAACGCCGCCGAGCAGCGCCAGCATGGTAACCAGGCCGAGCGGCCCTTGCACCCATGCAAGCGCTGCGATCGCCAGCGCCGCACTAAGCGCGCCCGCCAGCGTCATCCAGGCCAGCAGCAGCCTGAAGCGTTGCCAGGCGAAGGCGGCGTAGTCAGGATCGTCGAGCCCTTGCGACATGCTTCCTCTCTGCCCGGAAAAGGCGGATGATACCAGCGGGTGGTGCGTGTCGCACCGCCCGGCACGGGAGATGGAGCATGACGATTGCGGCTATCCTGAAGAACAAGGGCAGCGAGGTGGCGACCCTGCGGCCCACCGCTACGGTGGCGGAAGCGGCGGCGATGCTGGCCGAGCGGCGGATCGGCGCCGCGCCGGTGGTGGACGGCGATTCGGTCGCCGGGATATTTTCGGAGCGCGACCTGCTCCACTGCGTGCACGCTGGCGGGGCGGCGGCG
>Ga0210040_10007748_pt1 | contig 12898 bp, 11 predicted proteins | sample CryGeyCG12114_NA_FD_185462 | JGI IMG/M metagenome (GOLD analysis project Ga0210040, IMG submission 185462) | Groundwater microbial communities from aquifer - Crystal Geyser CG19_WC_8/21/14_NA (SPAdes) (version 2) | ecosystem: Environmental > Aquatic > Deep subsurface > Groundwater | place: USA... | reverse complement strand
TCAGGGCTGGAGCAGCACCTTCACCGCGCCGTCCTGCTTCTGCCGGAACGTCTCGTAGGCCTGCGACGCCTGCTCGAGCGGGACGTGGTGGGTGGCGAACGTGTCGACGCCCAGCGGGTCGGCGTCGGTGAGCAGCGGCAGGATGTCGGGCACCCAGCGCCACACGTTGGCCTGGCCCATCCGCAGCTCGATCTGCTTGTCGAACATCCGCATCAGGGGCATCGGGTCGGTCGCCCCGCCGTAGACGCCGGACAGCGAGATGGTGCCGCCGCGGCGGACCGCCTCGATCGCGGTGTTCAGCGCGGCCATCCGGTCGACGCCGACGACCTGCATGACCTTCTCCATCAGCGCGTCCGGGACGAGCGCGGTGGCCTTCTGCGCCAGCTTCGCGCCGGGAGAGCCGTGCGCCTCCATGCCGACCGCGTCGATGACGGCGTCCGGGCCCCGCCCGTCGGTCTTGTCGCGCACCCAGGCGACGACGTCGGCCTGGGCAGTGGAGTCCAGGACGTCGATGCCGTTGGCGCGTGCCCGGGCCAGCCGCTCGGGCACGGTGTCCACGGCGTAGACCGCTGAGGCGCCGAGGTGCTTGGCGATCCGGGTGGCCATGTCGCCGATCGGGCCCAGGCCGAGCACCAGCACCGACCCGCCGGGGACGACGCCGGCGTACTGCACGGCCTGCCAGGCGGTGGGCAGCACGTCGGAGAGGTAGACGAACCGGTCGTCGGCCGGGCCGTGCGGCACCTTGATCGGCAGCGTGTTGCCGAACGGCACCCGCAGGTACTGGGCCTGCCCGCCGGGCACCTGGCCGTACAGCTTCGTGTAGCCGAACAACGAGGCACCGAAGCCCTGCTCGCGGTTCTGCGTGGTCTCGCACTGGCTCTGCAGCCCCTGGTTGCACATCCAGCAGGTGCCGCAGGAGATGTTGAAGGGCACGACGACCCGGTCACCGGCCTGCAGCTCGGTGACGCCGGGGCCGACCTCGCGGACGACGCCCATCGGCTCGTGGCCCATCACGTCGCCCACCGTCATGAACGGCGCCATGACCTCGATCAGGTGGAGGTCGGAGCCGCAGATGCCACTGGAGGTGATCTCCACGATGACGTCGGTCGGGTCCTGGATCGCCGGGTCGGGGACGGTGTCCACCCGGACGTCGTCCCGGCCGTGCCAGGTCACTGCGCGCATGGGGGTGCTCCTCGGTCTGGGTGCGTCGGGAGGCCAGCGACGGGGGCGGGAGGCCGATCTCCCGCGCGTGACCTTCCTCGCTCCTACCCGTCACGGCGCGTTCCACCCATGACCCGCAGGGAGTCCTGACGTCACAGAGGGTGCGCGTTTGGCAGTAAGTGTTGTGAGGCTCGTCACTTGACGGCGTGTGCCTACCCGGACGGCCACATCACGAACCGGTCACGTCGTGTTTACATGGGTCCCGCCTCGTCGTCCGGTGGAGCCGGAGGGCGGGGTGTTGCTGTGTCCGCCGGATCTCCACCCGCGGCGCGGCGGAGCCCGCCCCCCGACGGAAGACAGGTGCATGGACCCGCAACATCTCGCCCGGCTCGACGACGACGGATCGGTGCACGTCTCCCGCACCGGCCGGGTCGGTGGCTCCGCCGCCGCCACGTCGCCCGAGGGCCCCGAGGTGCCGGTGCTGGCGCCCGTGCTCCCGTTCAGCCGCTCGCTCACCCGCCGGTCCCGTCGCCTGCTGGGCGCCACCTCGGTCAGTGCCTCCGGCGTCTGCCCGGGCACTCGCCGTCTCGCCGGCACCTGGACCGGCGCCGACGTCGTCGCTGCCGACGCGTGGCCGCTGCCGGTGGAGGCCGGTGGTCTCGGGCTGGCCGACGCGTGGCCGCTGCCGGTCGACGTCGATGCGCTGCTGCTCGAGGGCGCCCCGGTCGAGGAGGACGCCGATCACGACGTCCTGGACCTCGCCACTCCCGGGCTCACCCCCGAGCAGGTCGTGGCCGCGGTCGCTTCCGGCGCTCGGCCACAGGTTACCTCCGGCGCTCGGCCACTGGTCACCTCCGGCGCATGGCCGCTGGACGTCTCCGGCGCCCTTCCCGAGCACGCCGCCGGTGCTGCACCGCTGGCCGCTGCCGTTCCCATGGACGTCCTCGGTGGGAAGCACCGCCGCCCGTCGGCCCGCAACCGCCGTCCGGCCATCTACCTGGCTGCGGCGCTGATCGGTGCGGCCGGAATCGCCGTCACCGCCGCCGGTGACTCAGGGCAGGTCGCCCAGGCCGCCGACGCCGGGGAGTCGGTCAGCGTGGCCGAGGAGCTCGGCCTGGTGCAGGCCGGCCAGCCCATCCTCAGCGGGGACGAGGCGGCCGAGCGGCTCTCGGCCATGGTCGCCACCCGGGCCGAGCGGGAGGACGCCCAGGCGGCCGCAGCGCAGGTCCAGGCGAACGCTGACCAGGTCGCCCTGCAGGTGGCCGCCGACGCCGCCGCGGAGGCGGCCCGGCCCACGGCGGTGCTGCCCGTGCAGGGTGCCCGGCTCAGCAGTGGCTTCGGTTACCGCTGGGGCACGCTGCACGCCGGGATCGACTTCGCCGCCCCACTCGGCACGCCGGAGTACGCCGCGATGGACGGCGTGGTCATCCGCGCCGGCGCCGCGAGCGGCTTCGGGCTGGCCGTCTACATCCAGCACGAGAACGGCGACGTCACCGTCTACGGCCACATGCAGGAGATCCTCGTCGAGGAGGGTCAGACGGTGCAGGCGGGCGACACGATCGCGCTGCTGGGCAACCGCGGCCAGTCCACCGGCCCGCACCTGCACTTCGAGGTGCACGTGGGCGGCCTCGACGGCGAGAAGGTCGACCCGCTGCCCTGGCTGCGCGAGCGCGGCGTCCAAGTCTGAGGAAGGGCCCCCGCCCCACCACTCGCACGCTCGCGGCGGGACCCCGCGAGGGGGCCGGACCGAGGGCACCTCCTGGCGAACTGCGCTGACATGCGGCATCGTGCATGTCAGACAGTGGACCAGGGGAGGAGGACGGTCATGGGGCACGACCACGGCACCGCGCACGGCTCGGGCACCGCAGCAGCCGGGCACCGCGGCCGGCTGGCCGTCGTGCTGGCCCTCACCGGCGGCGTCTTCGTCGTGGAGTTGGTCGGCGCGCTGCTCTCCGGCTCCCTCGCCCTCCTCGCCGACGCGGCGCACATGGCCACCGACGCCCTCGGCATCGGGATGGCGCTGGGGGCGGTGACCCTCGCGCAGCGGCCCGCCCGCGGCCGGCGCACCTTCGGCTGGCAGCGGATCGAGGTGCTCGCCGCGATGGGCAACGGACTGCTGTTGCTCGTCGTCGGTGGCTACGTCGTGTTCGAGGCGATCCGGCGGATCGGCGACCCGCCCGACATCCACTCCGGCTGGATGCTCGGTGTGGCCCTGCTCGGCCTGGTGGTGAACGTCGGCTCGCTCACCCTGCTGCACGCCGGGCAGGGGGAGTCGCTGAACACCCGCGGCGCCTACCTCGAGGTGGTCGGGGACGCCCTCGGCTCGGTCGCGGTCATCGTGGCCGCCGTGGTCATCAGCACCACCGGCTGGACCGGGGCCGACGTCGTGGCCTCGCTGGTCGTCGGCGCCCTGGTGCTGCCGCGGGCCTGGTCACTGCTGCGCGAGGCCCTCGACGTCCTGCTGGAGGCGGCACCCCGGGGTGTGGACCTGGAGCAGGTGCGGGCCCACGTGCTCGGCGTCTCCGGCGTGCTCGACGTGCACGACCTGCACGCCTGGACGATCACCTCCGGATTGCCCGTGCTCTCCGCGCACGTGGTGGTCGCCGAAGAGGTGCTGGCCGACGGCCACGGCGGCCGGGTGCTCGACGCGCTGTGCAGCTGCCTCGGTGACCACTTCGACCTCGAACACTGCACCTTCCAGCTGGAGTCCCCCAACCACCGCGGGCACGAGTCACCCGTCCACGACTAGCCGCGGCAGGCGACAGGCGCCCGCCTCCCAGGAGGGAGACGGGCGCCTGTCGTCGTACACGGCCCCTTGCCGGGTCCCGCCGCGAGCGCGCGAGTGGCGGGGGGCAAGGGGGTCCTCCGTCAGCCGGCGTGCACCACGGCGCCGTCGGCGGGCAGGTCCTCCTTGGTGGCCTTGATCAGCACCGCGGAGACCAGCGCCCCGAGCACCAGCAGCACCGACGCCCAGGTGAAGGCGGTGGTGTAGCCCTCGACCTGTGCGGCCAGGCCCACGGCCGGGTCGGCCGGGTCCGCGCCGCCGGCGACGCTGTCGGCGACCGCCGCGGTGATGGCGCCGACCGAGATCGTCGCCAGCAGTGCGGTGCCGATCGAGGCGCCGACCTGCTGCGTGGCGTTCAGCATCGCGCTGGCCACGCCCGCGTCGTGCTCACCGGCGCCGATCAGCGCCAGGTTCGACAGCGGCACGAAGGTGAAGCCCAGACCCAGGCCCAGCAGCAACTGGCCGGGGAAGGGAAGCGCCCAGAAGGAGCTGTCGACGTCCAGGAAGGAGAAGGTGAACAGTCCGGCGGCGGCCAGCAGGCCACCGAGCACCATGAGCGGCTTCGGGCCCACCTTCGGCACCAGGGCGCTGGCCGACCCCGCGGCGATGAGCACGCCCAGCGTGACCGGCAGCGAGGCGAAGCCGGTGGCGACCGGGGTGTAGCCGAGGACCTGCTGGAAGTACAGGCTCAGGAAGAAGAAGGCCCCGATCAGCCCGGCACCGACCAGCGTCGAGGTCAGGTAGGCGCCACCGCGGTTGCGGTCGAGCACCAGCCGCATCGGCAGCAGCGGATTGCGGGTGCGCAGCTCCACCACCACGAAGGCCGCGATCAGCGCGATCCCGACCCCGATGAAGGTCAACGCCGGCCCGTTGGCCCAAGGGCTGCCGGTGATGCCCTCGGCGGCGTTGTCCTGCGAGGCCTCGGCCACCCGGGTGAAGCCATAGACGAACGAGGCCAGGCCCAGGGTCACCAGGACGGCGCCCGGGATGTCGTAGCTGGTCTCACCAGGGGCCTTGCTCTCCGGCACGACGGGGATGGCGGCGGCGACGGCGACGATGGCCACCGGCACGTTCACCCAGAAGCACCAGCGCCAGTCGGCGTACTCGGTGAGCACCCCGCCCAGCAGCAGGCCCACCGCGGAGCCACCACCGGCGATCGCGCCGTAGACGGCGAACGCCTTGGCCCGCTCCTTGGCGTCGGTGAAGAGCACGGTCAGCAGGGCCAGGGAGGCTGGGGCCAGCAGCGCGCCGAACGCACCCTGGAGGGCGCGGGCGCCGAAGAGCAGGGCCTCGCTGGTGGCCAGACCACCCAGCGCGGAGGCGATGGCGAAGCCCACGGCGCCGACGAGGTAGGTGCGCTTGCGGCCCCAGAAGTCAGCGATCCGGCCGCCGAGCAGCAGGAAGCCGCCGAAGGTCAGGGTGTAGGCGGTGACGATCCACTGCTGGGTCGCCGGCGAGATGTCCAGGTCGGCGGAGACCGCCGGCAGCGCGATGTTCACGATGGTCGCGTCGAGGATGACCATCAGCACGGTCACGGCGATGACCGCGAGGGCCAGCCAGCGCTTCGGGTAGGGCTCGGTACCTGGGGTGGTGTCCCCGGCCGTCGTGGTGGGGGAGGGGTCGCTCACGTTGCCTCAATCGCTCGTTCTGATCGGCCGGGTCGTCGGCCAAGGGGCGAAGGTAGCGGGCTGCGACGATGTCGTCGTGCCCGTTTCCGTGGTGTTCATCTCTGACACCCACGTCCCCAAGCGAGCTCGCGATCTGCCCGATTCCCTCTGGGACCAGATCGAGACCTGTGACGTGGTGGTGCACGCCGGTGACTGGGTCGACGTCGCACTGCTGGACGCGATGGAGCGGCGGGCCCGCCGTCTGGTCGGGGTGTACGGCAACAACGACCACGGTGCGCTGCGCGTGCGTCTGCCCGAGGTCGCGAGTGTGGACATCGGTGGCCTGCGGTTCGCGGTCGTGCACGAGACCGGCGACGCCAAGGGCCGGGAGGAGCGGTGCGCGGCACGGTTCCCGGACACCGACGTCCTGGTGTTCGGCCACAGTCACATCCCCTGGGACACCACCGCCCCGACGGGTCTGCGGTTGCTGAACCCCGGCTCGCCCACCGACCGGCGCCGCCAGCCGTTCGCCACGTACCTCACCGGGACCGTCGGCGACGGCCGGCTCGGGAACGTCACGCTGCACCGGCTGCCGGTGCGCCCGGCCCGCCGGTGAGCCTGCCCGCCCTGCCGCCCGCGGCGGTCGCCGTGCTGGCCTGCCCGGTCTGCGGTCAGGGTCTGGCCCCCGACCCGGCGGGGCTGCGCTGCCCGGCCGGGCACGCCTTCGACCGAGCGCGACAGGGCCACGTCACCCTGCTGCCGCCCGGGGGCAGCCCGCACGCCGGCGACTCGGCGGCGATGGTCGGCGACCGGGCCGACTTCCTCGCCGCCGGGCATTACGCCGGGATCACCGCAGCCCTCACCGCCGCCGTCCTCGAGCCGGGGTCCCCGCGGACGGTCCTGGACGCCGGCGGCGGCACCGGCGCGCACCTGGCCGGCGTGCTCGACTCCGCGCCGGAGGCGGTGGGGATCGTGCTGGACGCGTCCCGGTACGCGGCCCGCCGGGCGGCCCGGGCCCATCCCCGGGCGATGGCCGTGGTCGCCGACTCCTGGTCGCGCTGGCCGGTGCGGGACTCCGCAGTCGACCGGGTGCTCGTCGTCTTCGCTCCGCGCAACGGTGCCGAGACCGCCCGGGTGCTCGCCCCCGGAGGCCGCCTGGTCGTCGTCACCCCGGCGGCCGACCACCTGGCCGAGCTGGTCGGCCCGCTCGGGCTGCTCACCGTCGACCCCGCCAAGGCCGACCGGCTGGCCGCCACGCTGGGACCCCACCTGCACCCGGTCGGGACGACGGGGCACCGCGCGGTCCTGGAACTCGAGCGATCGGCGGTGCGCACGCTGGTCGGCATGGGCCCGCACGCGCGACACCTCGGCGAGGGCGAGTTGGCCGGCCGGGTGGCCGTCCTCACCGAGCCGGTGCGGGTGACGGTCGCGGTCGACGTCGGCTCGTGGGGAAGGACCCCGTCCTCCTCACCCCTCGCAAGCTCGGGGTGAGCCTCTGGACGGGGCCAGGGGTGCTGGGACGGGACAGCGGACAGCGGACGAGGGCCCAGCCTGGCGGCTGGGCCCTCGTCGGTGTGTGCGGCCCGCGCGAGCGGGCGGTGCGTCAGCGGTTGACGCGGCGGCGGCTGCCGGTGGCCATCACGTAGATGGCGAGCACCAGGATCGCGCCGAGGATCGACGCCCACCAGCCGCCGAGGTCGAACTCGAACCCGTCGCCCTTGACGAGGCTGAAGACCAGGTTGCCGACCACCGACCCGATGAGGCCGAGGACGAGGGTGGCGACGAGGCCGAGGTCCTGCTTGCCAGGGACCACGGCGCGGGCGATCAGACCGGCGATGAAGCCGATGACGATCGTCAAGAGAATTCCGCCGATGCTCACGGGTGACCTCCTGTGCACGACGGTCGAGCCGTCTTGCGCTGGACCGTCCAGCGCAAGATCATCTGTGCCCGACCGCGGCTGTGGTGAAACTCGCGGGCACGTTGAGTTCCGGTAACGACGGCGTCCGGGCGTCCTCAGCGGGCTCGTGACCTGCACGTCTGTCCCCGGCGGCGGAGCAGTCCGGCAGCCGCTCCGCCGCGACGCGACAGGCGGTCGGGAGGCGGCGCGCGGGCACGCCGCACCGACTCCTGCTCCCGCCGCGTCGGGCGCTCAGTGCCGAGCTAAGCTGCGGCCGTGACGATCGCACCTGCCCCGATCGTGAGCCGGCCCAGCCCGGCGCACGAGGCCGAGAAGGGGTCGCGGCTGCTCAACCTGCTGCGTACCACCGATCACAAGACCATCGGCCTGATGTACACCACGGTGGCCTTCATCTGGTTCTTCGTCGGCGGGTTCATGGCCCTGCTGATGCGTGGTGAGCTGGCCCGCCCGGAGCTGCAGTTCCTGTCGCCCGAGCAGTACAACCAGCTGGTCACCATGCACGGCACGATCATGCTGCTGTTCTTCGCGACGCCGATGTTCTTCGCGTTCGCGAACCTGATCATGCCGCTGCAGCTGGGCGCGCCCGACGTCGCGTTCCCGCGGCTGAACGCCTTCTCCTTCTGGCTGTTCTTCTTCGGGGCCTCGATCGCCGTCTCCGGCTTCCTCACCCCCGGTGGCGCCGCCGACTTCGGCTGGTACGCCTACACCCCGCTGTCGACCGGTGCGCACAGCCCGGGCGCCGGTGGTGACCTGTGGATCGCCGGCCTGGCCGTCAGCGGTCTGGGCACGATCCTCGGTGGCGTCAACTTCATCGCCACGATCATCTGTCTGCGCGCCCCGGGCCTGACGATGTTCCGGATGTCCATCTTCACCTGGGCCTCGCTCGTCACGAGCATCCTGATCCTGCTCGCCTTCCCGATCCTGACCGCGGCGCTGCTGGCTCTGCTGGCCGACCGGCACCTCGGCGCGCAGGTCTACACGGCCGCCAACGGCGGGCCGATGCTGTGGCAGCACCTCTTCTGGTTCTTCGGTCATCCAGAGGTCTACATCATCGCGTTGCCGTTCTTCGGCATCATCAGCGAGGTCATCCCGGTCTTCAGCCGCAAGCCGCTGTTCGGCTACAAGGGCATGGTCTTCGCGCTGATCGCGATCACCGCCCTGTCGCTGGCGGTCTGGGCGCACCACATGTTCGCCACCGGCGCGGTGCTGCTGCCGTTCTTCGCCTTCCTGACCTACCTGATCGCAGTTCCGACCGGCATCAAGTTCTTCAACTGGATCGGCACCATGTGGCGCGGTCAGTTGACGTTCGAGACGCCGATGCTGTTCGCGATCGGCTTCCTGATCACCTTCCTGCTGGGTGGTCTGACCGGCGTGCTGCTGGCCAGCCCGCCGCTGGACTGGCACGTCAACGACAGCTACTTCGTCGTGGCGCACTTCCACTACGTCGTCTTCGGCACCGTGGTCTTCGCCGCCTACTCGGGCCTGTACTTCTGGTTCCCGAAGATGTGCGGCCGGATGATGGACGAGAAGGTCGGCAAGCTGCACTTCTGGCTGACCTTCATCGGCTTCCACGCCACGTTCCTCATCCAGCACTGGCTGGGCAACGAGGGCATGCCGCGCCGCTACGCCGACTACCTCGACATCGACGCCGGTGGCGACTTCACCTGGATGCACACGGTCTCCACGATCGGGTCGTTCATCCTCGGTGCCTCGGTGATCCCCTTCGTCTACAACGTGGTCAAGTCGTGGAAGCACGGCCGGCTGGCGCTGCGGGACGACCCCTGGGGTCACGGCAACTCGCTGGAGTGGGCCACGTCGTCCCCGCCGCCGCGGCACAACTTCATCGAGATCCCGCGCATCCGTTCCGAGCGGCCGGCCTTCGAGCTGCACTACCCGCACCTCAAGGACCGGCTGGAAGCCGAGGCGCATGCCGGGGGCAGGGGTCACTACGCCAGCGAGCTGGTCGACGGGACCGGCAAGCGGCAGGGTGACAACGACCCCGACCCCACCTGAGGCAGTCGCAGGATCCCGTCTCCCTCACCCCTCGCGAGCTCGGGGCGAGCCTCTGGACGGATCCGATCGCGGACGCCCCGTCAGCCAGCGGCCGGCGGGGCGTCCGCGTGTCCGGGGGCGGTCAGGGCAGGGGGCTGCCGCGGACGACTGGGTGGTCCGGCACGATGACGGCGTGACCGACCGCGCCGCCGTCCCCGCGTCGATCGACCCGCCGCCCGCCGAGGGGGCACTGCTCACCGTCACCGGCGCCGACCGGCCAGGGGTCACGGCCACCCTCTTCGCCGCGCTGGGCTCCCTGGGCCCCGAGCCGGTCGAGGTGCTCGACGTGGAACAGGTCGTCGTGCACGGCCAGCTGGTGCTCGGCGTCGTGGTGGCCGGCGGGCCCGCCCTGCTGGCCCGGCTGCGTGGCCCGGTGGCCGACGTCGCCGCCAGCACCGGCATGCAGGTCACCGTGGAGCCCACGACGACCGCTGGGCCCCAGCGGCGGCGCACCGTCCGCCACCACGTCATCGTGCTGGGCCGCCCGGTCCCGCCGGCGGCGGTTGCCGGCGCCGCTCGGGCCATCGCCGGCGTGGGCGGCAACATCGACGCCATCCGCCGGCTGTCGGACTACCCGGTCACCAGCTTCGAGCTCACCGTCTCCGGTGCCGGCTCCACCGAGCTGCGCACCGCACTCGCCACCGTCGCCGCGGAGACCGGCACCGACGTGGCCGTGGAGGAGGCCGGGCTGTCCCGGCGCAGCAAGCGCCTGATCGTGCTGGACGTCGACTCCACCCTGGTCCGCGGTGAGGTGATCGACGAGCTGGCCGCCCGTGCCGGGCGGGCCGCCGAGGTCGCCCGGATCACCGCCGCCGCGATGAACGGTGAGCTGGACTTCGAGGAGTCGCTCCGGGCCCGGGTCGGGGTGCTCGCCGGGCTGCCGGTGGGCGTGCTCGACGAGGTGCGGGAGCACCTGGTGCTCACTCCCGGAGCGCGCACGCTGATCCGCACCCTGCAGCGGCTGGGCTTCCGCTGCGGGATCGTCAGCGGTGGCTTCACCCAGATCACCGACCCGCTGGCCGAGGCGCTCGGCTTGGACTTCGCCGCCGCGAACACCCTGGAGGTCGCCGACGGGCGGCTGACCGGGGGATTGGTGGGCGAGGTGGTCGACCGCGCGGGCAAGGCCCGGGCACTGGCCCGCTTCGCCGCGGAGTACGGCATCCCCCTGGAGCAGACGGTCGCGGTCGGCGACGGAGCCAACGACCTGGACATGCTCAACGCGGCCGGGCTGGGCATCGCCTTCAACGCCAAGCCGATCGTGCGCGAACAGGCGCACGCGGCGCTCAACCAGCCCTACCTGGACGCCGTCCTGCAGGTGCTCGGCTTCACCCGCGACGAGGTCCTCGACGCGGTGTGAGGCTGCTCAGCCTGCCTGGTGGACCGTGCCCTCCAGCTCGACACCGGCGGCGCGGAGCTGGTCCAGGGCAGCAGCGGTGGAGGCCTCGGCGACCCCGGCGGTGAGGTGCAGCAGCACCCTGGTGGCGAAGCCGGCGCCCACGGCGTCCAGCGCCGTCGCCCGCACGCAGTGGTCGGTGGCGATCCCCGCCACGTCGACGGCGTCCACGTCGTGCGCCCGAAGCCAGTCGGCCAGGCGTTGCCCGTCGAAGCTGCCCTCGAAGCCGGAGTAGGCCGCGGCGTACTCACCCTTGTCGAACACGGCCTCGATCGGGCGGCGGTCCAGCTCGGAGTGCAGCTCCACCCCGGGGGTGCCGACCACGCAGTGCGCCGGCCAGGTGTCCAGGTGGTCCGGCTGCGCGGCGAAGTGGGCGCCCGGGTCGACGTGGTGGTCGCGGGTGGCGACGACGTGCGCGTAGCCGGACGCGGCGACATGCGCACTGATCGCCCGGGCGACGGCGGTGCCCCCGGCCACGGCCAGGCTGCCGCCCTCACAGAAGTCGTTCTGCACGTCGACCACCAGCAGTGCACGGCTCATGTCCCCATCCTGCCTGGTGAGGTCCCTCGGCTACGCCGTGACGGTGTCGATCGCCGGCTCGCCGCGGGACAGCGACCACGCCTCGGCCGGCAGCGTGCCGCGCACCCGCTCGTGCAGTTCCCGCGCCGCGGCGAGGGCCTCGGCCGGCGTCCGCGGCTCGACCAGCTCGCCGCCCCGTACCAGCGGCAGGATCAGCTCCCGGTCGTGCTCGCCCGCGGTCACGGGGGAGGCGCTGACCACCTCGGCGGTCGCCGTCCCGTCGGCGTCGTGCCGGCGGACGGCGTGCTTGCGCCCACCCACCGACCGCTTGCCCTCGGAGTTCTTGGCCACCGGCACGCCGTCCCGCTCCACCAGCTTGTAGACCATGCCGACGGTGGGTGAGCCGGAGCCGGTGACCAGCGAGGTGCCCACCCCGTAGCCGTCGACGGGCGCGGCGGCCAGGGCGGCGATGGCGTACTCGTCCAGGTCGCTGGTGACGATGACCTTCGTCTTCGTCGCTCCCAGCGAGTCGAGCAGTTCACGGGCCCGGGTGGCTTGGATGGCGAGGTCGCCGGAGTCCAGCCGGACCGCGCCGAGCTCGGGGCCCGCGACCTCGATCGCCGTCCGGATGCCCTGCTCGGTGTCGTAGGTGTCCACCAGCAGCGTGGTACCGATGCCGAGCGTGTCCAGCTGGGCGCGGAAGGCGGCGGCCTCGTCGTCGTGCAGCAGCGTGAAGGCGTGTGCGCTGGTGCCGGTGGTCGGGATGCCGTAGCGGGCGCCGGCGGCCAGGTTGGACGTCGCCGAGAAGCCCACCAGCGCGGCGGCTCTGGCCGAGGCGACGGCGGCCTCCTCGTGGGTGCGGCGGGACCCCATCTCGATGCACGGGCGGCCGCAGGACGCGCCGATCATCCGGGCGCCGGCCGCCGCGATGGCGCTGTCGTGGTTGAGGATCGACAGCGCCAGGGTCTCCAGCAGCACCGCCTGGCCGAACGGCGCGCGCACGGTGAGCACCGGGGAGCCGGGGAAGTACAGGTCGCCCTCGGCGTAGCCGTCGACGTCACCGGTGAAGCAGGAGGACGCCAGGTGGTCCAGCAGCCGCGGGTCGTCGATGCCCTGATCGCGCAGCGCAGCCAGCTCGGCGTCCCCGAAGCGGAACTCGGCCAGCGCCTCGAGCAGCCGCCCGGTGCCAGCCAGCACGCCGTAGCGGCGGCCGTGCGGCAGCCGGCGGGCGAAGACCTCGAAGACGCAGTCGCGGTCCGCCGTGCCGTCGGCCAGCGCCGCGGCCAGCATCGTCAGCTCGTAGCGGTCGGTGAGCAGCGCGGGGCTGAGCTGGCTCTGCGGCATGGACCAGCACGATAGGTGTCCGCCGAGTGGGCCGCCCGGGGTGGTCGTCCTAGAGTGATCACGTGGCCGGACCGCTCGCGCCTGCATGGACGCCGGAGACGACGACAGGGGAGGAGTCC
>Ga0210040_10007747_pt1 | contig 12898 bp, 13 predicted proteins | sample CryGeyCG12114_NA_FD_185462 | JGI IMG/M metagenome (GOLD analysis project Ga0210040, IMG submission 185462) | Groundwater microbial communities from aquifer - Crystal Geyser CG19_WC_8/21/14_NA (SPAdes) (version 2) | ecosystem: Environmental > Aquatic > Deep subsurface > Groundwater | place: USA... | reverse complement strand
TATGATTTTTCAAAAACACCTGTTAATCAAACTAGCTTCGTTAGTTTGTTTGTTTCATTCAATAAGGTGTGCACAGTAAATGTTTCACACTCAACAATTCCTCAAAACCGTATACAATTTTTCTTTAAAAAGTTCCGAATTCACCACCAACACCAACCTTGTCGTTTCTATTTCTATTAGGACAGTTGCACACAATGACACAACTCGAGACAAAACAATAACTAACAGTTGACATAAATACAGTAATGAGATCGCTCAAAGAATGTCACTGCAGTTTCGTTGTTATCAACACAACCGAAAATTCATTCAATCACTTTTGGTCTTGATTGATAGCAATACTAATACCAGAATAAATATCTGTCACACAAAAACCCACTCATTCCAAACTTTACCAAAATAGATCCACGATCCACCCGAATGGTAAACACGAAAACGAACAAACTTTCTCGGTTTCGAAAACCCTGCACTCCATCACAGACTTCATTCAACTCGCAAGCAGTCAATGGATTATCTATCTATGGCAGCATGATCAATGATAATACGACAGCAAATATGCATTCACCTCAGCTGGTAATGCCAGTCAGACATACTTCATGCGTTCTACTTTCTCCATTGAATTCTTTCAGCACACAGACAGAGAGAGTAGTTGAGAGAAAGCATGCAATGAATATTTTTGTCCGTCTACTTAAGGATGTGAGTTTTGATCAGTCCAGCATGAAAAATCCCATATATAAAGTATAATAATGTGGTCTGAGTGAAAATCGAATGCGTATATAAATATGATCTCAAATTGTTTAGAAGTTAGCAAGTACCCTTCAATATGTTGGTGCTCATACATTTCTTTTCAGAAATGAATGCATGGAGAAAGAGCAAGACTACAAACTACAATCCAGAAAATCATGTATCATGCTCATTAAAAAAATATGTTATCCTTTATTTTCTATTATATATACTAGTTTAATTCAATAAAGTCCAACAGTCCATCAATAGGAAATTCTCACACAATAAGTTAGACAAAAAACCTTAAAAAAATACTGTGAACAGATAAAATCTACAACCAATAGAATTTTAAATTAATTTTGCAAAATAAAGCGTTGTAAAATGAACACTCAAAGAGTCCAAATATAACAACAGCATGGGCTAGATAGAAACGGATTATAGCCATTATAGGGGTAAATACGCCGCAGGATCAAGTCGTATATGGAAATGAACCAAATATTCCGCATTAGATCGTTGAACACTGATCGCGAATGGAGCAGACGGATGGAATGTAAAGGCCACTAATCTTCTTCCACTTTGCGAGTTTCCTTTCGTGAACATTCCTGCATGGATTTGAAACTTATACATCCCTGAATCTCGTCCGTAAAATCTGTAATGATTAAACAATATGACAACGATAACGAAGCACAAATCACAAATGGTAAAAATCCACGAGAAGTTGGACTTAAAAATAATCTTACCGTATAGGCATTTCACCACAAGCTTTAGGTCGCTCCATAGCTGATACTCGGTGGTCGTCGTAAGAGAATAAAGCTTGATCTAAATAAGGCGAAGAACTGTAAGATTGGGCACTGATGGGTATTTGAGCTAAAATTCTTCTCGTTGCTTCGACAGGCCCCCCGAAACGGGCACTTGTGATAGTTTGACGGAACTTCTGATGCAACTGCCTAGATTAATACGATCACAACGAATTGCATTTTTGAATAATTTACAAAATATATTTACAATAAATTCACAAACTCTTACGACTATAAGTCAACTTACTTGGCATAAATATTATTTGACGGGGAAGACGAATACCTAGCATCCTCTGTCATGAAATTATTTCTGAAATTGTCCGCAAAGCTTTCAAACAAATTCACAAGAAGCTCACTGGTATTTTCAAAAACTGCTAACACTTCAGTGCTGCTGATTTCATACAGTACGAAAAGGCAATATTGTGAATTTGGTTCATTGCATTTCATGTTGGCAACGTCTTCATTAGAGTATTTTAAAAGTAAATGATCTTCATCCAGTAACTGCATTTTCCAAATCTTCAAGTTCCTCAGTTGTTCATAGTACTGATGAAATCGAGATAACTGGGAAAGATCAGGTTCTTCTGGATCGTCAGCTTCTGCTTTTGCCTTTTTGTAAATAAAACTTAAAAGCCGGTGCTTCAATGACGTCATGAAGCCTTCATTCTTAGGACGAATTGCACAAAATTCAGGTACAAGTGACACCTGTAATTCGTCATCTTCGTAACAAAATCTACCAATAACGCGAACAACACTAAACTGTCCATCTTCCACATGTAAAATTGTGATTGTTTGATGTTGAACAGATAGAACGGCAAGCGTTTGATTATACAGATAAACACCTTGGTTGTGACTCAAGAATATACTATCAGTTTTGAAGGCACGAGAATCTGATAAAATACCTAATTTCAAGTCTATAATATGCAAGGTATAGTCTGCTAATTGAAATCGTGATGGACGGAGCGATTCGTTATTTCTATATCCGTCCTGATGGGGTGGAGCAAAATTGTCATCTTGATTATAAGTTGCAGAACCAACTATCATGTATCTGAAGTCTGAGGTGAATAAACTACATTCACGATTTAACTGCTCCCCTTGTGGTGCTACATTAACTCTGCATTTCAACTTGAAGAAAGACTCAAACATATTTTGACGAATGTTCTGAATATGTGGAGAGCTATCTTCACTGTTGATTAGATCAGGAAGACCAGTACTATCTGATAAAGATGTTTCATTTGTTTCTTTAGATAGTTTCCGACTAATTGACACATTTTTCTAAATAGAACAAAATATTTCAAGTTAATTACTAAACTGATTCTTTCAAAAATAAAGCAAATCCATTATTTTAACCTTTGATGCACTACTCTTAGAACCAAAAGGGCTAGGCTTGGTCCGAAGCCATTCAGTTTTTGCACCAGAAAATAAATGATTAGCCGCTTGCGGTCCCTTGAAATGGTAAATTTCTACGGACAATTGATCCGAAGAAAAAGCTACGAAATATCTTCCGTCGGGCGTAAATTTTCGCAAAAAACATGGTGGCTTTTCCACGTGAGTGACGGTAAAATTTGGGCAAATACTTTGACACATACTCCGTTGTAAACGTTTTTCAGTTCCAATACGTCGGCTACACCATATTTCGCGTTGAAAAAGTCGACAAACTATATTTTGATGAGGAACTTGTTTCATTGACAGTGGTTTACCTTCGTCTGCCTCATTTCCTGAATAATATTTTGGCGGTGGATTACAGTAGCGCGGGTATTCCATATTTTTACTCGAATCTGGAATCTAGCTGCGAAATATAAAGCAATCCGTAATGAATTAAATAAAAATCGAATACGAATAATTAATTTTGTCGTTATTTTTTTAAACTCACCTCTTTACCAAATAATGTATTATTTTTCCCTAAGGAAGCTATGAATTAGAATTGTGAAAGAGTGAAAGTCATAAAAGTAGTAAATTGACCCTTACAGAAAACTACACTGCAATGTGCAATCTACAGTTTAAAACATAGCAGCTGTGCTACATAGACACTTGTATCCCTGACATTGTAAAACTGTTCAAACGGTTAAATTAATGTTGAATAATTTTTTACTTAAATGACAGCAATTTGTCTAGTATTTTTATTTTTACCTAAAAAATTCATGATACAACAGGTGTACATAAGAACAAATAAAAGGTAGCAGAATTAAAGTTCAATTGTCCAACTATTTTGCGCCTTTCACTTATCTATGCATTGGCATGAAACAGATGTGTAAGATAGGCATGAAAAAAACTTTCTTCTCTACGTCTACACTGCTCACTTTCTTTTATCTTCACGTGTAAGTGGATGATCAAGAATATTAATTATGATACATCAAGTACCTCATTAGGTACTTGATGGGTTTTACGGCTTAGACTCCCGGGGCGAGGGCACTCCGCACCCACATGACGATCACTTTAAGGCTATTTCGAGGCATATCGGTTCAGTAGTTTTGGCCCGAGTTCATATAAATATGGTTTTTTGAAAACACGATTATAAGAGTAGATTCCTTATCACCCGGCTTCGTCGTAATACCCTCTTGCTGAGGTTTATTTACAATCGCTTCGTTTTTATCTACTTCATTCCTTTATCACCTTTCAACCATACTTCTCGAGTACACATAGATAGTTAGTTAGTACAGTAAAACGAAGAAAAACAGGATTAAAATTACGAAATATCTTAATGCTCATTTATGTAGCTAATACCCCATTACTCCATATTATATTACAAGCCTCTTCATGTAATAGGACCTAAGAGGGGGAAAGGAAAAAACATTTTCAAGAAGATACGATACAACCTGTAGAATAGTAGTAATACTAAAACCAAGGTCCCTATAGTGACCAAACAATCCATCCTTTTACATTTGTAAAAGGATGGATTGTTTGGTCACTATAGAGACCTTGACTAAAACTATATCAATGCTAGAATATGACCAGATTATTTCAATCAAATTGCGACTTGATGTAGATCGGAGTAGATTGCCTTTTAATTCGCTCCTGAAATCTTCCTTGCTCCTTCCCTTTCATTTTCGCTAACGAATGAGGAGGGAGGTTCATGGGCCTGGGGTATGGTGTTCCATAATGCATAGCTGAACAAGATGAAAAATATGAGTTAACTAACGTTACTGCCTTAGAAGCATTATTAGTCGTCCTACAGTTTAAAAAATTTCCAATGATAAATGCTAAGAAAAATATTTTAGTACCTAAGTCAATTCGCGATTCCGCTTCCCGGATGTAATTACTTATCGCTTCATTGTCTTGTATGTTAATGTGGCTCTTAAAAACAGTTCTGGCTTCAGTTACAATGTACTGTCTCTCGATGCCAGTGTCAGAGGGATTTTTCGCTTCCCATGTCTTTCCCAAACGCAAGATTTGGCGATACAATCGCAGAACCTTTTGCCTCGAGTTTGACATGGCATCCGCACTAAAAGTGTGCTACCAATCTATAGTTTTCGACCAACTGCATTGAAAAAACAACAATACTGACAATACCCTGCTTATTTGCTACTCCAATTGCAATGCTTGGGATTCGAAAGGCCATTTTTTAAATTTTTACGAGGCGATGTGGAAGGGGCTTTGATATTGCTTCGGCGGCATATATCATACGAAGGGCAGAGATGACTTCATCGCTTGAATGACAGATACAAATCAGATGATGCAAATGCAAAATGCAAACTCAAGACCCAAAGTATTAATCATGCGATGCTTTTGAGGCTACACAAAATAACGACAGAATTAAAAGACAACAAACCTGTTTAAAAATTCTGATGATTCTGAGCGAGTTTAATAAACTGGAAGCAGCCCAATAGATCAGAAGGTGAACAATGTGAAAAACACTTCGTTGTACGTATTTATTATTATTATCTTCCCGGGCACATTTTTGCGAACCTGCTCTCGATTGCCTTTGAAGCTTTCCGTACAGCTGATGAATAGAACACGAATAAATAATGAGGTTCACTCCTTTCAAAAAATTCCGAGTGCGTGAGAAAACGCAACCTATGTGCCTCGGTTTTAGTCGGATTTATCAGGTGAGTTAGCAAAAGAGAGTTGAAGGATCGGCTTTGTGTGAAGAGCACGGTAAGAAATCGCAACTATTCTTATACATTTGTGAAAGAAAACTTTTGAACTTTGTTGTGTGATCCGGGCAAAAAATAGAACTATATCGTCTGTGCTGGTCGTGAGTCCAAAATAGCAATGTTAACACCCCACAGAAAACGGTGACCGCTGGTTAAATTTTTCTCCACAAGGATCAATTTACTAGTCTTACTACAATCTACAATAGTCACAACGGAGCATTACAATCAAGTAATTAAATTTTTGACTGTTTCTTACTAAACTATATAACCGCCTAAAGATTGTTTCAAACTTTTTTAGTGTAGTTTAATCTCAAATGGAAATGAAAATTTAAGAATAATTTAATAATTAATATAATAATCCGACAGTCGAGAGGAACAAAATGTTTACTATCAATGCCACACATGTCATGTGTGATTATATTGTGATTACTGAATCGAATTGTAATTTATTCTGCATCATTTTATGCGGCGTCAAAGAGCTACAAAAAAAATAAAAATGGTCCACATTGAGTGTACACGGCGTTGCACTGCAGTTTCAAACCTTCTCTTTGATTTCTCTGATTTCTCAATACCCAAGCAACAGAAAGTACAACGCGTCTATTTAACAAAGAAAGATACTCATGACAATTTATGAAAGTTGAAACGAAGAGCTTTTCAGAATAGAATCCTTTCAAACATAAAATAAAATAATTTACTTTTTTAATGTTTTCAAATGTCAGGAATCGACATTTATATCGTTTAAACAAATTCGTATTGGCTGCCAAATTTTAGATGACTGTTTGGCACTGTCATCTTTTCTTGTATGCCGTACGACGTGTTAAACCAATCTACAAACTCATAATCCAGCGAAATAATCTGACGAAGATTTCATTTCTTTATTTCAGGAACTGCAGTGCATGATTTAACAAAAAATTTGGATAAGGGACTACGGACTAGACTTGCACGCTAGTTGGTGGGAACTTTTTACCTGAACATTCTCTTCATGTTGATCCCGTCTGTTCCGCCGAAGTACGATTTAAGTTCTGGGGTAGTCACAACTACGAACGTCCGAGGACCTAACGCCCAAGACGGAGACATGTATTTTCGTAGTCAAGTCAAACGTGATGTTAGAATACTTTTACTTGGGGAAAGGAGTGTGGGGAAAACCTCCGTTATATTATCTCTTGTCAGCGAGGAGTTTTCAGATATTGTTCCACCCCGATCTGAAGAGATAACTATACCAGCAGATGTGACCCCAGAAATGGTCCCTACTCACATTGTCGATTACACATGTAAGACATATGAGTGAAAATTTTCCTCCTTTTATACTTTATAACCCGCCTTCACTGCAGGGCGAGGACACATATATTTGATTACATACTTTGTACTATTTTCCATTTTAAAAGCATTAGAACAAAGCGAAACAGAATTAATGGACGAAATACTGAAAGCCCATGTAATCTGTATCGTGTATGCTGTAAATGATGATGAAACTATTGAGAAAATTGGCACATACTGGCTTCCATTCGTCCGCACAACATTAGGGGAGAATCACAGAATACCGGTAATTCTTGTGGGCAATAAAAGTGATTTGGTAGACTACACTACAATGGATGTAAGTAAACAAGGAAAACAGACGTATTTGTTTTGTATATTATTGCGTGATAGAGTTAATTATTTTATGGAATACTTTGTCTAGTTGGTGGTTCCACTCATGCATGAATTCCAAGAGATTGAAACTTGCATTGAGTGTTCTGCTAAGACCCTGAGAAATATCTCAGAGCTGTTTTTCTATGCTCAGAAAGCTGTGTTACATCCCAGCTCGCCATTGTTTAATTCTGAGAAAAAAGAGGTGAATGCAAATAACTAAAACTGAAATGATTATGATCATGAGTGAGTGCGTCTATGTAGTACTTTCCAAGACAGGGAACATCAGACTCATTTATGTACTTTTGATAGTTGACAGAAATGTGTAAAAAAGCTTTGGAGAGGATCTTCAAAATATGTGATGTAAATAATGACGGTGTGCTTGATGACATGGAAATGTATAACTTTCAAAAATTCTGCTATGACGCTCCATTGCAACCTCAAGCACTTGACTCTGTAAAAAATATTATCCAAGCTAACTGCAATAATGGAGTTGTTAACAACGGCATCACCTTATCAGGTATAAATTAAATATCATCTACAATAATAAAGATTATCATCATATTATTATTTTTCTAAAAAAATGACTTGTAAATTAGGTTTTCAAGTGCTGCATACGCTATTTATTCAGCGTGGCAAACATGAGACTACATGGACTGCACTACGTAAATTCGGATATAATGATGATATCAGTTTGAGCAACGATTATTTATGTCCTCTGTGAGCCATCAATTAAAATTAAAGGATTTAAAGATTATTTTTTTAATTTTTGGAAGTTTCTGACAAAAAATAAATATTATATAGTCTTAATGTGCCTCCCGGATGTACAACTGAATTGAACCAAGCGGGATTAGACTTCTTCACAACCATGTTCGTAAAATACGACAAAGACAGAGATCGTTGTTTGAGCCCAGAAGAAATGATGAGCATGTATTCAACCTGTCCAAATATTCCATGGGGGAAGCAGATGTTTCTTGGTGTACAGACTAATGAAAAAGGATGGTTAACTTATACTGGTTTCATTTGTCAGTGGGTACTTACAACTCTCCTAGATGTGAACAAAACTATGGAATACATGGCGTACTTAGGCTACACAATTAATGATGATCACAACCAAACAGATGCCCTGAATAGTACTGTTTTTTCACATACATTAGCCGTAGCCTGATAATTTTAATTGTAAATACTGGCGTTTATAACGAACTATAACTTTTTAAACTGAATTTTCGCTAAATTTATTGCAGTCACGAGAGAGAAAAGGCTAGATCTTGCCAAGAAGCAGTCAACTCGTAATGTATACAGATGCCATGTTATCGGAGCAAAAAATAGTGGCAAAACGACATTGTGCCAGGGGTTATTAGGAAGGACTAAGGAAGGGACCATGTCACTACTGTCCCAAGAATTACCAAAATATGTCACTAATGTTATCCAAGTGTACGGACAAGAAAAATATCTTGTGATGCAAGACATAGATTTAAATAGGGTAGTTGACTTTCTTCCGTCTGCAGAAATTTTATGTGATGTTGCTTGTCTGGTCTTCGATGTATCTGATCCGAAATCGTTCGAATTTGTAGCGCGTACTTATTTGGTAAGCACGGTTTACTAATCAATTTTAGTGTTCAAAGCGAATCTAATTAACATTCACTTGTCGCAGAACTATTACGCCACATTAAAAATTCCAGTCCTAATTGTCGGAAATAAGAATGATCTAGGAGAGGTAATGCAAGACTACATTCTTCAACCAAAAGCATTCTGTGTTAAATACAAACTACCCCCACCTCACTTCTTTTCCTGTATGGACAAAGTTAATAAGGAAATCTACATCAAGCTGGCAACAATGGCTGCATTCCCGTAAGTTGTAAATTATGATATTGTAGAATTCTTACAGAATTAATGACACATTAAAAAACCAATAAAAATTTTTGTTATCAGTCGCTTCCAAGCGGCCTGGATGATATTTTATAGAAACAGGTTAGTCCAAAGGGTTTTACACGTGGATTGCCCGTAGAGTTGTTGCATGTCGCCTTGAGATAAATAGTGACTATAATAATTGAACCTAATGCTGCTATTTGTATTTGCACGCACAGAGTTTACAAACAAATACGTAGTAGTAGTAGTTTTTGTTGTAATCTGGCCTAATTAGTGCTATGATAGCACTGCTATCCATGGTACATTATGATTGTGGTGGTAGCTAGAAAACACATTTTTTCAGTTCATACGTAACTAATTGAATTTTACATTTTTTGCAGGAATCTTAGCCAGCTGGGAATTTTGCCTGAAAGTAAAACTTGGATAAAAACGGGAGTCGGAGTTGCAGTGTTGACTACAGTGTGCTTTGTACTTTTTAAATATCTTCGTAATTCATCCCCTTTCATTTTTCAAGGAGTAAAAGGTTCAACCACCTAACCTCATGTAAAGCATAATTTAATAAACTCAGAAACAGACCCTGCCTGTAGATTAGCCTTTTCGCTCAAATATATCTTATTTTTGCTTTCATTAAATGATTGGTGATTATGTACGTATTTTACAGCAACTAAGCCTTCATAATTGAAGCTTTAGGGGCAAATATAAGCAAATGTGAATTTTCACTATTCATTGTGCAGCAAATTCGTTTAGCAAATAATGGTCCATGATTTTCAATCCGAATAAGTTGAACAATATGAATGACCACTTAAAAATTAACTTCCATGTGCCTATAATTAAAAAGGCTTGGTTGACTTTGACTGTGCTGAACTCTAAAGATCCTCAACTAGTCATATTTACACCGCTGCTTTTGCTTTCACTCGGGGTTTGTTAAGTTGAACATGTACAATAGTACCATAGAAGTAGATATTACAATACAACATATTACATTCTGGTTGTGTCTGATCTGGTAGTACAGTACACATGACTTAATGTGAATTAAGTAGTTTGTCTTTTGCTGTTAAATTGTGCAGATCTCTCCCCTTGTCAAAATGTAGATAGAAAGTTCAGATATTTTAGTGACGTAAAACATGCAATTGTAAAGGTATTCAGTTTAAAAAATAGTCTCAATAAAAGTTATATGCATTACGTGCTACGGATGGTTACTTCAAGGTTGCATTAATTAAATTACCACACATATTAGCTACAATAACTTGATAAAGCACAGATAAAAGTTGGTTAATTTTATTTGAATTAAATACAGAACTGTACCTCAACAAGTATTCTAAAATGAAAAAAAAAACATCTAAAATTTTACTTTTTTGTTTTTCTTGCGATGAGTTGGGGAATTTTCAATGGGAGCTACGACCGGTTCAATTTCATTACCAATATCGGGATCATATTCAGAAGACGCTTTCGGATCAGCAATTCGAGACATTACCACTTCTCCTTTTGCAAGTGGAAATTGCTTGAACTTATTTGTATTTACTTCTATCGCATTCGCATCACTCAAAACAAAACTTGGACAATCTCTGGATAGATGAGTGTTTTCATTACAAACAGAACATGCTCCTCCTTGGGGATAAATACCTTTTGAATTTTTAGGGCATTGTCGGGCTATATGTCCAGTACCAGAGCATACAAAACATGTCGCAAAGTTGAATTTCTCTCCCTGTAAATAATTGTATAATGTTTAAGTATTTGAAAAGAACTTACATGGAAATGCAAGCAGTGAAAACATAATGAAAGTAAGCATGAATATTATAATTTCTCGAACCTTTTTCTTACAAGCACGACTAGAGTGCTCTGTAGACCCGCATTTGAAACAAATCTGTTCTCCAGATTCTGGCTGTCCAATTTCTGCCCCCTTGTTATTGGGACAATCTCTTAAAACGTGACCAAATTCTCTACAACTGAAACATGCTTTGTCTCGAGTCCTTTTTGCAGATTTTTCAGCTTTACGTCTTTCAGATTTTAGGGCTTCAAATATTGCATTTCGGGACATACCTTGTGCTTTCAATTTCTTGGTTAACCCTTGCAGCCGTCGAGCATCATCAGCTGGAACCCAGAAGCTTCCGAATATTTTCACCACTTTCCCCTCTCCTTCACCTTTTACATTCTTATTATGAGATTTCCTAGATCTTTTGGAATGTTTTTCAGCGTTTGGTTCTATACCAATATCGCTATTTGTATTTTCCGGATTTTCTGACATTGGTTCACTAGCAGGGGTCTGTGTGTTATTGGTGTTTTGTTCATCCGATCGGCAATTTTTCTCCCGGTCGCCACCCTTACCCTTCTTATATTTCCGTTGCTTAACTTCAGGAGTTTCTGAATTTGAAGCTGCTTCCTTGGTTTGCTCTGATTGGCAATCTTCGAGCTTGTCTTTATTCTTAGACTTTCGTTTTTTTGCTTTGGGAGTTTCTGCATTGCTAACTTCTTCTATCGGCTCCGTTTTTACTGCTGCAGGATGGTCTTCTGATGCTTCTTTCTTTACTTTGTATTCACTTCCTTCTTTAAATTTTCTTTTTTTAACTTTAGCAGGGTCATCTACAGTGGCATTAGATTTCGTAATATTAGGTGCTTTTTCTGGCGTTGCTTTTAATTCCTCCCAAGGAGTGGGCTCTTGAGCCACTTTTTGATGGGTAGTTATATTTCCACGAGCGGTTCTTGTCATATTTGTCTACAAAGACACGTAAGTGGTAGTGGTAAGGTTTGAATTTATATTCAATTTGATGATGAGCGTAATGTTTCTTCCACAATCTTACAAAGGTAGCTGGATATGTCAGTGCCCACTGCCGATTTCTTCAGTTGAATGTAACTAAAACTGGTGCTGGTAGCTGGTAGTTAGTAAGCAGAAGTTTGAAGAGACCAAAGAAAGTTAAATTTATATTTCACCAAATTTAAACTCGAGTAAACAACAATTTGCAAAGAAAATATGCGTCAAAACAGGTGTACTACTACTACTATAGTAGTACTACTACTAAATGCCATGTGGATCAAGCAAAAGAGCGCCGCAGTTTTCAAATATGATTTTAGTATGTATGTGCTTGCTGTGAGTTAGTCACTGCCACTAGCCAGTAGTCACTACTAAATTACTACCTTTGGTCAGGAAAATGTATAGTGTAAGTGCATGTTAAAAATGCGATTCATCCAGTACCAAAACTCATATACCCTTCCAACTAACTTCCATTTACCAACCATACATCAATTCATCCTCCATACTAACTTGAGGGTAGGTTTATACTCATTTGGATTGGTTATTGTTGCAGTATGGTAATAACACAGTAGTAGTCTAAAGTGTTCGGACTATCTATCTACAGGTTTAGGTTAAATACATATCATATAATCCACCCTGAAAGCCCGTAGTGGTCCAAATATCTGGATTCATTGATTGACCCGAAAGGACACAGATCCTATTTGAAATCGAACTACAAATTCAAGGCTTCTACCATTTACTCTACGTCCTTACACAGAATCAAGTTTTCGATATTGTCACATACATAATGCTGCATGAAGTAAGCCGTTTTCGACAGGAGACGAGTAGGACTTAAATATTTAACTCTACGCCATATATTTTCTACCCTTCCATTACCCCATATTCCTAAAGTTTGTATTGCATAGCCCGAGTGTTGTAAGTAAAGTAATAGTAGTATGCGTAGTAGCAAAGCAAAAGGATGGTAGCTTGCTCGCATATGTTAAAACCATAATATTGTGAGCCTAGCAAAACACAAGACATCTTTGCCAGCCAAAACAGTCAGTTGA
>Ga0210040_10007746_pt1 | contig 12898 bp, 7 predicted proteins | sample CryGeyCG12114_NA_FD_185462 | JGI IMG/M metagenome (GOLD analysis project Ga0210040, IMG submission 185462) | Groundwater microbial communities from aquifer - Crystal Geyser CG19_WC_8/21/14_NA (SPAdes) (version 2) | ecosystem: Environmental > Aquatic > Deep subsurface > Groundwater | place: USA... | reverse complement strand
ATGCGAGAAGGATCTACTCGTACTGGATAGAGTGTGGAGCAAGGGAACTTAACCTGGCATGCATGTGATACTAATGGGATGATGCTCACCTGGATCTCGCTTTCTGTTTGCACTGCACTGCACTGCACTCTTCTCGGATTCCAGAATCCGGATTCCGGGAATCCAGGTCGACTCAGACTTTTCAAACGGCCAGCATGATGTCTAGGGCCAGAGGAAGAGGAACGTGTCAGCTGCGGTACGGCCGGAGTAGAGGACCTCCCATTTGTACTTAGACTCTGAAAAGGGACCCTGACACTCCGTTTAATCGTTTGTCGTGTCTCGAGCTGAAAGTAGGAGTAAGTGACTCGAGTTCAGCCTGATGTTGATCAAAGCTCCACTGCAGGGATTCTCCCGTCTATCGGCCCACCATACTATAAAAATCAGCGGGTCTGGGTCACCTCTTCCCTTTCCTCACCTGCATGCAGGTTCCACCACCATGCAGTCAACTTTGAAGTGCATGCCTTTGCCGAAGCCGCACTTCGGGGGTCGGTCGACAATTCCGGCTCTCAGCAGCTGCGACGTGTACTTGAGTACTGGCGCTTCGCTCGACTTGAGCTTTGTCTTAGGTGGTCGTTTGAGAGGTCATCACGCGTAACCGTTAATACGCTTTTCACTTTGAACACATGCAGCCACGCGTAAGCGATGCTTTGGGCTTACAGGTGACGTTGGCGTTTTATGATCGTTGAGGAGCCGAGTCCCCCACAGCCAGCGACGCCGATCAATCACAAGGCTGCATTTCCTACCCGGAGAGCATGGCACGGAAGTAAGCAAGAGACTCCTTGTTTGTACGACTGAGGCATTTCTGTACCTGTATTCAAGCATCCGTTGCCCACCTCAAGCATTCCCTGTGTCACTCCACATGGAGGCCAAGTTCTGCGCAAATCAGGAGCTCACACGACATCCAAATCATTGTCAGCAGTCATTCGTCGGCGCTCGACAGGCACATATGCACCCCACGCCACGCTACTGTACACGCCGCAATACTAGGGTATGCTGTGTAGGATTCACCAAGTCCTCTGACTTGGCTCACAGCGCGAAAACTTCCTAGCCACAGAAGACTTCAGGCATGGACAAAATATAACACCTTACATAGTGTGGCTCATTATGGAGTCGTGCAGAGAATAAGCAGCTTTTCCCGTAGGTAGCAGCGATAAGATGAATTACAACCTTGCCATCCTTGAAACATGCCTCGTGCCGTCTAGGCACAGGGGTAATAACTTCCCTCGTGGACCAACCACTGAAATAGAAACGGTCCAGTGCTGATTCTGTCGAAACCTCGTGCAATGCATAAAACGTCCACCCGCATTCATGCTGCCACACTGTCACCGTTGACGCTGTCGGCGTGACTTTGTTCTCGCTGCATCCTTGCTTCGATCTCCCGTAGCTGGCTCTCCCTCGCCAACAGTTCCTGTCTCTTCTCGTTGATCTCTCGTTGTACTTTGGCCTCGATGTCACGCAGCTTCTCCTCTTCACGACGGAGCTGCTCCTCCTTGAGGCGTACCGATTGGTTGGCGAGGTCTTCGGGGTTGATGGACGAATCCTGGGAGCTGATAGATCATTAGCGTGTGCCAAAAGTGAGCCAACACGACAAGCATACTTTCCAACACCACCATCTACGCTCTTGCTGAGCTTCTCGGTTCTGTAGTTCTCGTACAAGAAGTCGTGTGTGATCTCCTTCAAGTCGGCAAGGTGAGAGTGTAACAGGGCGCTGCGAATAGCCAGGAAGTCCGAATGTCTGGGATTGTCCACTTCGACGGTGCCCCATGGGTAGTGTCTTGCGCGTACACGACGACCATTGACTTCCATCACTTCCTCAGATCCGACTATTGCGAACGGCATCAATCCTCGTAGTTCCGCGTTCTCCTCCACTGTGTCTTCATCATCCTCTTCAATGTCATAAGGGAAGTTGTATACTGGTATGCGGTAGTGCTCGATATCCTCCATGACCAATTTCTTTGACTCGGCAAGTTCGGCTGGCGTAAGAGAGTCGGCTTTGCCGATGACTGGAATGACATTGACACGTGGTGAGAGCCTCTTCATGAGCTCAATGTCAAGTTCCCGCAGACCATGTCCGGTGGGCGTGATGAAGTAGAGGAGGGCATGGACACGGTTGTCGCGGAATCGGGGGTTACGCTTGATACGAGACTCCTCAGCAAGGATGTCGTCGTACTGTCGCTCGAGGTATCCAACAATTTCGCCGAAAGCGGATTCGTTGTCGATCTGATCGCCGAAACCTGGGGTGTCGACGATGGTCAAAGAAACGCGCGTTCCCTCCTCGTCTAGCTCGAGTTCTGCACACAGTGTTAGAAGGGTTTTCTGTTGAATCTGTCCTTCGCCGTTGCTGCTCACCGACTGTGGCTGGCTTGATTCTCACGCCCTCTTCTCTGTGTGCGTTGGCTGCATCATCGGCATCTTTCGAGTATAGGACCTTCTTTCCGCAAAGTGTGTTGACGAAGGTGGTTCGGCCTTGGCTTCACGTTAGACAAAGCGATGCGCAGTGTGCGAAATACCATACCCGTTCCGCTTGCGCCGCAAACCATCAAACAAAATTGGATACCCTTCTTGACGTTCTTCTTTCTCCGCATCTAAGAACAGGAAGCGTCAGTAAAGTGCTTAAGAAGGAGTGTAGCTGTGTGTGTGTAGAGCGACAGATGTGCTTCGGGAAGCCGTACCGCATGCATGGGAGACGACATCCTAGCGAATTTGTGTCGACTTTCAATCTAAGGTGGTTGACCGTAGGCGACAATAAGGCCTCGATATGGTAGGTGAGATCTACTGGTGAAGAAGCAAGGTAGAAAGGACTTGACAGGAGCAGGGCGTGGGTTGCGGATGCCAAAGTCCCAAAAAAAGGTAGAGGACATGATTAGGGGTCAAAGCCAAACTGCGGATCCGCGTCTCGTCTGGGGTGCGCTTTCCCTAATCGGGTTGACAGGCGACCACAATGCAAGGGTCAGCCTCACAAGCATAAGGCTGTGAATCAGCCTGCATGCAAAGAACACATGCAGATGGACGACAACCATCTCCGTGGTCCAGATTAACCGTGTTGATGTTCCGATTCGACTATTCTGCGGCTGCTAATACATCTCATGCTTCCACAAAGGTAGGTCGTAGCTTGCTTACCTTACCACCTACTTTTCCAAGCTTCATCACAATTGTTTATCATCACAAGTAATCGGCCGTAGTCGTCAAGCAACCTCATCGAGCTCAACCCTTCGCGCGTGTACACAAGGACGATGAGCAACCGACGAGCACATATGCGGCGGCAAGCCTCCGTAGACAATCCTCGATATCCTCCGCAATCCGCCCCTCAGGCGCAGCCTCCTTCCCAGCTACAGCAACCTTTTCAACCTTCGGACTACGAATCAGACAACCAAGGCTACGCTTCAGACTATCCTACAACGTTACCTCCAGCGGGTCGTACAAACGATGAACTGAATTTGTCGGTTCTCCAGCGCTATTGCCCTGAAGTATCCCTCATCCTTAGCATCGCACCATATGCGGTTATCTATGAGTTCCAACCTTTACCGGACCCAACTTGGATCAAAACAGGGGTCGAAGGTTCACTGTTTATCTGTCAGTTGACAGCTGGCTTGTATGGAGAAGACAGATACATGGCGATCGTACTGAACAGACGCGGTATGGACAACTTCGAGGCTGAGTTAAGAGAAGGAGAAAATGCCGGGGTCGACATCACCGACGACTATGTCATCATCAGCTCGAGACAAGACCACGAACAAAAAATATATGGTGTGTTCATCTTTAGCGAGGGGCCCGGTACATCAACAGAGCATACAAGAACAGCCAATGCCGAGTTAATGAAGACACTCGCAGGACTGGCAGGCGCAAGTAAGAAAGCTGGTGAGGACGCAGCGGCAGCAGCCAATGCAGTGCATACGCATAGCCACATGCATCAAGCTGAGCTGGTTATCCCCGACGGAGTTCCTGCGGCAGGACAACAAATCAGTCTCTTGCAACTGTTTGGTCAGCAAAGAACAAATGATGCCAGCTTTAGCGTTAGGGCGCATCAGTTAGACGGAGCTGGCGAAATGAGTGCGCAGCCCGATTTCAATCGCGCTCAAACTCAGGCTTTGCAAGCTCAACCTCCTCAGCAGCAAGACGTGCTTGGCGATCTGTTTCGCCGGGCTGGGCTTAGCATAAGGTGAAATGGATCTGTTATTCTATGAAATGCAGAAATGTTACGAGATTGTAACATGAATTGTCAAGCAAGTCTATCTTGGACCAGTACTGCAATCCATCAAGGGCAGATTTCGCAACTGCGCCCCTTGCTTCTCCATATGCATCTAACCCCTGTTTGCTTTGAAGTCTTGTCGGTCTCAACATCCTCCCACCTCCTTGCCGGCGGTTACATCAAGTCAACTCCTTTCGATCTCAGAAGCGCGCGTTCACTTGTACGACTCGGTTGCCCATCGCTTCCTTAAGCTCAGCACTCCCGAGTTGAGCGCCGATAACAGGTGTGCCCACGGAACGTAATCTTCGATGCACGACTGAGGTGGTTGGCAATGGTGTATCTCCTCTCGTCTCTCCAACAGCTACATGGTATGCTTGTGTAGTGTCTTGACTGTTTGCGCCACGTGAGCGTGTCATAGCTGCTGCATTGTTGTCGTTGCTTCCTGTGCTTGTCGATGACTCAGAGTCGGATGTGTCCGCCTTCTCATCGCTGCTTTCCTGAAGCAAGTTCGCAACGACCATCCGAACACCTCCCACGACGCACGTTGTTGTCATTACAGACATGCTTTCCTCTATCGCGGTGTGATTGAGCACCGCGTTTCGTTCAGTCGTTGCTGTGTTTTCGGTATTCTTCAGGTCGTCCGGTGCTAGGTAGTTGAAACTGTTCATGTTGAGATATGATTGTTGTACGGGACTGGTAGATTACAAGCCAGTCTTGAGTGATATTCGAATGCAGAAAGGGTTGTTTGTAAGATGGTTCGGGTAGACTGGACTGAGAAGAATCTCAGCTTCTTGATATACATGTTAAAGGTCCTCATTGTGGTGTCAGGCCTCCTCGCCCCATGTGCTTCAATTGTCTGAGGACCTTCAACCATGCTCCGTTCTGACTGTAGAGTGTCTATTGAGCGCTCCGATGGCTCAGCTGATCCCGACCTCTACCAGACTATACAACACTCATGTCTTGTTCCTCGCCATGATCTCCTCAACCCACCCCTTTACCCTCTGCGCCACCATTTCGCTCTGATATAAACACCACGCATGCACCAGGCCCTCCGGCTCGTCCACCACCATTCTCCCCTCCCTACCCTTCCCCCTCGTCCTCAATATCTCCTCCCTCGTCACATCCGCCACCCAGTGGTCCTTGCTTGCAAAGAAGAAGTATAGATCCGGCGCAGCTGTGCCACCGGTTCCAATCCCTTCACTCGCCACGCCCCAAACCTCCTCTCCCCACTTATCCGTACTGATATCCCTCAACTCCTCCACCGCCATCCCTAGTGCCTGCTTGACACCCTTATTCGTCCCTAAGAACCTAGTCGTGCTCTCCAAAGCTTGCCCTGACATTCCCGTCATCCTCGCTACCAACCACTTCACCCCGTTCTCGCCCACCACCCAGAACAATCCTTTGACCACCCGCTGCAAGAACCCCGGCAAAAAGGGCGCATGCCTCAGCAGCGGCGCCGCGAGCTTCCCACTAGGCGAGTGCGCGAGATCCATGATCGTGGGTGCCAGGAGGATTGCTGCCGTGATGTGGTATCCGACCTGGATGCGGTCGCGCTGGAGGTGCGAGAGGCGGATGAGCTCAAGAGTGATATAGGTGCCGAGGCTGTGGGCTATCAATATAACATTGACGCTCAAGCCGTCACCGTAGTCATCGCGGAGGTCATCAACGAGACCGACCAGGCGAGCAAGAGTCAACTCGATTTGCTCTTCGAGCGTGTAGACCTTGTCGTCTTGCACTCGAAGCTTCTCGGGCACGGTGTCATGGCCGAATTCGAAGCCACCGAGACTGTATCCTGCTATCACGCATTGAGACGTGCGGAGCAAGAGACTGTCGCTCGTTTGGGTGTCTGCCTGGTCTCTAGCCAGCAGAGAGAGAAAAGTGTGGTAGTACGATATCAAGCCTGGATTGCCGGTGACGAAAAAAATCAGTGTCAGCGGCCTTTTACAAGTCTCGACTCCTTCTGGAACGTGGAGGAACGAATCGTCTTTTATGTGGGATTTGAGTGGCATTGGGAGAGTGTAGGGTGCAGGCGGTTGAAACGAGACAGCTTTTCGTAAGATCAGTGGATGTGTCACTATTCCGATGTCACAAGGTGCAGGTGAGGGCTACTACAAAATCATGTCAAATCACGCCTTGAAAATCTACAAACATAGATTCTGGATGATGTAAGAACTTCTTGAAGCAGTCTTGGTTTTTCACAGCTATGATATGTCTTAAGCTAGCGACGTGTGGCACAAGTCCTTTTCTATCAACTCTGCTCAACCGAGTTTCCCTTGCAAGACCGTTTGGAATACACTATTGTACATCGTAAATTCGTTTGTCGTCTCATCGTAAGCTTTTTCGGGTATCTCAATGTTTGTGATAATGTCACAATCGCCTTCCCATAAACGCCTTGAATTCCAAACTCGAGTATAAAAAATTGTGTGCAAGTGCAATCCCGTTGCAGCTGTCTCTCAGCTGTTACTGTGGACCGCAATCACCATCGACACCTTGATCATTACGCTCACTATGGTTGGATCGCGTGTCTGTCGCTCTATCGTGTTGTGCAGCAAGCGACGGCTCTCGAAAACTAACACGTCTCTGCTCTGCAGTTGGGCCGTCGCCAATACTGTCGGACGATATCCCAGAAATCAAGATACCATCACCATCACGGACGTAGGCGTAGGGAGTAGGCACTCGGGGGTTTTGCATTGCCGAATTTACAGCATCATGCACCCGTTTTGAGGCCGAGCCCGGAGTTTTTGTTTCTCTTCCTTGCTTATGCTGATTCGCCAAAGGCGCCGAACTTGATGGAGGTAGGGTAGCCCGCGTTGGCGCACGACCCGGTTGTGTAGATGATGGCATCTGCGAGCCTACCCATCCTTGAGGGTTGTATGTCAATTGATACTGTAAAGCCAGTTTTTTCTGGTATGCTGCAGGATCGCTTCGACGCAGCCGCTCATCTTCGTATTCCTCATTTGCGGCTCTAATCTCCTCCGGTGTAAGAGTTTCATCGTCCTCCTTTAGGAAAGTTTCGGTCAACTCAATATTGCGGATGCAATCTACCTCTTCGATGATGCGGTCTAGAACTCCGGGGTCCTTTCCTCTAGACTCTTCGAAGTCTTGGAGCGGAACATCTTTGGGCGGGAAAAGATAGTCACTGATCGACTTCTGTGCATGCCTCATAGGGTTCTTCTTATCCACAACACGCTGAAAAAGTTGCGTCTTGAATGTGGCCTTGTTGTAGACGACATCTTCATACGTACCACCTGCTCGAAACCGATATACGAAGACGGTCTTCTTCTGTCCTAGCCTATAAGCTCTGGCGATAGCTTGCTCCTCGTGGGAAGGATTAAAACTGAAGTCGAAGATAATGACACGGTTTGCACCCTGCAAGTTCAAACCCAGGCCACCTGCACGAGTGGAGATGAGAAATACGTCATGAATGCCCTCCTCATCGTTGAAAGCTTTGGTGATGTGCTGTCGCTTTGCCATTGGAACTGATCCGTCAAGGCGTAAGAAACGGTAATTCAATGCCGTCAACATTCTCTCAAGGTAATTGAGGGACGGAATGCTGTGGGAAAATATCAGTACTTTGTCACCTATGCTCTTTGACTCCTCCAGAATAAGCTTGACAAGTGTAGTCCTGTGAGACAGCTTAGAATCGTCCATGGTACCAAGGGATTCTTGCTCATGGAAAACTTCGGCGACGTTCTGCATCACTTCGACCAATGGATCTGAGGCTTCCAAAGGTATGTCACCTGGCACATTATCATCACTTTCATACGGACTCAGCACATTGCTGACTGCTTGCGCTTTATTGCCGGAACCTGTAGGCTCTTGAACTTTGTTGACGAAGCAGGCCGGATGGTTGAGTAGCAACGAAAGGATTGATAGCCAATTCCAGAGTTGCGCCTGTGCAGAAGAGCCTCTGCCGACATTGTGTGACCTCAGTAGGTATCTGACATAGATGGCATACGCCTCCTTCTGCAGGTCTGTGAGCGGCACGGTGATGAAGAACTCTGCCTTTGACGGCATATCTTTTGCAATGGCTGAGATGTCAGCGCGGCTGATCTTCGGCTCCAGATCCTTCTTGAGCACATGGAGCTTCTTGAGGCACATGCGCCGCTCATAAGCTGAGCTGTCCACGAACAACCCGTCGCGAATTGGCTCGGAGTACTTTGATCTAAATTGTACGATGTCTCCAAGGTAGCCCGGTGCAATCCAGTCAATCATTTGATGGTACTCCTCCAAGTGATTGTTGAGAGGCGAACCTGTAAGCGCTATACGACTCCGTGAGCGAAACCGCTTTGCTACCTTTGCCAATTTGGAATCCACGTTCTTCAATTTATGAGCTTCATCGGCAACAATGATGCTTGGCGTCTCTAACAGCAGCTCTTCCATGTGGTGTAGATCTGCTATTTCCGTGGGGTTTTTTGGGGCAAGCAGGGTGCGGAAGCGCTCGTAGCTGAGCAGTAGCACTCCACCTTCTTGTGCCCAAGATTCGATTTGAGGATAGTCTTTCTTAGCTGATATTTTGCGAACGATACCCAAGGGACCATTAGTTGGGGTCCACATCAGCAGCTCATCGTACCAATTATCAATGAGACCGGGTGGCGCAAGTATCATGACTTTGTTCTCCATTAAGTGCTCGGGAAGGTGGTTCCTGACGTCAGGATCCGGTGACTCTCTACACTGGCCCATTGCGACCAGCAGAGAAATGACCTGCATAGTCTTTCCAAGGCCCATCGTATGAGCGAGTAAGCAGCCTTGGTGCTTTGGATCCGTGACTATCTCTCTCCACATAAACTGGATGCCCTGAATTTGATGTGGTTTGACATGTCTACCGATGTGAGGATCCAGGTAAACGATCGGTTCGTCGACGTTCACTGCGTGCACAACGTTTCCAGCCGACAGTGGCATAGATTTTAGTCGCATCTCTACAGCCGCCCTGCGCTGTTCTTGTTCGCGAACGCGGTCTTGGTCACTATGCTGTTGAGCAGCAGCTTCTTGGCTCTGTTGCACCTTGCGTTTTCTCTTCTTACGAGCTGATTGCTCTATATCATGGACATCATCAGAATCCAGCATTATTATATCACTATCGTCCTCTAGCTTGTCGGACGGGATAGAGGCATCCAGTTTGCGCTTTTTTGCCTTTGACAAAGAATTGTTTGGAGTCTTTGTATCCTGTAGGTAGTTGATGAGACACGCAAGAAAGTGTAGCAAGGAATTGAAGAACCTAGAAGCATGTGCATCTCTGCTTGACAGGGACCATGCTTCATGGAGTTCGGCATCGCTGATATCGGACTCGGCTAAAAATTCTCTACAGCATGCGTAGTCAAGGAACAACTGCGTGGCAATGCGGCAATCACCATAGCGAGAAGGGGGAATACCATCGAGACCATCGCCTTCTGCGAATCCCTCGCCCAAGGCAGCTAAGCCTGCCATGAGGACGTCTCTGCACCTTCCAGAATTCTGGCGTTGTTCTTTCAAGGTGTCGCTGACAAAAGGTGTCAAGTCTTTGGCAGTGTTGATGTCTAGAGCATAAACACCTTTCGCAAGGGCGCGGCGAGGGTCTTCTGAAACAGCGAGCCAGCTAAGGGCTAGTATATCATGAACGTCCTCAGGATGTGGGAGACCTGAATTGTCTGTTGGAGACGACAAGATTAGACGTGATGGAGACGATGTCTCTAGTAACGACGGCAGTTCCGGGTCATCCTTGAATCCTATGCTTGTCTTTTCTCCTTGTGCGTTTCCTGGATTGAGTTCTGGAGTATGTACGTCAAAGTCCGAGGAGATCCCATCGGACGGGTGTTGTCTTGGTGAACTAAATGTCAGATCAATAGCTTGCTCTTTAGATCGGCCTTTGTCACGGTACACTGTGGTAGGAAGTCGTGGTAAGCCATCAAGATCAGAGTCCTTCTCAGAGTCGGAGTGCCTATCGGAGATTGTCGTATCCGAAACATTCCTTTGGGGGATTAGACGACGCCTCGGGCTTTCGACTTCTGACCGCGCTGTCTTTCTTGCTGAAAGTTTTCTCCGAGCAGCAGCGAAGAGGATTCCGTCATCGCTATTGTCACCCTCATCATCGGCAACGAACGAGGGCGTTCCTGGTAATTCAGCCTGATGTACGTCGTTGTGATGGTCTATGAACCCATTGCTGAGTGTGGAAGGTCCTTCGCCAGTAGAAGGAGTGGTGGCATGGTCACGAATAGGTACGAAATCAGCCCTTGATGTGTCATCATATGGAATGTCGTCGAGCGGTAGCGGGAATGAGTCATGCTCTATGAAGTCGTCGTCGGATACGGCTTCGCTCTCGGACTCGAGAATTTCCTCACCCTCGGCAAGAACAGGTCGGTCTGAGCGCGGCACCTTTTTGAGAGTTTCCTGCGCGGGACGTTGTGGGGCTTGGTCTGCTTCCAGAACACTGATGTAATATCTGTACTCCTCGCTTTGGAATACAGACTCCTCCATGCTTTGACATTGGTTCTTAACATCAGCAGCTTTGTGCCAAACATCCTTGGAAATGGCATCTCGTATCTTGATAAGTCTAGTTTCGAAATGTCCCTTCCAAAAGGTAGCGTCGTTCAGGACAGCTGGTCTATTCCGTTCTCTGACAGCCTTTTGCCATTTGCGATAGCCTTTAAGCTGGACCTTGACAAATTTGGTTTCAAACCAGTTATCGATCTGATCGGTGATTGCTTCATCAATTGCCTGGTGAACCTGTTCTTTCGTCATGACAGTAGATTTCGGCATTTGAGCATCTTCTGCTCTGTCTCTCTCGATCTCTTGCCAAAGTTCCTCATCCACCTCCTCGTCAGACAGCTGATCGCCAGGAGCTGTAAGCTCTTCATGCTCACTGTCTTGCACGGGATACTTCTCCAACAAGTAGGCAAATTGACCTGGATCAAATGCACTACCAGGCTGCATGGCCTCTTCCTGTTGCAATGGTTCGACGGCAAAAGGATCAGAGTTGCCGTGTGTAGTCAATCGTAAGATCGGATGTGGATTCTGGCTACCGAAAGCTGGTGACCCTTTGACATCTGCGACCGCCAGTAGCGCAGGCCAATCGCCGATGCTCTGCAAAGAAGGGGTTTGATCAGGGGTGTAGATGGTGACAAACCGCTCTAACCTCCCATCGAGAAGTGGCACTGGTCTGCGGATGATAGCACGAATTTTGGTGCCGGCCAGGTGTATTGTCTGCTGTCGAAGCGTATGCTTCATGGTTTTGTGAACAATCAGTCTCTGACCAGCATTGTGTTTAGGCTGTATAAAGGTGAAGCCTTCGTGAGTATTGAAGCTAGTGCCGCGGGCTGCGAGATCTTCATGTGATGTGGGAAGCATGTGATCTCGGACGGGTATTGCATTTCGTGACAAATAAAAATCTTTATGGTCGATTGTAAATGGCACGACACGCTTCTTTGCCTTGACCACTACCGTATTTGTGCTTGTAGCAGTAGCACGAGCTGGTATCTGTGGTACGTGCTGATGATCTTGATTTTTGTTGAGTTCCTGATCCACGTTCGCGAGCAGTGCAGCAGTAAGATCATTAGGTTCATGGTCGTTTGGGGTCATTGCATCAGGCGTAGCCATATCTCGTGCATCGTGCACGTTCGATCGCTCGAAGACGTTTCTCCTACCAATAATCTGCCAGGGCTCACTGGGCTTGACAGACTGCTCAATGCCCAGGCCTATTGGAATGGCAGGATCATCGGTGTTCTGATCTCTTGAGCCTGCAATTGGAGAAAGAGTTTTGCCATAAGCACTGCTGTGCACTTTAGTAACGATTTGTGGCGGATTCGGCACGTTGCTGATTGAATCGTCCACCATTACTTCGTCATGTCTGTGGGCCGGCGTAAAGGCGCTCCCGGTACCTTCAACTGATGGCTTGATGTCTCCATCGCGATAGATGGTGTTCAGAGGTGTGGCGGGAAACCCTGAATTCCACCTGGCAACGTTTTGGTGATAGCTCGGTGAAGGATGCGCATGCAGATAGCCTTGACTTTGTTGTTGGAGATACTCAACTGCTTTCATTACAGCAGTTCTCTGCCCAAGTGACACCAGACCGAGGTCGTCCTTCAACGCCGCCTTGTCGAGCTCCAGCAGGGTTTCTCCGTCGACATCATTCTCTCGCAGAGCTTCTTCGAGTTGCTGTAGGTTTGGAATCGGCTTTGACTTTCCACCTCGTGACCATATTGGTGTCTGGTTGTGGCACAGTTCCTGGATCACGCGATTGATTGACCACTCCCATGGATCATCTCCCGCTAGGAGGCCGATCGTAGCCATGTGTTCCGCATGAGAAGATCCGCAGGCAGAAGTCGAGGTTGCGGACTTCGAACGTAAGTTGGGTCTTGAGAAAGCAGTCCGCTGAGATAGTTGGAGTTTTAAGGTGAGGGTATCATTAAAAGAGAGATTAGCGCGACCCTGAAATCTTGTGACGGCTGACTTTGTGTTGTGCGGTAGAGAACGACGGTGGAGGTAAGTATTTACAAGTTCAGATTGGAGGAAAGTGGTCAAAAAAGAATGGAATAGGTTGGATCACATGTAAGGACGAGGCTTCGAGAACACCGCTGAAGGCAGCATGACCTTGTTGTGCATGCTCCGTGGAAAGTCCCTTTGAGCATCAAGTGTGCATCAGTGAGCTCAAGAAACCACCAGAAATGGAGAACAAGGAATGGATAAATCATGCTA
>Ga0210040_10007745_pt1 | contig 12899 bp, 11 predicted proteins | sample CryGeyCG12114_NA_FD_185462 | JGI IMG/M metagenome (GOLD analysis project Ga0210040, IMG submission 185462) | Groundwater microbial communities from aquifer - Crystal Geyser CG19_WC_8/21/14_NA (SPAdes) (version 2) | ecosystem: Environmental > Aquatic > Deep subsurface > Groundwater | place: USA... | reverse complement strand
TTTGCTCTTGCTATATTTTTTCTGTGTTTTCTTTTTAATCTGGTAATGGCCATTGCTCAAATTTTAAATTGAATCGCAAAAGTAAGTTATTAATTTTACATTTTCAAAAAAACTATCAGTTAAGTACCACCAGCTTATTTTAAATAAAATGAAAATTGATTTACGCAGCGATACCGTTACTAAACCCACGCCCAATATGTTGGCTTATATGTTTCAGGCCGAAGTAGGTGATGATGTTTACGGGGAAGACCCAACGGTAAATGCCTTGGAAGAAAAAACGGCGGCTTTATTCAATATGGAAGCGGGTCTGTTTTGCCCCTCCGGCACCATGACGAACCAGATTGCCATTAAAGCCCATACGGAGCCTTTATCGGAGGTAATTTGTGATTATACGGCTCATATTTACCAATACGAGGTGGGTGGTATTGCTTTTAATTCCGGGGCATCGGTTTACCTGCTTCACGGCACCCGGGGAATCATAACGGCCGACCAGGTAAAAAGTGCTATTCGCCCCAATGATAATATTCATTACCCCACCTCCCGTTTGGTTTCCATCGAAAACACTTCGAATAAAGGCGGCGGCGCTTATTATTCTTTAGATCAAATTGCCACTATTGCAAAAGTTTGCCGGGAACACCAGTTAGCTTTACACCTGGACGGAGCCCGGGTTTTTAATGCTCTTACTGCTGCTCAGGAAAACTCCCAGGATTACGGCCAGTATTTCAACAGTATTTCTATCTGTTTATCAAAGGGATTAGGTATACCCGTTGGTTCTGTTTTGTTGGGCAGCAAAGCTTTTATAAATAAATCGCGTCGTATCCGGAAAGTGTTGGGTGGCGGCATGCGGCAAGCGGGTTACCTGGCTGCTGCCGGAATTTATGCTTTAGATAACCATATCCAACGTTTATCCGAAGATCATGCCCGGGCGAAAGCATTAGAAGAAGTTTTAGTAAACTGCAGTTATGTAGAAAGTGTGCTGCCCGTACAAACCAATATTGTCATTTTTTCGCTCGTACCCGCCGTTAGCACCCAAGCCTTTTTACAAAAATTAAAAGAGAAAAATATCTTAGCCATTGAATTCGGACCGCAGCAAATCCGGTTTGTTACCCACCTGGATTATACGGATGCCATGGCGGAACACACTCTGCAAACCTTAAAGCATTTAACTTTTTAAGACTTAATTAACTTAGTAAATAAAATTTTTAGGCTGTAATGGGAGAACTGGTAAACGGAAATACTGGGATAAAGCGAGATAAATTCAAAAATGAATAATTATAAAGCTTAAAAAAAATTATAATGAAAACGCATGGCTGAAAACCCAAAAAGCATTCCGGATTGGCAAGCAACTTTAAGTCAGGATCCCGTTATGGGAGCGCTTATTCAAACGGGAAAGAGCATAGACCAAGAAGCCCACGAAGATATATACTTAAGTTTATTGGGTTCGATTATAAGCCAGCAGCTATCTACCAAAGTGGCAAGGGTAATCCGCAATCGCTTTCTGGACCTTTTTACCGGCGGCTATCCGGAACCAAAAGCTGTTTTAGCCCAATCGGATGAGACCTTGCGGAGTGTAGGACTTTCTTACCAAAAGCTAGGTTACATCCGGAATGCAGCCACTTTCGCCTTGGCCGGTCATCTGGATTATACATTGATCGGGCAAATGGAGGACGAAGCCTTGATAAAACACCTGACCCAAGTTAATGGAGTAGGTCGCTGGACTGCCGAAATGATTTTGATGTTTACTCTAAGCCGGCCCGATGTTTTCCCGATTGATGATTTAGGTATTCAGAATGCCATGAAAAAACTTTATGGTTTAAACCTATCCGGGAAAGTACTGCAAGCAGAAATGATCCGGATTGGCGAGAGCTGGCGGCCTTATCGCACGCTTGCTTCACGTTATTTGTGGCAATCTCTGGATAATAAATAACTTAAACTTTTGATTATTACTGCTTCAAATACCTAACCTTTAACATGTAAACTCATCTCGTAAATGGCTTAACTGGCTGTTCGTATAAGATTTATAATTTAGAACGGCGGGAAACAATGGTAATGGCGAAGCCCATGATTGCAATAATAGCAAAGGAACCTTTTAAACTGCTAGCACCCGCTACTAAACCAATCAGCGGTGGCCCAATTAGGAAACCCAGGAAACCAATGGTAGAAACAGCGGCTAAAGCTACTCCCGGCGACATAACCGTTGATTTGCCGGCCGCGCCGTACACCAGTGGCACCACGGATGAAACCCCCGCTCCTACTAACAAAAAACCAAGAATAGCAGTTGGTAATTGAGGCAATAATACCGCAATAATTAATCCGGCCGCTGTTAAGATACCGCTCAGTTGTAAAATTAACTTTAAACCAAAATGACTGGTAAACCAATCCGCAAAAAACCGGCTTAAAGCCATGGTGCACATAAAAGCCGTGTAACCGGCGCCTACCCAGGCCGGTTCGGCCTGCACTACTTTCTTAAAATATACGCCGCTCCAATCAAACATGGCTCCTTCACATATCATCGAGCAAAAAGCAATAATGCCCAGGTTTATTAATGATTTATCCGGTTTAACGAAAATGGGCTGGTTTTCACTACCTTTACTATCGTGTTTTAACAGGTAAGAAGCACAAAAAGCAGCGCCTACCCACGACACGGCTAACATTATAAGAAAATGATGAAAAGGAATAATCCCGTTGCCAATCATGATGGTACCAATGGCTGCTCCTATAAAACCAGCTAAGCTCCACAAACCGTGAAACGAAGCCATAATTGACTTTTTGTAAAGCACCTCTACGCCTACCGCCTGGGTATTTATGGCGATATTAACCATGTTGGCGACTAATCCAAAAAAGAATAAACCCGTTACTAACTGAAAGGTATTTTGAGCAAAACCTAAGAATGCTAAAATTAAACTATACAGCAAAACGTTCAGAATAACTACTTTCCGGCTCCCTACTTTGGTTATCAGCCAGCCCGCTAAAGGTAAGGAAAGCATTAAACCTACGGGTAAAGAGAATAAAACGGCCCCTAATTCCGATTCTGATAAACCTAAATTCTGCTGGATAGTAGGAATCCGGGAAGCCCAGCTGGCAAAACACAGACCTTGTAAAAAGAATATACCACCCACCGCTAACCGGTGAATCTTTTTAGATGTTTCTTTAGAAAAATTTAAATCCGAAGCGGAAGTTACCGAAATATATTTATTTACTTCCATGTATTAATATTAATTTTATCAATTTTAAATAAACAACAAAAATAGTCATTCATTAAAATGTAAACGAACTTTATTCAATAATGTTAAAATATTCTCAACCTATCAAAGTTTACTTTATATAATATTGAAATCAATACTAAAAATATTATCTTACTTTTCCGCGCTTAATCAAGTAAGCATATAAAACTTTTTCAAAAGGGTCCTGAATATCCACCGGGATAAAATCAATTTTATATTGTCCGCATTTCAACGCAAGTTCCTGTTTAAACTGTGTCATGGCTTTGGTATAATGGTCGCGTACCTGCGAAGGCTGTAACTTTATTTCCTGTCCGGTTTCAACATCAACAAACAAATAAGGCCGTTCGGCAAATTCAAACTGTTCTTCCGTTTTTTTATCCGTTACATGAAAAAGCAATACTTCGTGGTTGCGGTGTTTTAAGTGTTGCAAAGCTGCCAATAAGTTGGAGGTATCCTCATTCCGGCTCATCATATCACTAAAAATAATAACGAGCGAACGTTTTGGAATTTGCTGCGCAATCTGGTGAATAACGATTGCCACATCGGTGGTGCTACCGGCTGCCGGTGCAGTAATGAGCTGCTGCAAAAGCAACATTAAAGCGTGTACATGCGAAGAAGTAGATTTTACCGGCGTTTGGGCTTCCACTTTATTCGAGAAAGTAACCAACCCGACGGCATCCCGTTGTTTTTGTAAGATGGTAGCAATGGCGGCGGCACATAAGGCACTAAACGTTATTTTGCCGTTAGTTTCTACGGGATAATACATGGAAGAGGAAATATCCAGCAGCAAATGGCAGCGTAAATTAGTTTCTTCTTCGTACCGCTTCACAAATAATTTATCGGTTCGGGCAAATACTTTCCAGTCAATATGCCGGGTACTTTCCCCACTGTTATATAAGCGGTGTTCCGAAAACTCGACGGAAAAACCGTGGTACGGCGATTGGTGCAAGCCGGTAATAAAACCTTCTACTAATTGCTTCGCTAAAAATTCCATATTTTCGAATTTGCGCACAGCAGCTAAATCAATGTGAGTACTTTTCATACGGCTTCCAAACAGCGTTTAAATATTAGAAATGGGTATATTCCTGAATAACCTTTCAAGTAGGAGATATATAAATATTAATAATTACGTAAAATTATTTTTTATAAATTAATATATTATATTTGCTGAATATATCAAGTAAGATATAGAGGTAAGTTGAAAAGAATCAGGTATTCTTCTGAAATAAACGTAAATTTAACTTAGAAAATTTTTATAAATCATCGAAATCCTATACATTAGCCATTACATTTGATAAAAGTAACTTAAAAAAAGTGGAAGAGAACAACGAAAAAGCTGAAATTTATTCGCAAAGAATAAGAGCTGGGAAAAGGACGTATTTCTTTGATGTGAAATCAACGCGCTCAAATGATTATTACCTGACGATTACGGAAAGTAAAAGGAAGTTTAAAGATGATGCTTATTCGTACGAAAAGCACAAGATATTCCTTTACAAAGAAGATTTCGCGAAGTTTATGGAAGCCTTACAAGGAACGATCGACCACGTAAAATCGGAACTTCTTACGGATGATGTACTTGCCGAACTGGAAAAACAAGCCCAGGAACCTGCAACTACTTTCGACGAAGAATTAAAGTGGGAATAACAACTTTTTAAGCAACCAATAACATTTAAGCTCATGTATGGCATGAGCTTTTTTTATGTCCATTCCCTCGTGTAGTTCGTGGCTGTTTATATGCTATTGCCATTTATAAGTAATAAAGCGTTTATTCTACATGTTTCCATTTCTGTATAATTTAAAAATTGTATTACCTGTTTTGCTTTTACTTAATGTAATTGGAGTATATATTTTCGGAAAGATTTAAGGTTTGTTAAAAGTACTATTCTACTTTTAACACTGCTTCTTTTTACTTTTTTAGTTTATCGCTTTTTTGTTTCGCCGGTGAAAATACAAAATGTAAAAGCCATTCGCCAGGCCGAAATAAAAAAACAAGGTTGGGATTATATAAATAACCTGGAGATAGATGCTGCTCTCAAAAAACAAGAAAATGCTTACTCTCAAAACAATTTCTTACTTTTTCGTTTAGTAGGTCTGCAGGCAGCTTTTGGTTTTATTTTCGCCAGTATAGGTTTTTCTTTATCTGCTGATAAAAAGAATTATGCTGTTTTTGCTTTCACCTTTTTTATACTAGCCTATATATTTTTAATCTAGCTTAATTGTAATTAAAACTAGTAACAGGCATTCAGAGTGGTTTTGGCTTTAATGAGATTATCTGAATCGTTTACAAGTAAGTTTCCCACCAAAATAGTCCGTATATTTGCACCCGAATTGAAAAGAACTAATTAACCAAATATACATTCATGGGACTTCGATGCGGAATTGTAGGCTTGCCTAACGTCGGAAAATCTACTTTATTTAATGCTATTTCCAGCGCAAAAGCCGAATCGGCTAATTATCCTTTTTGTACCATCGAACCCAACGTGGGCGTAGTAACCGTGCCGGATGAACGCTTGCAAATTCTGGAAGAACTGGTGCACCCGGAACGGGTTTTACCTACTATTATTGAGTTTGTAGATATTGCGGGTTTAGTTAAAGGTGCCAGTAAAGGCGAAGGATTAGGCAATAAATTTTTGGCTAACATCCGGGAAGTAGATGCTATTATTCATGTAGTGCGTTGCTTCGACGATCCAAACATTGTCCACGTGGCCGGCGGTGTAGATCCGGAATTCGATAAAGATGTGATTGATACGGAATTACAGCTGAAAGATTTGGAATCGATTGATAAAAAAATTGCTAAAGTAGAGCGTACTGCTAAATCCGGCGATGCGAAAGCAAAAAAAGAATTTGCTTCTTTACAAGCTTTTAAAAATCACCTGGAAAGTGGCAATAATGCCCGCTCCTTAGAAGTAAGCGAAGAGGACTTAGCCGCCGTAGAAGATTTACAATTGCTTACTTTAAAGCCGGTAATTTATGTAGCCAACGTAGATGAAGAATCGGTACTAACCGGAAACAAATTTCTGGAAGCCTTAAAAAAGCACGTGCAGCAAGAAAAAGCCCAAGTGGTAGTTATTTCGGCTGCTATTGAAGCGCAAATTGCGGAACTGACTGACTCCGATGAAAAGGAAATGTTTTTAAACGAGTACGGCTTGAAAGAGTCGGGCTTAAACCAGCTCATCCGGGCTTCTTACAGCTTACTTAACTTAATTACCTACTTCACGGCGGGAGTAAAAGAAGTGCGGGCCTGGACCATTCAAAAAAGTTGGAAAGCCCCCCAAGCTGCCGGTGTTATCCATTCCGACTTTGAAAAAGGTTTTATCCGGGCCGAAGTAATAAAATTGCCGGATTACCAGGAATATAAAACCGAAGCGAAAATAAAAGAAGCCGGTAAAATGGCGGTGGAAGGTAAAGATTACGTGGTGCAAGATGGGGACATTATGCACTTCCGTTTTAACGTGTAAGTTAGTTTTGAATAGTTAAATTTAGTAACAAGACTAGATCAAACATACATTTTATTTGCAGTAATAATCTATTTATAAGTTATATACTATTTATAACTTATAGATATATTATCATTAACTCTTACAAAGCCCTAACCTGAAGTAATTATTATTCGGTTGGGGCTTTTTTAGATTTAGTCGCATATAAAACATCAGCAAGAGCAAAATCAGCATTCCGAAAGTATAAACCGAATTATTTTCGAATAAATTAAATAAGCTACTCCCTACCAAATCCCGAATGTTACCGCCAATTAAAATACAAGCTGCCACTAACGCTATTTTACCAACTATTGGTAACCAGGAGAAGTAATATAGTAAATAAACCAAGCAAGGCATTGCAAATAAAAATGCATTCATGCTGGTAAAGGCAAATAACGGAATTAAAGCAATAAGCACTGCACCTTCTGCTACCAATGGGTACTGCAATTTACGGCCAAGTCGAATAAAATAATGCAAGCTTAATCCTATCAGAGCCAATATAATTACTTGGTAAATTCTGGCGGCAGTTGCATTCAGAACTAAAAATTTTAAGGGCGTATACCGGGCCAATACCGAAAAAACCGTATGATTGCCGGCATTAAGTAAACTTTGTTTGGCGGCTAACTCAATTGCTAATTCCCGAAACCACCTGACATATAGATGCTTAAATGCCGACAGGCTAGGATAAAAACTAAAAGGCAACAATCCCAATAAAACAACAAATAAGCCGGTATAAAGTAAGATTTGGTATTTCTTCTTTAAAAACAAATAAGGCAGAAATATCAATCCAAACGGTTTTATAAATAAACTAAATGCCAAAACAAAAGCCGCTGTTTTAAAATTATGACGGATAATATTCTGAATAACAAAAATATACAGGGCCAATAATAAAAGATTTACTTGCCCCAAATGCCATTCCCGATGAATATGTGTGACCACCCCCAAAAAAGCTAAGAGTAAAACCGCATTTTTATGTATTACAGAATCAGGCTTTTTTTCCAATCCCGATACTAAACTGTAATAGGTGTTTAAGCTATAAATAATTAATAAAGTGAGTAATAACCAATAAATTATTTTAGCAGTAGTAAAGGGCAACAAAATAAAAGGTATAAAATAAATGGCGTTGGTAGGCGAGTATTTAAAAACGTAATGTCCATCTTCTTTAATTCGGTAAAGCTCCTGCCCTTGTACAAAACGCTCTGCCGTTTTATAATAAACCTCTAAATCGTGCATCTGAAACCTATTATTCAGCACTTCACCAGAAAGCAATACCAGGCTTGAAATTACCAGCAAGTATAACCAAACATTTTTGTAGTAGAGAAATTGGAGCATAGACAAAAAGGTGCTCTTTGAATAAAAATTTAAAATTTTAAACCCTACCTATTATCGTCAGGTTAGCTTTCCCGGCACTTTTTAAAAACCTGCCAAAGAATAGTTTTAGTAATTTCCAACTTGAAATTACCGGCCATTAGAGTTCACTTCCTGGTACCCAATCAGCAAATCGGACCGGCTGCCGGGCGGACGGTAATAAACCAGGATGTCGTAAGTATTTTCGGTATTATTGAAGCTTCCCTCAAAATATATTTCATCCGGGTTGGTGGCGCCCGTCGGTTGCACCGCGTAATAATAATTGTAGTAACCTTGTTTCAAAAGCAAACGGCCGGTATAGCGCTGGGTAGTAGCATCGTACGTCATTTTATATTCCGGTAGTAATTTCCAGTTCGATAGTTCGCCAAAAATATAAACGTTTCCGGGAGCTGGTTTAGAAGTTTCCAAGGTAAAATTTACCCAATTATAATCGGCACTCACCGCTTCGTTCCCAAAATCACGATTACCAAAAATATAACGACCATTTATATCCTGCTGGTTACTATATACGTCTCGGGCCCGGCTTAAATCGGTTACTAAAAAAACTTCTTCCGGCACCACTTCCCTGTTGGCGGTAGCCACATTAGCACCTAAATACCGGCGGCTCCGGTTATCAAAAAACCGGAATTCGTTTAGGCCGGGAAAAGTGTGTTGCAATTCAAAAAAGTTATACTCTAATCGTTTTTCCGGCTCGCGGATGTAGCGGGGACGTAAATTAGTTTTTGCATTATCCCACCGATAATTTTGCCGCATAACCACTTTTACTTCCTGTGCCGGATTAACCAGGGGATATTTATTATACAGTATATTGAAGTTTATTTGCTGATTCGTGAACTGGGCGCTGCCCCCGGAAGTTAAAACTGGCTGGGCGGCTATCACTACTCTTTCCTCAAACACCATTAGGCGGCGGGATAATATATGGCGGCCGTTCTGATCCGTGACCACCAATATATAATTGCCACTCAGCTTAACCCGGGGCACCTGAAAGCGGTACCGAAAAAAAGGCACTTTAGTATTATAAGAAGGAGTAATATCGGTTATATAAAATTCATTAAAATCCTGCAAGTACTGCATAGATGTCAGGCGGGCTTCGGTCCAATCGGAGTTGCAGTATATAAATTTAACCACAAACCGCTGTTGCGTAGGTTTCAATTGGTCGAACTCAAGGACCAGCGGTTGCTCCTGGCTGATGGGAACAATGGCCGGATTTAATACTTGTTCCGGATGTCCGCTTTGCACGTAAAGCTGAACCGCTTTTACCTGGGCATCATAAATATAATCTTCGTACCGCAACGGGGTACTGGTATTAGTATTATTGTTATCAGTTCCCGTAGAGCCTGCAGGAGTTTGCTGGGAAATAGGAACGCAGCCAAAACACAGAAATAAAATAAGTAATAAACCCGGAAAATATTTCTGTGGCATGGCTGCGCGGATAACTCTCGGTTATTAAGTTGTTTTTAGTTTGCCTTCCAGTTGATCGATCGATTCCATCAGGTTTTCCCAAGTGCTGTTTTGCTGTTGCAACGCTTTCTTAGCCTTATCAAACTTTTGGGTAGCTTCCTGCATGAAATTTTTATCCTTATAAAGTTTTGGATCACCTAATTGAGTTTCGTAATTCGCGATTTCCCGCTCCAGTTTTTGCACTTCCTGTTCTACCTGTTTCAGTTGTTGATTCAGTTTCTTCAGATCGCTTTGCAGGCTGTTTTGTTCTACTCCGTTGGTTTTCGGTTTTTCGGCTATTTCTGTTTTCGGAACTGGTTTTTCGATTTTTACCCCGTTTTTACGCGCTTCTTTTTCGCGTTGTTCCTGCCAGTACTCGTATTCGTGGTACGTGCCCGGATATTCTTTTAATTGATAATCTTCGATATACCAGATTTTATTAGCCACATTCTCTACAAAATAGCGGTCGTGGGAAATAACCACAAACGTACCTTCGTATTGATCCAGCGCCTGAATCAGGATATTAACCGATTGCATATCCAAGTGGTTGGTCGGCTCATCGAGCAGCAAAAAGTTAGCTTCCGAGATAAGGGTTTTAGCTAACGCTACGCGCGATTTTTCCCCTCCGGATAATACCTTAATTTTCTTAAAAACCTGATCGCCGGTAAACAAAAAAGAACCCAGAATGGTCCGTAATTCCATTTCGTTGCGTTGGCTACCAGCTTCAGTCAGTTCCTGTAAAATTTCGTTTTCTACGTTCAGCGATTCTAACTGGTGCTGAGCGTAAAAAGCCATGATGACGTTATGACCCAACTGGCGTTTTCCATCCACCGGTTCGGTACCGGCAACAATCCGCATCAGCGTAGATTTACCTTTGCCGTTAGCCCCTATTAACGCAATTTTATCGCCCCGCTCCAGGTTTACGTTGGTATTCTGGAAAATGAGTTTATCGTCGTAACGCTTGCTCATGTGTTCTAAGTGCAAAATATGCCGGCCCGGTTCGGTTTTAAACTGAAATTTAAAATTTACTTTTGGCGCATCGGCAGCAACATCTTCAATCCGTTCTAATTTATCAAGGGCTTTTACCCGCGATTGGGCTTGTTTGGCTTTGCTGGCTTTGGCTTTAAAGCGTTCAATAAATCGTTCGGCTTGCCGGATCTGCGCTTGCTGGTTTTCGAAAGCACCTTTCTGAATTTCGTTACGCAACGATTTTTCTTCTAAATAAAAGCTGTAATTACCCGCGTACACATTTAATTTCTGTTGGGCTACTTCCACGGTCATGTTGGTGGTTTTATCCAGAAATTCCCGGTCGTGCGATACAATTACCACAGCACCTTCGTAATCGGCCAGGTACGTTTCCAGCCACTTAATAGATGGTAAGTCCAAGTGGTTAGTAGGTTCATCAAGTAAAAGCAAAGAAGGTTCTTGTAATAATATTTTGGCCAGCATTACCCGCATGCGCCAACCGCCGGAAAAAGTTTTTAAGGGTCGTTGCAGTTCTTCGGTAGTAAACCCCAAACCTTCCAGAATTTCTTCGGCTTTGGTTTGCATGTTATAGCCGTCCAGGGCTTCGAATTGTTCTTGCAGCCGGGCAAGCTTATCTACCAGTTCATCGCGGTAATCTGTTTCGAACTCGGCTAATACTTCATCTATTTTCTTTTGCAATTCCAGCGCTTCCTCAAACGCCTGCATCGCCACCGATAAAATACTTTCGTGCGTATCGTACGACAATAAATCCTGGTTCAGAAAGCCTAATGATGTTTCGCGGCTCATTTGAATGGTGCCGCGATCTGGTTTATACTCGCCCACCAATACGCGTAGCAACGTTGATTTACCCGTGCCGTTCAGCCCAATTAAGCCTATTTTATCTTTGGGTTTAATATGTAAGTTGGCATCTTCGTAAAGAGTACGACTGCCGAAGTGAAAATCAAGGTTATTAATGGAAATCATAGAATGAGAGCAAAATAAAATGCAAAGCTAACAAATTGAAACGAATTCTGAAGGCCAATTAGTTCGATTCAGTTTATTAGATAATGCAGGAGCTCTCTTTCTTTAAATTCTTTAAAATAAAAATTAATTATTAATCTAAACCAAAAGTAATCGCAGGAAATTGTTTTCGATTTAAGTTGAGATGGTCTATCTTAGGTAATATATTTAAAAGTTACAAGCTTTCTACTACCAAGTTATAAGGGCTATATTGTTGAATTTTTTGAAACAGTTCATCCGGGTTAAAAGGTTTGTTGATATAATCGTTCATGCCAATGGCAAAAGCCCGGTCTTTTATATCCAGCATGGACGAAGCGGTTAACGCAATTATAGGGACGTTGCGGTAAGCGGCGGCCGGAGAATTCCGGATGATTTCGGTAGCTTCGTAGCCGTCCATGCCGGGCATTTGCAAATCCATTAATACCAGATCATACGGCTTGGATTCTAACCTTTCAATCACCTGCTGGCCGGTTTTAGCCACATCAAACGCAATATTCCAATTTTTAAAAAACCGCTGCGCAATAAAAACATTAAAGTAATCATCTTCGGCCAGCAATAAATGTACGCCTTGCAGCGATTTTTTTTCAGGTAGTTTCACCGGTAAAGTTTATGTTTTAAGTAGTTGTTACAAATCCGGCAGGTTCACCCTTTTACGATTTTAATCAACTCAAAATAGTATTTAGCTGCATTAATAATTCTTAAGCTAAAAATTAATTTTTTCGCTCTTCTTGTTACAATTAATGTTTATTCGCAATTACGATGTTTAATAGGGTTCGGATTTAGCTACTTATAGTTAAAAAAAACACTAAATAACATATATGGCTATTTCACTAATTCATTCTCCTTGTTTTACAATGTAAGCGCCTTATTTTTTTCAAATTGCCGCTTAAAAGATTGTAACCGATTTATAGTAAGAGGCAAGTAGTTAAGATTAAATACCAAAAAACAAAGCTTAGTGTGTAGTTATATGCCCCTATATAAAAAATTAACTTATGTAAATAATCATAATCTATAAAAGCTGATTAGAGTAGTTCTAAGCATGTAACGCAAATATAATTAAAGTTAATCATTATATCTGTTTTAATTAAATCAACCATACGTTAAAATATTATTAAATAATTTGTCTAAATATTAAAGCATTATTATCTAATCTCTTTTTAAATAAATATCAATACAAACGCGCTATCCTAAATTAATTAAATTTTAGCTCTACAAAAAGGATTTAATTATCTAATAAATTTTGCCGCACCTGATTTAAATAAGTATAAATAGTTTCTTGTTTATTTAGCTGCTAATTACTTACCTATTGATTTCTGATTAATTAGAACCTAAAAGATTCTGGCTGAACAATTAAAATGCAGGGTAGATAGGAAATTGAAACAAATCATCATTAATCCGTACAAGA
>Ga0210040_10007744_pt1 | contig 12899 bp, 20 predicted proteins | sample CryGeyCG12114_NA_FD_185462 | JGI IMG/M metagenome (GOLD analysis project Ga0210040, IMG submission 185462) | Groundwater microbial communities from aquifer - Crystal Geyser CG19_WC_8/21/14_NA (SPAdes) (version 2) | ecosystem: Environmental > Aquatic > Deep subsurface > Groundwater | place: USA... | reverse complement strand
AGGGGTGGGAGGGGGAAGGAGAGGGGTGCTTACGGTCCAGAAGGAGAAGTACAGGCCTGCGCCTAGCTTGAGGGGGGGAGGTTAGTATGGGACTGGGGATGTGATACGTGGCGTGGCATGTTTGGCTTACGAGGGACTGCGAGACGGCAGCGGCGGAAAGCGCGATGACGAGGACTGTCAGGACCAGCTGCGCGATTCGGATCCAGAAGACCCAGGGGAATGGGTCGTATTGGGAGTGCCTTGAGGGCTGCTGGGCTGACATTGGGTTCATGGTGGAGGGTGCCAGATGCGGCGAGGGATGCTAGTAGTAAAGATGGGGCAAAGAAGAAGGTAGAAGAAAAGGCGAGTGAGTGTTCAGAAGTGGTGGTCGGAGAAGGTGAAGTTGAAGGTGCTTCCCACAAGGCTTTTGTAGAGGACGACTGCTTTTCCGGTCGTCACGTCTATGAAGCGCCAGGTTGCGTTTCTTCGCTATACCCTGCGCAGTGGCTGAGACATACAGCAGTGGTGAGTTGCACGACCATGTCAACCTCAGCCTGATCGGTGTGATACATCTATCAGGGGCGCGCCCTGCCGCGCTGGGACGTTTGTCTTGTGCATCGTGGACATCGCCACCATGACCGTGTTCGATAGTCGACGCATGAAGCTTGTAGCATAGTATTACTTGGCCGTCGGGTTACCTTGACACGAACTGTAGGTTACTTCAAGCTTGCAAAGAGGGAGGCAGACTTAACTGGCCGGAATAATGAGGCTCGACTCCTCAACGGGCTGCGGGTGCAATATGGTACGTCCTCACTTGTTACCGAATGTATATATATCACGAGATAGTATTTGGTAGCAGACTCAAATAAAACAACGCTTAGCCTAGGGAGGCAGACTTAGCGCTCTTGGCGTGTCGCAGCCACAACCCCGGAAGGATCGACTGCCTCGTGTTCCTGACCTGACTAGGCCAAATTGAGCGACTCCTATGTCTTTTCTCGCTACACGTGTCACTCGACTTCGCTACTTGGAAGACCGCAGAAGTGAGTAGATGCATAACGCCGTCGCTCTTAGCTCGCTAATAAGAAAGGCTGCGTCCAGCAAGAACCTGAAAATGCAAATTCAGAGTAACAGAATAGAACAGAACAGAGCAGAATGGTTAAGGCTATTTTATTGAGCGCTCGCTGCAACGCGAAAACGTGCCAGCAATTCAGCGCGGGGTTCCAAAAATATTGTTCCGCACTGGAGATGATAGTAATGGTTTGGAATCTTGAAGGGAGTCTTAACATCAAATTGTCGTGAGATTCACTGCATCAGAAGATGGTCCCATCAGATATGATGCCAATTGGCGGACCTTTCGTAATGGGTCGCGATACTTGGGCGATCTCCCGTCCTCCCTAAAATTCTGTTAGCACTATATTGAAACTCTGTCATGTCAACCTTACCTTCCATGTACCAGCCTCAAGCATCTGAGCCAAACTCAGCTTGTCACTGCTCGTCAATCCTAGTCCTTGATTTACCGCATCCAGTAGCTCATCGAGAAAGCCAACAGTGACTGCACGCCATTCGACGACCACGTCATCACTCGGCTCGAACATGGGCACTACCTCAACGGATGCGTTTGGCATTGTCTCATTGTAGATCTTTAAACCGCGTTCCGTATCCGCCTTCTTCAAGGTTAACAGCCCAGTATCCACCAGGAGTCCACCGTTACGATACTCCGGTAAGCCAGTCATAAGCTCTGCACCAGCAAACTGCATGTTCATCAGCTTCGTCATCGGTACCATGATGCTGTAGCATAGCCACTGTGTCAACTTGTGGAATGGGATAATGTTCTTCAAAGAGCCGGTACTGGGTATAGTGCTGCACGGCCAAGCATCTCCAAGTGACACTCCGTTGACGTTCGTTCTGGTGGCTGGCCATATGCTGCTCAGACCATCTATAAGCACTTCCCAGAGCACAGGTAGCGGCACAACTGGGACTGCAGCAGCTACCGTGTCCGGGTGTGAAATGAGGTAGTCAATCATGTTCCCTGGTCTCGTGTTCTTGCCAAACATGTCTGGCCTCGAGCGTAAAGCACCGCCTAGCCGAGTCAACAGTGCTGCTCGGCCCTCGAGGCCTGACATGGGATTGGAATCAGAGACTTGCATGCCCTTGCCTAATTGGTCTGCGGTCAATTTCTCCAACGCCAAGGCGTCGCATTGGTGCGGGTTCGAGGCATCACTGGAGAACATGCCTGTTTTGAACATTTCCAGCGATGCCACAGCTAAACCCTCGGAGCGGGAATATTTCTTGCCGTTTTCCTTGGACGTATATGACCATTTCGTGCCGGCACCCGCGTCTAACAATACCGATAAGAGAAAAAGGTCTATCAGCCGCCTCGTCCGTTCTGTTGAGTCGAGAGAGGAAGGCCAAGACTGTAGTAGTTGTGTGACTCGTGGTCGGCCTCCAACCTCAAAATGCTGCCACCTACCGTGGGGCGGGATACTGCTGTAATCTGGCGCAAAGTCACGCTAGCAAGTACATCAGTAATCCGCTCAACAGACTTGGGTTGTTTCCTTACCTTGATGATGGCAACGACGTAATCAGCGGTGTCCTGAAATTTCGAGATATCCACATCAAAGTGATGTAGCTTGTCAGCCTTGGCCTTGTCGAGTACTATCCTCGATCGTTCTCGAACGGCATATATGCTCCTGAGATACTGTGCCGGCTTTGAATCCCTGTCGGGCGGCTTCGGTATGTCAATCTCGGGTATTGAGGTAACCATGTTGCTTCGAAAAGAACTAGTTGACAGACTCGGCGACTTGAGTGAATAATTCGAAATGCGGTCTGTTGTTGGGAAGGTATGTTTGCCGCTCGGATCGTATGCAGGTTTGCCGTGTTCAGACTCTGAGTTTTGTGCCCTAGAGTCCTTCCTTCTACTGAACAATCCCATTGTTCGGATTTTCCCTATCAGATTTGGTGGGCGGTAACAGGTGGTGACACAAGGCCGACGTAAGACGCCGGTCGAGCTAAGCTCGATTGAGCGTGGCTGACACGTGGATGGTCGATCCCTTTTAGAATGGTCAACAGCAGTAATTCTCGTGGTGATTTGATAGAGTACAAAAATATCGCTGTTGACGGTAGGCTTGAGCGGAGGCGCATCTAACGCGTACAAAATAATGGATTAGAGGAGAAGGAAGGTGTGATTGAGGTTAATGCAAAGTCGTTCGCGCTTGCCCTAGATGGAGGTTCACTAAAGCACGAGCACGGATTTAGCCCTTCGTAGTGAAGTTGCAGTGAGTTGGAACCTTGTCTGCAGTTGAGTCGCCTATTCTGCGGGAGGTAAGGCCGTTAGTATTCACGCTCGGATAGGCATGAAGAAACGAAAGTTGCTCTTGGCGAATGCCAGCAGGATATCAGAAATCGGCACAGGCCTGGACCGAAAGAGCACGGAATGGGAGCATCACCAAGGCTTTGAAAGGTTCAGCCTATCATAAGCGAGGCATGTGCTGCCGCTGCCGGGGTACAAAACACATGTCCAGCATGCCCCTGGCGAGCAAGCTTCGGCCGGCTCCCGCATGGCGATCTCGGTCCACCAATGAACGGCGCTTCACCCACCACGTATCAATATTGCTCGATCTTTACCTCCCTCGTCACTTCCACACGATACCGTGTGGCTCTAGTTGCGACTACATCTCGCATGCTGTAGAGAAAGCGACAAACAAGCCTCAGCTGCAAAACATCGTTGATGCTTTTTCTCTGGTGGTCGACAACGTCAAGATTGGCTCTGCGCCAGAGGACCGCTTTAGAGCCCGTCTGGAGCCACTTTGTGTCAAGGGTACAGTAGACAGGCGAACCCTGGCGTGGCCTCACCTGATGGTACCTTCCGAGGCTATGGCACCTCATCGAGATCGCCTCGCCGTTGCCAATGCGTGCACCGATCGGCTCGTACCATTCTTCGGCAATCCCGTTGGTGACCTTGAATGCGACCAGCATGGGCCACTTGGAGATGGCCCGAGAAGAGACCGAGGAGTATGGTGCCTGTCGTGAGTCCAGAGCGTGCACTACGTACCTTGGAACTAGTTTAGTACACTGAGGCAGTCTGGCAAGCAATGGTTAAGAAAGGTACAACTTTCACTATAGTAGGGATTTCGTAGCAAAACAAAATGAACTTCAGCCTGCTGTTCAAGGAGGACCTCATGCTATACATACTAGATGCAGGGCGAAAGACTTGCATAGGGAGGTGCACTGTTTCTATCACCAAGATGAGCAGCATCTTCAAGCGAGAAGCTGCCTCGAGAGGACAATTTAAATATTTGCACTGAGCTTCGGTTTTGGACCTTTGTCCTGTTCCCTTGTTCTGGCTGGGGTTTCTTGTACAGCACCGCCACATGTGGCGCCCTGTCCATTTTCCAGCACAATCGCAAGCTGCCAACGTTTGATGCAAAGTATCGTTTGCGACACCACTCAACATGCAGTGATGCAGCGATGTACCAGACTGCGTGATCAGTAGCGTTCCTATGAACCTCATGATTCCATGATGAATGATCTCAATGGCCTGGACTGGTCGAGTAAACCAGCCACAGGCCAGAAGCCGAACCAGGGCAACGCCAACGCCAACGGCAACTACACAGCCTTCTCTGGCCCTAAGCCAACACCACCTGTGAGCGGACGAGCTTCACCCTTGGTCGGTAAGCCACAGTCGCCGCCTCTGAAGGCTCCCACACCATCGAACGATAGCTTCTCCAACCTGGTGGCATTCGGGGGTAACGGGACGAACAAAAACATCTCCTTACAAGAGCAGCAGAAGCGGTTAGCAGAGTCCAAATTGCAGCAGTTGGTGGGACAGAAGCAGAAGCTCCAGGAGCAATGGGCTGGCAGCGACGATGTGTGGAACAGCTTGGGCAGTGGGAGGACCACCCCCGCAACCCAGAACAGGCAGCAGACTCCGGCACCAGCTCAACAAGCAGCAGAGGCAGAGGATGATCTGTTTGCTGCCTTCAACAAGCCAGCCGCGAGCCAGGCGAAATCTCCACCAGTGCAGACAGAGCTAAGCCAGCCCAACCCCGACGACGACGATCCCTTTGGCCTGTCGGAGTTTCAGGCGAGAAGCAATGGAAGGTCTCCGCCTACCCAGTCCGGGACATCATTACCAGCTGACGATGACGATATCCTAGGAGACTTGAGCAAGCCTATAGCAAAGAAACCGCCTCCAAGGAAGGAGCCTCCCAGGCGTCAACCTACTCGAGAGCCGGCACCCGCCACAGCGTCAACTCACCCACAAGACAAAGCCGTAGCCGAGTTGGTCGATATGGGGTTTCCTGCAGACAAAGCCAAAAGAGCACTGGAAGCTACAGAAACAGGCATGGATGTACAGGCTGCTGTAGGGCTACTGTTGAATCAGGCTCATGAGGAGACGAGGCAAAAGTCTAGAAGCAGAGAACCTTCGCAGTCGCACGATCCGTCCGATGAGCAGACCGGTGCAAGGAGACCAAGGCAAAGGCAACCAGATTCCGAGCACGAACAAGGTCAGGCTGGTCAGAGGGACCGATCGTCTACGCCCTCCAATGACCCTACCAAGACTGCGCAAGAGTTCGGAGCTGCTTTCATTAAAACCGCCGGATCATTCTGGAAGACAGCACAGAAGCAAGTTCAGCAAGCTGTGTCAGAGTTCAATTCCGATAGTGAGTCAGGCTCGAATCAGCCCAAATGGTTGCAGGCAGCTGCACCACAAAGGCCGAAGCACGATGAGCAGGATCCAAGGAGAGCAAGGCCGACCTCGTCTAGACAACAGCAACAGCAAGCAAGTGCCACTGATGAAGCTATGATGCTCGAAGCTGAACGACCGACCCCTCCTCCGCGCCAAGCCCCAAGATCAAGAGCGGAACAGATGTTCGAATCAGATGTCGACACGTCTAGAGATCACTCTCCTGCCATGCCATCTCGGCTACGCGAATCGCACTCTCCTCAACCAGCGATCATGAGACAGCAACAACAAGATCCGTTAGCGAGCATGATGCGACCAAAACCGCATCAACCGGCGACGTCTTCCAGGCAGATACTTAACAAGCACGCCGCAGAAGAGCAAGCATCGCAAGCCTACGTGTCCTCAGCTAGACGGCGGAAGCCAGCCACACCCGCACCACCGCCCGCACAAGAAAGTGACCTGCTAGAAGGGTCCTTCGCCACAAAGTCTCTTCCATCAAGACCTACGACACGATCAGCACCTCCACCAGCCCAGTCGAGACCATCCAAACCTGCCACGCCAATCCAGACACGACCACCGCCGCCAGCACGCACAATCCCCCCGATATCGCCCATAGCACTAAAAGCATGCCACGAAGCTAGACTAAAAGGCAACGACCACTTCAAACGAGGCGACTACTCCTCAGCCCACGAGTCCTACTCAACCTCCCTCCGACACATCCCACCTTCCCACCCTCTCAGTCTCGTCCTACTGACTAACCGCGCCCTCACATCCCTCAAGACAGGCCAGCCAAAAGCCGCCATCACGGACAGTGACGCTGCAATCACCCTCATCGGCCCAAGCACAGGCGACGCCGAGACAGTCGATATGCAAGACGGCACACCGGCAAAACCCATGCGAGAATACCACGGCAAAGCACTAATGCGCAAAGCCGAGGCCCTAGAGAACCTCGAGAAATGGACCGACGCAGCCGTAGTCTGGCGCCAATGCGTCGAAGACGGCCACGGCGGCGCAACCGCGATCCAGGGCCGCGCCCGAGCCGAGCGCGCCGCTGCACCCAAGCCCGCACCTGCCGTCAAAAGAGTCCCGCCAAGAACAGCAGCAAGAAGCACACCACCAGTAAACACCAACACCAAACCCGCCGCGGCCGTGACCGCCCTCCGCGCCCAAAACCAAGCCGCTGAAAAACTCGATGACGAGAAATTCGCGCTCACAGATCTCGTCTCCGCGCGTATCAACGCCTGGAAAGGCGGGAAGGAGGGGAATCTCCGCGCTCTCCTGGCCAGTCTCGACACGGTGCTGTGGGAGGGAGCAGGGTGGAAGAAGATCGGGATGGCGGACCTCGTGTTGCCGGGAAAAGTGAAGATCAATTATATGAAGGGGATTGGGAAGTGTCATCCTGACAAGGTGAGTTGGATTGAGTTGAGTCCTCGCAGTTTTGGTCAGAGTTGAGCTCTGAACATTGATACTGATACTGACGTGCGTGCCTGTTTAGATCCCAACCGATGCGACGACGGAACAGCGCATGGTGGCTGGAGCGGTCTTCACGGCGCTGAATGAGGCGTGGGATAAGTTCAAGGCGGAGAATAACATGTAGACGTATCTACCTACCCCTTAGTGCTGGTAAGCAGCTGGTGAGTGATCGGACTTTAGAAGTGATAGAATAAGTAGGTAGTAGGTCTCATTCATACGAGAATATACAATAGGGCTACAATGCCAGCTAACTTGGCAAGATCTATTTGATCGGGATGCCTGCCACTGATCCGCACGACGGACTGCTCCTGACGGAAGGGAATATGTCGTCCACTGCCCTTTGTTCCACGGCGCAATGTGTCTGTGGTGACCCAGCTCGGCCGGCTTGCGTCTTTCCACCCTCGTTCCACTTCCACTTTCATCTGGCCAATCCTTTACGACTAAGTTGAGGTAGCGGCGCTTCCTGGCTTGTTTGGGACGATCGGGCTTCATTCGTTGTAGGCTTGTAGACTGGTCGGGTGTCAGGTGTGCTTTCGATACATTGTTCTCCCTCTGCGTAGCTCACTTCAGCCCTCGTTCATCGTGCTCTTTCCGAGAAGCATCGCTCTCGTCCCACAGATATACAGTGTTCGAACTTCTCACCATCTACAGCGCAACCTTCTTGCTACTCTTCCTCCCCTTCGTCTTCCGATTGGCCCTCGCCGCCCTCGCCACCATCTTCTCCTTCACCTTCTTCGCTCGGACCCTCCACGCCGTCCATCGATCCTTGCGATCAAATTCCTTGACGCTCACCCCCTTCCGCTCCGCCGCGCGTCCAATCTCGTAGTTGGCCATACCGTATCCGCCCGCTCTCGGCGCGTATTTCGGATCAAACGGGTTGGTCTGCAATGTGAAGAGCTTCCCCTTGGGCACCTTCTGCATCGCGGCCTGCGGTGGGACGGGCACGCTCTTCCCGCCTGGCTGGGATGAGCCGGCTATGTGCGCGCGTAGGAACGCAGAGTCTTTGATTGCTTGGGCTTCGGGGCTGAGGATGTTTTCGTTCTCCTTTATGGGCGTGGCGTACATGCCTAGTCTGCGGCGCGTGGGGGCATTGAAGGGGGTGGGGAGGCGCGAGGCCTGACCTTCGCGTTCAAGGGCGACGCCGATATAGCGGCGTTTGGGGTGCATGGCGGGATTGCGGTAGTAGCGGACGTAGCCATGGATGAGAGAGTAGATGGTGTGGTCTTTGCCTATGCCGACGTTTTCACCAGGGAACCATTTTGTGCCTGCAAGGGAAGAGGTTAGTAGGGGTTCGTAGCGTAGAAGTAAATGATGGCTATAGATGTGCGTACCTCTCTGCTTGAATATTATGTTTCCTGGGATGACATATTCGCTTGCTGTCTTCTTTGCGCCGAGGCGTCGGCCGGCAGAGTCTTTGGGACCGTTTGCTCTTCCTTGGGCAGCGTGGGAGGCATATCTGGTGAAGATGAGTTGTGGTTGGCGTGGTTTGGGGGCATGCCGTGAGCAGAGGGCTAGGTTGTTGAGGGCTGTTGCGAGGGTGGTGAGGGTGCTTTCCCGAGCTGGTATCCTTGGTTGCAGCATCTTGATGTGCGAGCTGTACGTAGCTGCGATCAATTGCTGGACTGATGGTTGATATCGCTGTCGACCTCGATCTGAATGTCGTTAGCGTCGTTTGCGGAGTTGACAAGGCTGGACCACGAGGCTCGGGGCATGTCGCTGGGTCGTACCTGCCACTCGTACGGTTTGAGGCACACTTGTGTTGACGGTGTCCGTGCGAAGAACTTATTCTTACTTGAACCCGGGCGTATTCCAGAGAGTCCTCAAAATGTTCTTCCTGTGGTTCCTGACCCTGTTCGCCGCAGCTGCATCTGCACAATTTCAGTTCTTCGACCAGTTCTTCGGAGGGCAGCAGCAGCAGGGAGGCCAGCAAGAGAAGCAGAACGTTGCAAGTGATTCCACCTGGTTTCAGCAGAACTGGCAGCAAGGTAAAGACCTAGCACTGAAGTACTTGTGCCATGCATAGCTGACGTATGTCTCTAGCTACGTGCTCAAACTATCTATGTCCTGACACCTTAGCATGTGTCCACTTCCCCCATCATTGCCCATGCGCCTTTCCTGAAGTCGAAGACAAGGTTGAGCTGGACGATGGTATTCGGGTGTGTGCTACTAAGGGTGGTTTCAAGGAGAGAGAGACGCTGAGGAAGATTGAGCTTGCGAGGAAGGGTTTGATCTGAGAAGGATACGGACATCATTGTGCACCATCACTTGTGAGCGCAGATGTTGCATCACGCAAGCACATGGAAGACCAGCACTATGTTTCATGCCTCGAGAACGCTGGCAGGACGGCCATGTAGAAAGACTGTTTCCCATCCAAACTCCGACTCGACTGACATACGTCCCTCAAGGTCCAACAAGCACTACTCAGTACTCTCCCGTCTAAGTTGGCTGTGACATGTGCATTGAAAGTTGAACATGCGCAATGTGTTCGGATCAGGAGAACGTCGACCTTTTCTGCAGCGTCATTGTGGCTGGGTCGACTTCACGTGCGGTCGATGCAGTTTGATAAGATAGTGACTGCAGTGGGACAGAAATGCTACTTGCAATTGGTGAGAGGCCATCCTCCCTGTTCGATGTCCTGCTTCTCTGAGGAGAGAGGGGTAGGTGTGGATCTGATGCTTGCGTGACGAGGTCTGTGGTTGAGCCGGCAGGAGTTTGCCATGTGGCTGTTGTTGATGTATCAAGAGTCGTGGTTGATGCTGTCGGATCAGGTGATGCCTGTCCGTTGCTGCTCGGTATATTGTAAGATTTAGCTTTCTCTAGTGTAAGAACCTAGTCAGTATCGCAGTCTCTATTGGCCGCGCACCACAAGTGCCGAGGGGCTGCGAAGCACTCAAAGTGCTGAAACACTTACTGGTGACGCTAATCGTGCCATATACTATGGTCTGCAAGCAGAAACCAACCGCCAAGATCTGTCCGTAGCCCATGGCATCGTCCTAACTAGCTGATTAGACTCTACCACTCCAATGAAATTGATATAAGGGACTGAACCTGATATGACGGACCGGAGATTTGCTTGGCCCTCTGCCGGATATAGATGATCAATGCTAGTGTGAGCCACATCACCAGTACCTCCCCATACCGAAATATCACCCCAACGAGATTCCGTACTCCATTTTCAACCAGCCTCTGTGCTAAACGTCTGGATCCTACAGACGCCAACATGAGAATCATCATCCCTACGAGCAGAAACAGATAGAGCGAAGTAGTGATCTGAATGAGGCGTAGCTGTAGGACGTAAGTGTCTCGACAAGGTACGTCGACGAAGCCTGAGCGCCTCGCGTACGAGGCCGTCATAAAACTGAAGATCCCAGTTGCTAGTGATGCCAACCAGCCGCCGTACAACAGTACGAATGATGACGTGCTTGAACCATTGTATCCCTTGTTAGAAAAACTAGAAAATGTGGCTGTGGTAGCGCACGCCGTCATTCTCGTGATTAGGAGCGCTAGACGGTGTCAGTTGCGCAAGAGATACGACATGAGTAGGAGTGTAACGTGATCGTACCTATCGTGAGCTCGTAAACCGACTTCATCTTTGGTAGATAGGCCCAAAAAGCAATCTGAGCCATGACTTGGAAGAACAGCAAGCTATCGAAGTAAGCAAGACGTACTTTACCATTCTCTAGCCAGACTGTGCCAACACCCTTCCTCCGGGCGACCATTCCCTCAACGAACAGAAGGGTTGTGGTTAGTACTATCAGGCTATAAGCCACGACTGCCTAACATTGTCTTAGCGACCTCGGGTCATCACAAAGCACGCGTTGCATTTACCCCTATTCTGGCTATATCTGCGTTACCTGGGAAGTTTAAGGATGAGCATATGCTGTCCTGGCATTCGCTTCCTGCATCGTGCAACAACATCTTGACGAAAGTCCGATTATTGAGCTGTGCTTCCAAGAACTCATCCGTCACATTCGCTTCTAAACTCAGGAGTGGACGAAGCAAATCTCGTAGGTTGCCTGCTCCTGAGTGCCAAGCATTGTAGAAAACGGCGGTGTACGAACAATTTGACGCGAAGTTGAAGATATCCATCGATGCTGTGGCAGACCACGGCTGCTTATCGTCTAAGGTGAATTGCGTCGCCCTGAATCAGCTGTGGCGGACTGTTCGACCTAGGGTCAGAGCTCCAAAGGTACTGGAGTTGCAGAATTGTGCCAGAGAAGCAGAGTCTAGTTCCAGCTGACATGTTTAAGAGGAAACAATCGTCTTTCGCTTCAGCAGGCAGGCGGTGCGAACATGAGCAGTAAGGCTGAATCGGACAGCTAGCTGCCCATTCGTGCAATATGACGCGGCTATACAGGCTTTTGACCAATGGCCGAACACCTCCTTCGTCGAGCGCTGGAAGAACAGCATCTTGGCCATTTGGCAGGGCGCTCCCAATAATCAATTACCTGCGGCCGCGTACGTCTCACGCAGTATCTCTCTCACTGTCATCAGCATACTCCCATCACCGAACAACGATGGCGATACTTGGGGCAGTACCATCTCTGAAACAACCGGTTGGTCGGGTCACTGAGATACACGTGGCCAATGCTAGTCGTAAATCTGTGGCCGACTTATGACTAACCGCCTTCACTCGTCGGCTGTTGCGTTGGTTAAGGAGGCCATGCATTAGGAATACAGAGTACACTAGGTGCAAATGAAATCTAAGAACTGCAGGAAGAATTACTCTAAGAGATGGCAAAAAGCTTACCTGATCCCGAAGCTTGGGCTACTACACTTCTTTGAGCCTAGCGTCGCTCCTAGAAGGCTATACGCGGGGGGGGGGGCACGTCTCGAAGCGCCAGTAGAAAGTCCTAACCAACAAGCTTGGAACTCCTCGAAGAGAAGTGCGCTCAAGATGGTCGCATGACTTCAAATGACTCTGGTTTTGTAGATACACAACGAGCTGGCTATAGCAGAGCGTCAAGTGGCTTCGAGCGAGCGCAACGGGACGCCCGAGTATCATCTGCTTCGCCGAGCTCTCGGAGGTCCATGGAGAGCCCTGAAAGAGGCTTTCGAGACACCTACGGATTTGCGAGCAACTTGGACGAACAAGGCTCCGTACGGTAGGAGCGACTGAGCCCGGAACGAAGCGTGGCAGGCCGGATCACCTTAAGGCTCTAATTGCGCCTCGTTATGAACATGCACAGCTCGGTTCAAGTTCGCTTGTGCATGGTAAAACAGCTTAAGTCCGCTATGCAATCCATGAAACTACAAGTCCTGCATCTCGAAAAGTTCACCATGAAAAAGAAGAAAGAGGCTCATGATGTAACAGAGCACAGGCTTTCGGTTTTTTGGTGCTAGCTGGCCAATCAATGAGAAGCAACGGTAAGTCAGTAGATATTTTTATGGCTTAGTGTGCCGATGGCGTCGAATTTTCCTCGGGCTTTCAAACGACCGACTATGACATCGCCACGGTTCACTGGTTTCGGGATGTACAATGCACTATCCGCTGGAAGCCCTACGCAAACCTTATTTATGCGCCGGGTGTCGTCAGATGGCGGAGATGATATATTCTACCTACGTCCTTCCGTCACACATTTCACTATCGACGTTGACCATCTGTGAAGGATTTACTGTGATATTGACACGACCGGCACCTACCCCACGCCTACAAGATGTCGACCCGTCCCAACCAGGTGCCCCCAACAGCGGCGCCCGACCCTTCGCGATCATCAGCAACGATTTCCACGAACTCAACTAGCACACTTGCAGGGGATGA
>Ga0210040_10007743_pt1 | contig 12899 bp, 14 predicted proteins | sample CryGeyCG12114_NA_FD_185462 | JGI IMG/M metagenome (GOLD analysis project Ga0210040, IMG submission 185462) | Groundwater microbial communities from aquifer - Crystal Geyser CG19_WC_8/21/14_NA (SPAdes) (version 2) | ecosystem: Environmental > Aquatic > Deep subsurface > Groundwater | place: USA... | reverse complement strand
GATGGCGCCCACCGGCAACGGCCGTCGCGAATCCTACGCGCACCAGCCGATGCCGCGGATGACCAACACCTACATGACCGCTGGCGACAAGACGCCGGAAGAGATCATCGCTTCGGTGAAAAACGGCATCTATGCCGTGTCCTTCGGCGGCGGTCAGGTCGACATTACCTCGGGCAAGTTCGTGTTCGGCTGCACGGAAGCCTACATGATCGAAAACGGGGTGGTGACGCGGCCGATCAAGGGCGCCATGCTGATCGGCAACGGCCCCGACGCCATGCACCGCGTGTCGATGGTCGGCAACGACATGAAGCTCGATACGGGCATCGGCATGTGCGGCAAGGCCGGTCAGGGCGTGCCGGTGGGCGTCGGCCAGCCGCATCTGCGCATGGACCAGATGACGGTCGGCGGCACGCAGGCGTGAGCTAAATCCAAGACGCCGGTGATTTCGGCAAGCGCGCATGGGGATCGACGATGGCGAGCTTGGGCGCACCCTTATCGTTCCAGCGCCACAAGGCGACGCAAGTGCCGCCGGGCGACATGAACGAAGGATAGATCACGCCGTCCCACCCCTCCGCTGCCAGCCGCTTTTGCAGGGTATGCGTGGCGGGAACCCTCCCCTCGTCGAGATCGGCGCGCCATTCGCAGTCATGAATGTCGCGCGGGATCCCGTTCCGGTCGAGCACCGTGTCGTCGGAAAGATCGAGCAGTTTCGCGCCGCTCAACGTCATTTGCGCGATCAAGGCGGGATGTTGGGTCAGGCCCTGATTATATTCGGCCCAGGCTGTGGACAGTTCTCGTGCCGCATAGATCGCGGGGATGTCAACGGGGTTCCAGCGCCCGCCGAACCGTGCGGCACCCTCGCCCGACAGCGGCAGATGGGGCCATCGCGGCACGAAAGCGCGCCAAAGTGTCAGCCTGTGCCGATCAGGCATAAACGCCGGAGCGCACGGCCTCCAGATAGGCCAGCACCTTGTCGGCCTTGCCTTCGCGCACGAGGTCATAGGCCGTCTTGCCGGCCCAGCCCGGCAGCGGTTGGTGCTTGAACCAGATCGCCGCGCGCTGTTCGCCGCCGGCCATTTCGCCGGCCATGGCGAGAATGCGCACAACCGGGCTCAAGGCGGCATCCACCTTGCGCGCGCCGCTTTTGGCCGTGAGTGTGTTGCGCGCGATGCCGATCAAGCCCGCCAGTTCCGTAAGCGTCACGCCGAGAACTTCGGAAACGCGGCGTGGCGACAAAAACGGCGTTTGCGTGTCGCTTAAATCCGTAAGCACAAGAGCAGTCATTTTTCCTCGCATTTTGGGCGTGGTTTGATAGCTATATGGATAATCTACGCGCAAACGGCAAAATCAAGCCAGCTTGAACGTGGCCCCGGAGACCAGCGAATGCCCTCCTCCATTGTTATCCTCACAGGCGCCGGCATATCGGCCGAATCCGGCGTCGACACATTTCGCGACAAGGGCGGGATCTGGTCAAAGGTCGATCTGCGCGATGTGGCGACACCGGAAGGGTTCGCGCGCAATCCCGAGCGAGTGCACGACTTCTACAACGCCCGGCGCGCGGGTTTGCGGACCATCGAGCCCAATGCGGCACACCGCGCGCTCGCACGTTTGGAAGCGGAGTTCAGCGGCACTGTTCTTCTGGTGACGCAGAATATCGACGATCTGCATGAGCGCGCTGGCTCAAGGCACCTGATCCACATGCATGGCGAGCTCACACGCGTGTTTTGCACGAAATGCGGCACGCATCGCGAGCAGCGTGAGGACCTCAGCACCTTCGATTATTGCAACCAATGCGGCGCAACCGGCACGTTGCGGCCGGATGTCGTGTGGTTCGGCGAAATGCCCTATCGCATGGACGAGATCGGCGAGGCGCTGCACAGCTGCGATCTGTTCATCGCCATCGGCACCAGCGGAACGGTTTATCCCGCCGCGGGCTTTGTCGAAGAAGCTCATGCAGCCGGCGCGCATACGGTGGAGCTCAATCTTGAAGCCACCGAGCATCACACGCTCTTCGACGAAGTCCGCCGCGGCCGGGCAACTGAGATCGTGTCAGCTTATGTCGAGGAATTGTTGTGACCCTAGCGGCGCTTCTTCGGCTTTTCCAGCAGCGCCACAGCTTCCACATGGCTCGACCACAAGAACTGGTCGACCGGCGTGACGGCGGTGATGCGGTAGCCGCCTGTGGTCAGCGTTGCGAGGTCGCGCGCGAGCGTCAGCGGATTGCAGGAAACGGCGGCGACCTTCGGCACCTGGCTTTTCGCCAACTGCTTGCATAAGGTGTCGGCACCTGCGCGCGGTGGGTCGAACACCACGGCATCGAAGCGGTCGAGTTCCTTTGTTGTCAGCGGGCGCTCGAACAGATCACGCTTTTCCGTGGTGACGCGTTTCAATCCGGGCGTGAAGCGGAAGGCGCGGTCGAGCGCAACCAAGGCGGCCGCGTCTCCTTCCACGGCATGCACTTCGGCGCGCTCGGCCAGGCGCAGCGAAAACGCGCCGGAGCCTGCGAAAAGATCTGCCACGCGCTTGGCTTTCCCGACATGATCGAGCACCAGTTCGGCCATTGCGACTTCGGCGGATGCCACGGCCTGCAAAAAGCCGCCAGGCGGCATGTTGACCACCGCCGGTCCCATCGACACTTGCGGTTTCACCGGCTCCACGACGATCTCGCCATCCACCGACACGCGCGCCAGGCCGGCGCGCATCGCGAAGTCGGCGACCGTACGGCGTGCGGCGTCATCGAGCTCGCCGCTTTCAAGCAAGGCGACGTCCAGGCCGGAAGCCGTGGCCGTCACCGTCATGCGGAAAGGCTTTGATGTTGAACAGCTTAGCCGCGCCAACGCGCGCAAAGAATCAAGCGCTTCAACGATCACGGGCAGGCTGATTGGACATTCGGCGATATCGACAATCTCATGCGACAGGTGCTTGTTATAGCCAAGCAGCATGCCTGCGTCGGTCTTGCGCACGGCGAATGTGACGCGGCGGCGGCTATGCGGCGCGCAAGGCAGGATCTCGCCAACGTCCGGCTCCAAGCGCTGGCTTTTCAGCACCTGAACGAGCTTGTTGCGCTTCCAATCCAGGTAATCGGGCGTTGCGATATGCTGTAATTGGCAGCCGCCACAGGTGCCGAAATGCCGACAAGGCGGCTCGACGCGGTTAGGGGCAGGCTCCTGGATCGCGATCAGATCGCCGCGATCCTTAGTTACGGCGGCGGTCACGGTTTCGCCTGGCAGGGTGAAGGGGATGAAGACCGGGCCGCGCTCGGTGTTGGCGATGCCATCACCCTGCGCGCCGAGTTGGCGGATTTGGTATTGCGTGCTCATGGGTTCTTCTTCCCGCCGAGCAGGAATTCCTTGTTGCCGTCGCCCCCTTCGATGGGGCTTGGTGCTAATCCTGTCGCCTGCCAACCGGGTTGCACATCGAGCCAGGCGCGCAGCCGCTCGGCGGTGCGAGGGCCCTCCTCCGGGTCTTTCAGCAAACCGCCCTTGCCGATCGCATCGCGACCAGCTTCGAATTGCGGCTTGACCAGAAATACGCCTTGCGCGCCGGGCGCGGCGAGATCGAGCGCGCGCGGCAGGGCAAGCTTCAGTGAGATGAAGCTGACATCGCAGACAATAAGGTCAACCCGCGCGTTGCCAAGATCCTCTGCAGTCAGCTCCCGTGCGTTCTTGTTCTCGATGGAGACGACGCGCGGATCGGCAGCGAGGCTTGGATGCAGCTGGCCATGGCCGACATCGACGGCAAAGACGCGCGCGGCACCGCGTTCCAGCACGACCTGCGTGAAGCCACCGGTTGAGGCGCCAAGATCGAGCACCGTCTGGCCGGCAACATCAATGTCAAATCGATCAAGCCCGGCGATCAGCTTGAGAGCCGCACGGGAAACATAGCTTTGCGCGGGATCGTCGACGTGCAGCGTGGCATCAACGCCGATCAGGTGGCCGGCTTTTGTCACGACCGCATCGTCCACGCGCACCGTGCCGCGCTTCACGGCGTCGCTGGCGCGCGAGCGGCTGGCGAACAAACCGCGCGCAACAAGCACTTCATCGAGACGCTGGGTGGATTTGCCTGGCATCCCCGCTCCATGGCCGAAGAGGGCTGCGATAGCAAGCTCAGGCGCGCGCAGCGTTCTGGCTGCGTCCAAGCGCGCCGAAGACGGAGCGCACGATGCCGGCGGCATCCAGCCCCGCATCGCCATACATCTTTTCCGGCTTGGCGTGGTCCACGAAAAGATCCGGCAGCACCAGCGGCCGCACCTTCAAGCCGTGATCGAGCAGGCCTTCAAGCGCCAGGAAATGCAGCACCTGCGTGCCGAAACCGCCGATGGCGCCTTCTTCCACCGTGATCAGCACTTCGTGTTCACGGGCGAGACGCCGCACCAGATCGTGGTCCAGCGGCTTGGCGAAACGCGCGTCGGCAACGGTCGTCGATAGGCCAGCGGCACCGAGTTCATCGGCTGCCAGCAGGCAATCGGCCAGCCTCGTGCCGAACGACAGAAGTGCGACCTTGGTGCCTTCACGCATAATCCGGCCCTTGCCGATCTCCAGCACCGAGCCGCGTTCCGGCATCTCGATTCCGACGCCGTTGCCGCGCGGATACCGGAAGGCGATCGGGCCGTCATCATAGGCGGCTGCCGTGCGCACCATGTGCTTGAGCTCGACTTCATCACTTGCGGCCATAACCACCATGTTCGGCAGCGAGCCGAGATAGGTGGTGTCGAATGCGCCCGCATGGGTCGCGCCATCCGCGCCGACGAAGCCGGCACGGTCGATGGCAAAGCGCACGGGCAGGCCTTGCAGGGCGACATCATGCACGACCTGATCATAGGCGCGCTGCAGAAAGGTCGAATAGATCGCGCAGAACGGCTTATAGCCTTCCGTCGCCAGACCGGCGGCAAAGGTCACCGCATGCTGTTCGGCAATGCCGACATCGAAGGTGCGCTTCGGAAAGGCTTCGCCGAACAGGTCGAGACCGGTGCCGGTCGGCATGGCTGCGGTGACGGCAATAATCTTGTCGTCGAGTTCGGCCTCCGTCATGAGGCTTTCAGCAAAAACGCGGGTGTAGGCGGGCGCATTGGCGGGCGCCTTGGCCTGCGCGCCGGTGATGACGTCGAACTTGTTGACGCCGTGATATTTGTCGGCCGCTTCTTCCGCCGGACCGTAACCCTTGCCCTTTTTGGTCACGACATGGATCAGCACCGGGCCATCGCCATTGTCGCGGACATTGCGCAACACTGGTACGAGATGCTCGAGATTGTGCCCGTCGATCGGTCCGATATGGTAGAAGCCGAGTTCCTCGAACATCGTGCCGCCGGTGACGAAACCGCGCGCATGTTCCACCGCCCGCGTCACCGTGCGCTCCACGCGCCGACCGAGATAGCCGGTGACCTTTTTGCCCAGGTCGCGGATTTCCGAATAGGTCTTGCCGGAGGCCAGCCGCGCCAGATACGCGCTCATCGCGCCTGATGGCGGCGCAATCGACATATCGTTGTCGTTGAGGATCACGATCATGCGCGCATCGAGCGCACCGGCATTGTTCATGGCCTCATAAGCCATGCCGGCCGACATCGCGCCGTCGCCGATCACCGCGATGACATTGTTCTTGCCGCCCGACAGATCGCGCGCAACGGCCATGCCGAGACCGGCGGAAATCGAGGTTGAGGAATGGGCCGCACCAAACGGATCGTATTCGCTTTCCGAACGCTTGGTGAAACCGGACAGCCCGTGCTCCTGGCGCAAGGTGCGGATGCGGTCGCGCCGTCCGGTCAGGATCTTGTGGGGATAGGCCTGGTGGCCGACGTCCCAGATGATCTTGTCGTCGGGCGTGTCGAACACATAATGCAGCGCCACCGTCAGCTCGATCACGCCCAAACCCGCGCCAAGATGGCCACCTGTTTGCGAAACGGCATCGATCATTTCCGTGCGCAGTTCGGACGCGAGCTGCGGCAGATCGCTTTCGGAAAGCGCGCGAAGATCGGCTGGGAACCGAACCGTGTCGAGAAGCGGGGTTTTGGGAGAAGGCTGCACTCTTATTACCTTGCCGGCGTGACAGGACCGGAAATAGGGCCCTAAACGCTGGATGTAAACAAAGCGCGCGCTTTTGGCACCTCAAGACATATCGAGACGCGCAGCCGCACTGGAACATTCTTGTGAAAGATCGATTGGGCGAATGGAAACCGGTGATGGGAAAACGGCTTTGACGAACACCGGCGGCAACTTAGTGCACTTCACGCGCGCTTACTGGTTTGCGGGATTTTGCATCGGATTTGCGCTTGCCGGTTTCTTCGACGGCATCCTGCTGCATCAGGTCTTGCAGTGGCACAGCCTCCTGAGTTCGCTGGATGGCGAGATCTTCCAGGATCTGCGCTTCCGCATGCTGACAGACGGCTTGTTTCACGTTGTGATGTACGCGATCGGCGTCCTTGGGCTTTGGCTGCTTTGGCGCACCCGCGCCCAGTTCGACGCCGAGGGTGCCGGCATGCGCTTCTGGGCCACCCTGCTGATCGGTTTCGGCACCTGGCACCTGATCGACGCTGTGCTCAACCACTGGACCCTTGGCCTGCACCATATCCGCGAGAACGAGAACTGGCTCCTTTGGGACCTCATCTTTTTCGTGCTTGGCTTGGGCTGCGTTTGCGCGGGCGTGTGGATCAGGCGCGATCAGCCGCCCGCCGGCCGCCGGCGCGGGTCTTTACCGGGTGCGGCAACAGCCGCCCTGCTCGCGGCTTTTGTGATCGGCACAGGCGCTTTGGCCGCGGTTCCGTTCAATGACACGAAGTCGGTGACTGTCATCTTCAAGCAGGGCATCACCCCCACTCAAGTTGCTGCCGCCATGCAGTCGGTCGACGGCCGCATGATCTGGAACAATCCGGACGGCGATATCTGGACCTTTCAGCTCGAAAACCGCGCGAAAGCCTTGAAGCTTTACGGCCACGGCGCCCTGCTCGTGAGCGGCTCGGTGTTCGGCATGGGCTGCTTCAGCGCGACACCCGCGCCGACAGTCTGAGGTCGCGCTTATTCCGGATCGAGCGGCTCGACGCCGAGCGGCTTGCCTTCGCGCGACAACCGGATCTTTTCCACCTTGGCCTCGGCGGCCTTGAGCAAGCGGTCGCAATGATCTTTCAGCGCTTCGCCGCGCTCATAGATGCGGATCGACTGATCGAGCGGCACGTCACCGCGCTCGAGGTCGTCCACGATCTGCTCCAAAGCGGCCAGCGCCTGCTCGAAGCTCATGGCCTTGATGTCTTCGTTCTCGGCCATGGTCAGCCCTTCATCAATCGCGTCACATGCGCCGCCACGGAGGACGACAGGCCTTCCAGATCGTAGCCGCCTTCCAGCAGGCTTACCAAACGACTGTGGGCGGAACGGTAGGCCACATCCATCAGCTTGCCGGTGGCCCAGTCGAAATCGTCCTCAACCAGGTTCAGCTCGGCCAGCGGATCGCGGTGATGGGCATCGAAGCCGGCCGAAATGATCACGAGATCAGGACGGAAATTGGCCAGGGCCGGCAGCACGCGACTGTTGAAGGCGTCGCGGAACTGGCTGCTGCCGTCGCGAGGGCTGAGCGGCGCGTTGACGATGTTGCCGACGCCGGTTTCGCCCTTGGCGCCTGTGCCGGGAAACAGCGGCATCTGATGCGTGGAGCAATACAGCACGCTCGGATCGTCCCAGAAGATATCCTGCGTGCCGTTGCCGTGATGCACGTCCCAGTCCACGATCGCGATCCGCTCGGCGCCGTGCTGCTTTTGCGCGTAACGAGCGGCAATGGCAGCGTGGTTGAAAAAGCAGAAGCCCATGGCTTTTTCGCGCTCGGCATGGTGGCCAGGCGGACGCGCTGAAACGAAGACGTTGTCGGCTGTGCGGTTGAACACGTCGTCCACCGCCGCATTGGCTGCACCGATCGCGGTCATTACCGCCTCGAAGGTGCGCGGGCTGGTGGTGGTGTCGGAGTCGATGCGTCCCACCCCTTCTTCCGGGATGGCCGCCTTCACGCGCTTCAGATGGCTTTCGGGATGCGCCAAAAGCACGAGCGCTTCATCGGCTGCCACCGGCTCCACCCGGTCAAGCGCATCAAAGGCCTCGTCTTCCAACCGGCGCGTGATCGCGCGCATCCGGTCCGGCCGCTCGGGATGGCCGGGCGGCGTCAGGTGTTCAAGAAAGATCGGATGGGCGTAAAGGCGCGTTGTCATGCCTTGTCCATATAGGCGGTTGCGTCAAACAACAAAGCACGAGGCGCCGGCTTGACGCTATTCCTTGTCGAGGATGGTGGTGCCGGCGATACGAATGCCGAAGCCTTCCAAGCCCACATAATGGCGTTCGCGCGAGGCCAGCAGCCGAATCGACGAAATGCCGAGATCTTTCAGGATCTGCGCGCCCAATCCAATCTGCTTCCATTCGCTTTCGCGACGCACCGCTTCGGCATGATCCTCGCTGGCTGCGGCGCGCTGGCGGCTGGAACTGGCGACGCCCACCGAACCTTCGCGCAGGTAAACGATCACACCGCGACCGGCTTCGGCGATCTGCCGCATCACCGCGTCCAGGCGTTGGCTGCGACCGAACACGTCCGTCACCACGTCTTCGAGGTGGAGGCGCACCGGAATGTCCTCGCCGTCGCGGATATCGCCAAACACCACGGCCAGGTGATGCATCGGGTCCCAGGGCAGCGTGTAGGTGTTGGCCTTGGCCGGACCAATCGGCGTGGTGATGTCGAAGCTGCCGACGCGCTCGACCAGCGTTTCCTGGCGCTGGCGATAGGCAATCAGATCCGCCACCGTCACCTGCTTCAGTCCATGCGTTTGAGCGAAGCTGTTGACCTGCGGGCCACGCATCACCGTGCCGTCATCATTCACCAATTCGCAGATCACGCCGATCGGCGGCAGGTTGGCGAGCTTGCACAGATCAACGGCCGCTTCCGTATGGCCGGAGCGCATCAATACGCCGCCTTCCCGGGCAATCAGCGGGAAGATGTGGCCGGGCCGCGAAAAATCGCTCGCCGCCACATTGTGATTGGCAAGGTTGCGCACCGTTGCCGTGCGGTCATCGGCGGAAATGCCGGTGGTCGTGCCGTGCTTGAAATCGACGCTGACGGTGAAGGCCGTGGTGTGCGCCGAATCGTTGTCGGCGACCATCGGGTTGAGATTGAGGCGCTTGGCTTCTTCGCGGGGCATTGGCGTGCACACGATGCCGGACGTATGACGCACGATGAAGCCCATCTTTTCAGGCGTGCAATGCACGGCGGCCACGATCAGGTCGCCTTCGTTTTCGCGCCCATCATCATCCATCACCACAACGATCTCGCCGCGTTCAAAGGCACGCAGTGCTTCAACAATCTTCTTCTGATCGTAGGCCATGACAGGAATTCCTCAGCTACGGCCGGTCTGGCCGCGATGACGCAGATAATGATCGGCAATGGCGCAAGCCACCATGGCTTCGCCGATCGGCACGGCACGAATGCCCACGCAAGGATCGTGACGGCCCTTGGTCATGATATCGACGTCGCGCCCGTCGCGATCGACGGATTGGCGCGGCGTCAGGATGGACGATGTCGGCTTCACGGCAAACCGCGCCACTACCGGCTGGCCGGTTGAAATGCCGCCCAGGATGCCGCCGGCATGGTTGGCGAGAAAGCGCGGCTGACCTTCATTGCCGCCGCGCATTTCGTCGGCATTTTCCTCGCCCGTCATGCGGGCGGTGGCAAATCCGTCGCCGATTTCCACGCCTTTCACGGCGTTGATCGACATCAGCCCCGCCGCGATTTCCGCATCGAGCTTGGCATAAAGCGGCGCGCCCAAGCCGGCGGGCACACCTTCGGCCACGATCTCGATCACCGCGCCAACGGACGAGCCGTTTTTGCGGATCCCATCTAGATAATCGGAAAACACCGGCACCGATTGAGGATCGGGCGTGAAAAACGGGTTGTCCGCGCTTTGCACGAAGTCCCAGTCCCAGTTTCGCCGATCGATGTCCTGCGTTCCCATGGCCACCAGCGCGCCGCGCACCGTCAGGCCCGGCACAACGCGGCGCGCAATCGCACCAGCCGCCACCCGTGCCGCCGTTTCGCGCGCCGACGAGCGCCCACCGCCGCGATAATCGCGCACGCCATATTTGACGTCATAGGTGAAATCGGCATGGCCGGGCCGATATTGCCGGGCAATCTCGCCGTAATCCTTGGAGCGCTGGTCGACATTTTCGATCAGCATGGAGATCGGCGTGCCGGTGGTGACCAGATCGCCACCTTCGCCTTCCGGCAAAACGCCACTGAGGATCTTCACCTCATCGGGCTCGCGCCGCTGCGTCACGAAGCGCGACTGGCCGGGCTTGCGCCGGTCGAGGTCGCGCTGCACGTCTTCGAGGCGGAAGCGGATGCCGGGGGGGCAGCCATCCACCACCACACCCAGCGCCGGTCCATGGCTTTCGCCCCAGGTGGTGACCCGGAAAAGATGGCCGAACGTGTTATGCGACATGGAATTTCCGCAGGCGGCAAAAGGAAGCTGCCGCGCTTCTAGGAGTGAAATCGCCGGGGGTCAAACCACCGCGAATGCTCCGCCCTTTTATTTTTGACACATTCTGTTCGTCTTGTGCGGCTACCTGCTTCACAGCTTTTGCCCGTTCCCCATTTGAGGATTTCCATGAAAACCGGATTTTCTGCTGCGGCTCTCCTGCTCATGTCGATTGCCGGCGCCCAGGCCGCCGATACCGATGGAGAGATCAAAAGCATCGATCGCGAGAACCTGACGATCACGCTGAAAGACGGCGAGAAGTTCAAGCTGCCCGGCGAATTCGATGTCACCGCGCTTGAAGAAGGCATGGATGTCGTGCTCGCCTATGACGAGGTGGACGGCGAAAAGCTCATCACCGACATGCAGTTGCCGGAATAACAATCCGGCTTGCAACCGGCTCAGATCCAGTCGAGCCGGTTGTTTTCCATCCGCAGGATTCGGTCCTGCGGAATATCCATGTAAGCGGCGGTGTGTTCATCGAGCTGGTCAAGCAGGCGAAACAGGCTGCGCACCACGCCGCCATGGGCGACGCACACAGTGGGCTCACGAACCTCATTCAGCCAGCCGGACACGCGATCCGCCAGCATCGCGTAGCTTTCCGCCGTCTCGCCCGGCGTCACATGGTTCCACTTGTCGCGGTTGCGCGCTTCCTTCAGGCCGGGCGTGCGCGCTTCCAGTTCGCGGAAGGTAAAGCCCTGCCAATCCCCGAAGCACAGCTCCACAAGCCGTGCATCGGTGCGATAGGTCTTTGCGTCCAGCCCCATTGCGTCGCGCAGCCGCTCCATCGTGTGGCGGGTGCGCAGCATCGGGCTTGCCACGAAGTCGAACGTGGTCGGATCGCCGATCAACGTCTTGAGCTTCACCCCGTTGCCGGTGGCCTGAGCCTTGCCCTTTTCCGTCAGATCGCGATCGGCCTGGCCTTGCAGCCGCCCTTCCGCATTCCAATCGGTTTCGCCGTGACGGACAAAGAAGCAAAGCGGCCGGGTCACGCCAGGATCATTCCTTCACAACCGAAATGTCCGGCGCATCCACCGACTTCATGCCAACGACATGGTAGCCGGAATCCACATGCAAGATCTCGCCTGTCACGCCGCGCGACAGGTCGGACAGCAGGAACAGCGCGGAATCACCGACCTCTTCGATCGTCACGGTGCGCTTGAGCGGCGCATTGTATTCGTTCCACTTCAGGATGTAGCGAAAATCGCCGATGCCGGATGCGGCCAGCGTCTTGATCGGGCCGGCAGAAATGGCATTGACGCGGATCTTCGAGCCGCCGAGATCAACCGCAAGATATTGCACGCTGGCTTCGAGTGCGGCCTTGGCGATGCCCATGACGTTGTAATGCGGCATGACCTTTTCGGCGCCGTAATAGGTCAGCGTCAGGATCGAGCCGCCGTCCGTCATCAACGGTTCGGCGCGCTTGGCGATGGCCGTGAAGGAATAAGCGGAAATATCCATCGTGCGTAGGAAGTTGTCGCGCGTGGTGTCGACATAACGGCCGGTCAGCTCGTCCTTGTCGGAAAAGGCCACGGCATGCACGACGAAGTCGAGCTTGCCCCACTTTTCCTTCACCGCGTCGAACACGGCGTCGATCGTGCCCATGTCGGTGACGTCGCAATGTCCGACAACCGTGGCGCCCAGTTCGGCCGCAAGCGGCTCCACGCGCTTGCGCAGCGAATCACCCTGATAGGTCAGCGCGATTTCCGCGCCCTGGTCAGCCAGCGCCTTGGCGATGCCCCAGGCAATGGAGCGGTTGTTCGCCACGCCAAAAATCAGGCCGCATTTGCCAGCCATCAGGCCATTTCCGACTGCCATTTTGCGCTCCTGTTCCTTCGCAAGGGGTCCGGCCCTATGACACAGCCCCCGAAGCGCATCAAGCACGAGCGATCATTGCGCCGGGTTTGATGCGGCTTCACGCCACGCAAATAAGCAGTATCGGCGTCTGCAGGCGGGTGCGCTCAGCCCACGCGCGCTCTTAAAATCTGCTCCAGCTCGTGATCGGTCGAATCGAGCATGATGCGGGCATGAACATACAGGTCGCCTTGACCACCGGCCTTCAACGGCAAGCCGCGCCCTTTCAGCCGCAGCACCTTGTCGGAGCTCGACCAGGGCGGCAGAGCGATCGCGAGCTTGCCAGCCGGCGTTTCCACCGCGACCTTGGCGCCGAGCACGGCGTCGGCCAGCGTCACCGGCAAATCGACATGCAGGTCGCGGCCTTCGACGCGGTAGCGCCCATGCGACGCGTAGACGATCTTCACCAGCGCATCGCCCGGCGCGCCGCCATGAGGGGACGGGTCGCCCTGCCCTTTCAGCCGAATGGTCTGGCCATCTTCCACATAGGCGGGAAGCTTCACGGCGATGCGGCGTCCGCCCGGAAACACGGCTTCCACCTTTGCGGCGGTGACGA